>ERZ825670.51-NODE-51-length-165877-cov-31.330698_pt1 | contig 165877 bp, 181 predicted proteins | sample MGYA00519929_ERZ825670 | MGnify/ENA primary metagenome ERZ825670 (study PRJEB31778, sample SAMEA3449207) | human gut metagenome | biome: human gut; feature: human-associated habitat; material: faeces | place: United Kingdom | collected 2010/2012 ...
CCGCCACTGCCGTTCATTTTCTTATTTGCAATTCATCTACCACCTATAGAGGAGGGAGAATTCTTGCTATATCCTGTTAAAATTCTTTTTGCTCCTGATATCTTTACCCTTATTCATTCCGGAACAGCTATAGCTATAATAATCCTCTATGATCATTTCATAATGCCGGCAGAACAACTCAGTTAAACATAGTATCCTGCAAATAGTCTGAGCATACACCTGCCGCACCCTCTTGCATATAATATTGTGCTTCCTTCAGGTCATTCACAGTATAAATATATAACCTGATCCCTTTTTTGTCAAAAATCTCCTGCACATCCTCTGACCAGTATTTATAATAGACTGTAGCTGCCTGAATATTCTTTTCTCTGCAAAATGCCGCAATTTCAGTCAGTTCTTTAATAGAGTATTCCTGCCATAAAGAATAAATATATCCTGGAAAATCGTACAGCAGTGCTGTTCCGGCAAACATTGCCTGGTTATAAATTTCCGGTATGACCTGCCGCATCACATCCGGGACACCGGCAGCCTCTGCCAGTTCAATATAGTCTGCATAATCTTCCACTGTTTTCTGATAATTACGGAGAGAATACTGTTTGGAATCCAGCATCACAAAAGCGTCCGGATAATCGCTCAGCAGAACCAGCAGATCTTCAAATGTTATAGGAGTATATTTTCCATAAATGGGCCGGGATAAGAATTCCTCTGAGGACAGAACTTTCTTTTCATCGCCTTCCCATTGTCCAAGAGACTGATACCAGCTATGGCGGCACACCCATACATTGTCAGATGTCTTCACAAGATCAACTTCAAACAACCTGCACCCCATCTGATAGCCTGCCAGAAAACTCTCTTTTGAATTCAGATAGGTTTTATCACCAATCCCTCCCAGTGCATGTGCGATCGTTTTATAATTTTCCCACTTAAATTCAGGTGTGGTGGCAGATATGGAATAAGCATCATTTCCCCACAGAAACAGTGTAACAGCCAGTAATTCCACCAACAACAAAAACATCCTGATGAAATAACCAAATCCTGATCGTTTCTTTTTCGTATTCTGCCTCAATTTTTCAATCTCCTGCCGGTCATTTGTATTCCTCGCTTATCTTTTGCTCTCGTATTTTGTAACAGTCCAATGTCTTATTTAACACTTCTTCATCAATATGGTTTTTATATACTCTACGATTTTACGCTATCTGGCTCAAATAATCAAGGGTAATAAACGGTTATGTTATAAGGAAGTGATTTCCTATAGCATAACAAAAAAACTGCATATATACGGCATGAACACCATACATATGCAGTCTTATCATCGTCTGGACAAATATAAAATCGAAAATCTGGCTGGATTATACTAATTCGATCAGTACTTCCATTGCAGCATCGCCTTTACGCGGTCCGATCTTAACGATTCTTGTGTAACCACCGTTACGGTCAGCGTATTTTGGAGCGATCTCATCGAACATCTTAGCAACCATATCTACGTCTTTAGTGTTTTTCTTTCTTCCGGCACCCTTTGCAGGTACTTCTTTAACCGGGTAGAAAACTTTCATCATCTGACGACGAGCGTGAAGTCTGGAAGGAGCATCTTTCTTGATCTCTTTCTGTACTTCATCGTATACAGTTTTCTTCTTTCCGTCAACAACTTCTTTTACTCTCTTGCCTTCAGCATCTTTACGAGCAACTTTAGCAGTTACAGTAACAGTTTCGAAGTTATCTTTTTCACGAACAGCCATAGCTACAAGGCCTTCTGCGATTTTACGGATTTCTTTTGCTTTAGCTTCTGTAGTAACAATTTTTCCATGATATAAAAGGCTTGTTACCTGGCTTCTCAGTAATGCTTTTCTCTGGTCAGAAGTTCTGCTTAATTTTCTATATTTTGCCATTTAATTTTCCTCCATCTGTGGGACAGCCGGGCACGCTTGTTCGGTCTTACTGTCCGACTGCTTAGGCATCCCCACCGTATAATATCTCTTTGCTAACTGGTTATTGTTCCCTTAGAGAACCAATAACCTGATCAATTCTTACTCTTCTGCAGGCTGAAGCTGTAAGCCCAGCTCTTTCAGTTTCGCAAGAACTTCTTCTAATGATTTACGTCCAAGGTTACGAACCTTCATCATATCATCAGAAGTCTTGTTACATAATTCTTCAACTGTATTAATGCCGGCTCTCTTCAAGCAGTTATAGGAACGAACAGATAACTCAAGTTCATCAATGCTCATTTCCAGGACTTTTTCTTTCTCATTGTCTTCTTTCTCGATCATAACCTCAGCGGTCTTTGCATTCTCGGAAAGGTCAATGAAAAGGCTCAAGTGCTCGCTTAATACTTTTGCTGCAAGGCTTACCGCCTCATCCGGATCAAGTGTACCGTTTGTATACACATCCAGTGTCAGCTTATCATAATCGGTTACCTGACCAACACGTGTATTCTCTACAGTCATGTTGACTCTGTCTACCGGTGTATAGATAGCATCAACTGCAAGTACACCGATCGGCATATCATCAGATTTACCTTTATCAGCACTGATATATCCGCGGCCTTTTGTAATAGTAAGCTCCATAGCAAGTCTGCAGTCCTTGCCACCGTTTAAAGTAGCAATCACCTGATCCGGATTCATGATCTCGATATCCTGATCAGCCTGGATATCAGCTGCAGTTACAACACCTTTTCCTTCACATTCGATGTATGCGGTTTTCGGCTCATTGTCTGTGCTGTGGTTCTTAATAGCAAGGCTCTTCAGATTCATGATAATATCGCTCACGTCTTCTTTTACGCCCGGAATGGAGCTGAATTCGTGAAGCACACCATCAATTTTAACCTGGCTTACAGCTGCACCCGGCAGGGAAGACAGCATAATTCTTCTTAAAGAATTTCCAAGTGTAGTTCCATATCCTCTTTCCAGAGGCTCAACTACGAATCTGCCAAATTTTTTATCTTCAGATAATTCGGTAATCTCGATCTTAGGTTTATTAAAATCAAACACTATAGGGTTCCCTCCTTCTGGGTTAATAAAAGTTTGAGGGGTATTCATTCAAATACTACAATTCAGCGGAAGATAATAATCAACCACTGAATCGTATAAATAATAGAAATATTACCAGGTAATTTTCTATGATATAATCCTATGGATTATTTGGAGTACAACTCGACGATAAGCATCTCGTTTACAGGAACATCAATTGCTTCTCTGTTAGGAAGTTCTTTTACAGTTCCTTTTAAGTTCTCCTGATCTACATCGATCCATTCCGGAACAAGACGTCCGCCAGTTACTTCAAGGATACCTTTGTATCTTTCAGAACCTTTGGATTTTTCTCTGATTTCAATCTGATCACCGGCTTTTACAAGGTAGGAAGGAATGTTTACACATTTTCCGTTTACAAGTACATGCTTGTGGTCAACAATCTGACGAGCTTCTTTTCTTGTTCTTGCAAATCCCATACGGAATACTACATTGTCAAGTCTGCTCTCAAGAAGGATCATAAGGTTTGCACCAGTCTGTCCAGGCATTCTGTCAGCTTTGTCGTAGTAGTTGTGGAAAGGTTTTTCCAGAACTCCGTAGATGAATTTTGCTTTCTGTTTTTCTCTTAACTGTAAACCATACTCAGACATTTTACGATTTGCACGTTTTAACTGTCTTGTGGATTTTTTATCAATTCCTAAATAAATCGGATCCAGGCCAAGGGATCTGCATCTTTTCAGAACAGGCACTCTATTTACTGCCATTTCTCAAATACCTCCTAATATTCTAAATCAATTAGACTCTTCTGCGTTTTGGTGGGCGGCAACCGTTGTGTGGTACCGGAGTTACGTCGCGGATGCTTGTTACTTCCAGTCCGCAAGCCTGAAGGGCACGGATTGCAGCTTCACGTCCAGAACCTGGTCCTTTTACCATAACATCTACAGTTTTTAAACCATGAATAAGTGCAGCTTTTGTTGCAGTCTCAGCTGCCATCTGTGCTGCATAAGGAGTAGATTTTCTTGAACCTCTAAATCCAAGACCACCAGCACTTGCCCATGAAAGAGCGTTTCCTTCATTGTCAGTCAGAGTAACAATTGTATTGTTGAAAGAAGACTGAATATGTGCCTGTCCGTGTTCAACGTTTTTCTTGACACGACGTTTTGCAGTCGCTTTTTTAGTCACTTTAGCCATTTTAAAACTAACCTACACTTTCCTATTTATCAATCAAATATATGTTACAAGAAACACCATGTCCACTAAATTCATTTCCTCGCTTCGCTCGTCATTCATCAAGTGTCCATGCAAGCTTCCTCATAAGATCAGCTTACGCTTATCAGATGTTTAAAGCTTTATTTATTTCTTCTTATTAGCTACTGTTCTCTTAGGACCTTTACGTGTTCTGGCGTTGGTCTTAGTCTTCTGACCACGAACCGGAAGTCCTTTACGATGACGGATACCTCTGTAGCATCCAATTTCCTGCAGTCTCTTAATGTTGAGGGCGATTTCTCTACGAAGGTCACCTTCTACTGTCATTGTTTCATCAATAACTGCGCTGAGTCTCTTTACTTCGTCATCAGTCAGATCTCTGACACGTGTGTCAGGATTAACTTCTGCCTTTGCAAGGATCTTGTCTGCGCTTGGTCTACCAATACCATAAATGTAGGTAAGACCGATTTCAATACGTTTTTCTCTTGGTAAGTCTACACCAGCTATACGAGCCATGTACTGTTTCCTCCATCTTCTACTTTGAAAGTCCTTAATGCCTGTACATCACTTACCCTCGCAAATTCTCTCACTCAAGTAAGGTGAAATGGGATGTATCGGACACATCACTTCCTTATTTCTCAGTTCCTAATTGGGGTGCCTCGGTAAAACACCCAGCTGCAATTGGCGAAAAGCAGCCTTTCCGAATTACTGCGGCCAACGGGCCAACGTTGCCTCTCGGTATTAGGCAATACATGCTAAAACTATCTTAACAGTCTGAACAACCCTTCCGGGCGTCTCACACTGCAGCCGCACGTTATACAAACTTTAAACCGTCAATCAACCCTGACGCTGTTTGTGTTTTGGATTTTCACAGATTACTCTGATAGATCCTTTTCTTTTAATGATCTTGCATTTTTCGCAGATCGGCTTTACAGATGATCTTACTTTCACTGGAAATCCTCCTTCCGTAAATTCATTAAAATCTGCAGTTTTTTGAGCGCACAAATACAATATACTCACGCGTTCGGCTTATATATTATCACAGCAAAATATAAAATGCAAGCACTTTTTTGAATAAAATCACATTTTTTCATTTTCTCCCCCATTTCCCCCAATCATCCATTTATACTTCCCACTGCCAACGCACAGCGTAGAAAAATAATTCATTTCATGTGCATTTGCAGGCATCTTAGATATTCTTAGGCGAAAAAAATCTGCGTTATGAGCCGACTGCCTCACTGTCTGAGCGAAGTTTGCAACGGAGCGAGTTTGATAAGGCGGCTCATGCCTTTAGCAGATTTTTTTCACCTTAGAATATCTTAGATGCCGAAACCGCACATGAAATGAATTATTTTTCTACGCGTCCCCCTTTACAGCACAAAAAAAGAGAACCAGATCCCTCCAGCTCTCTTTCTCATCACTGCACCAACTGCAGTCCAATATTTCTTACTTATCTCTCCAGATAATCCTGCCCTTAGACAGATCATACGGAGACAGTTCAATCGTAACTTTATCTCCGGGAAGAATACGAATAAAATTCATACGTAACTTACCACTGATATGTGCAAGCACCACATGTTTGTTCTCCAGTTCCACTTTAAACATCGCATTAGGCAGCTTTTCCAGAACAGTGCCTTCCACTTCGATTACATCTGCTTTTGACATTTTAAACCTCCTGTATGTCGTCCAATTATTTCGTAAGAGTCAGAATCTCCGGATCTCCGTCTGTAATAAGAATCGTATTCTCATAATGAGCAGAAAGAGAACCATCCATAGTTACAACAGTCCACTCATCATCCAGCCATGCCACATCTGCACGTCCCAGATTGATCATAGGCTCTACAGCAAGTGTCATACCCGGCATCAGACGAACTCCTCTTCGCTTCTGCGGAAAATTCGGGATCTGCGGATCCTCATGAAGGTGAGTGCCGATTCCATGTCCAACCAGGTCGCGGACAATCCCATAATGATATTTGGCAGCATGAGCACCGATCGCCTTGGAAATATCATTCAGATGATTTCCCGCACGTGCAGCCTTGAGTCCCTCAAAGAAACACTCTCTGGTCACATCCATCAGCTTACGTGCCTGCGGTGAAACTTCACCGACAGCATAAGTCCTCGCTGCATCAGAATGATACCCCTTATAAATAAGACCGGCATCAATCTTTACAAGATCTCCCTCCTGAATGATCTTCTCTTCAGACGGGATTCCATGAACTACCTCATCATTCAGACTGATACAGAATGACGCCGGAAACCCTCCGTAGTTCAGGAAATTCGGGATGCATCCCAGATCACGTATCATCTGTTCTCCGATACGGTCAATCTCCTTTGTGCTCACTCCCGGTTTAATGTAAGGGATCAGACCATCATGCACTTTTTCAAGCAGATGACCTGCCTCCCTCATAAGTTCAATTTCATGTTCTGTCTTGATAGAAACCGACATTTTACCTCCAGATGGTGTTTAAAAACACCCAATTACTCTCCCAGGATGGCAACAATATCTGCAAATACTTCTTCAAGATCTTTTGTACCATCCACTGATTTTAAAATTCCCTCTTTAGTATAATAATCGATCAGCGGCTGTGTCTGCTCATGGTATACGTTAAGACGTTTCTGAACTGTTTCAGGCTGGTCATCATCACGAAGCACCAGTTTCTCTCCACAGGTATCACAAACGCCCTCAACCTTCGGTGCTGCATGTACAACATGATAAGTAGCACCACATTTCAGGCAGGCACGTCTTCCGGACATACGGTTTACAATATTGGAATCCGGAACATCCACATCGATTGCATAATCAACTTTACTTCCCAGTTTGTTCAGAGCCTCTGTTAAGCACTCTGCCTGAGGAATTGTTCTTGGAAAACCATCCAGCACATAACCATTTGCTGCATCCGGCTGTTGTATTCTGTCCACAACCAGATCACAGGTCAGTTCATCAGGTACGAGAAGTCCCTGATCCATATAAGTTTTTGCTTTTTTACCCAGTTCTGTTCCATTTTTAATGTTTGCGCGGAAAATATCTCCGGTAGAAATATGCGGAATCTGATATTTCGCAGCAATTTTCTTCGCCTGAGTTCCTTTTCCTGCCCCCGGTGCACCCAACATAATGATTTTCATAAGTTATACCCTCCGTTTTCTTTTTTAGCAAATCAAGGCTGTGATGCCATGCACCACAACCTCTCATTTTTAATTGTTCAGAAAGCCTTTGTAATTACGTACGAGAAGCTGTGACTCAATCTGTTTCACAGTTTCGAGGATAACACCAACAATAATGATGATAGATGTACCACCGAATGAAACATTCGCTCCGAACACACCATTAAAGATGAACGGAATCACGCACACAATGATAAGACCTACTGCACCTATAAATATAATATAATTTAAGATATTAGTCAAATAGTCTGACGTAGGTTTTCCAGGACGAATACCCGGAATAAATCCACCCTGCTTTTTGATATTATCTGCAACTTCCAGAGGATTGAATGTAATGGAAGTGTAGAAATATGCAAAGAAAACACAAAGTACGATGTAAAGAACCAATCCCCATGTATACTGGAGCTGTTTCGGATTACACCAGTTATTGGAAGAAAGACCACGAATAATCTCACTTCCGATTCCTGTACCATTACCTTTTCCTGTTAACTGCGCAATGACAGCCGGGAAAGACATAATGGAGGATGCAAAGATTACCGGGATAACACCGGCGGTGTTAACCTTCAGCGGAATATTGGTGGACTGACCGCCCATCAGCTTTCTTCCAACCATTTTCTTGGAATACTGAACCGGAATTCTTCTCTCTGCTCCGTTAAGGATAAGTACCAGAACTACTACCAGAAGAATAACAGCTGCAATGATCAGTCCTGCAAGAGTACCCTTTGCAATCGTTTTTCCTTTAATAAAGTTCTCATACAGTAATGTCAGGTCGCTTGGTACTCTGGAAATGATATTAATGGTAAGTACGATGGAAATACCATTTCCAACGCCTTTTTCCGTAATACGCTCACCGAGCCACATCAGCATAGCTGAACCGGCTGTAAGGCAGGCAACAACTACAACACCTTTAAAGAAGTCCAGATTCGGAATCATACCCTGACGTCCGAATCCGATTGCCATTGCGATTGACTCAAATAAAGCAAGACCTACGGTCACATAACGTGTGATCGCAGTCATCTTCTTTCTTCCCTCTTCACCATCTCTCTGCATTTCTTCCAGTGCCGGAATTGCAATGGTAAGAAGCTGAATGATAATGGAAGATGTAATATATGGTGTGATGTTTAATGCGAAAATTGACATTCTTTCAAATGAACCACCGGTAAATGCATCAAAGAAATTGAATGCATCACCGGCATTGCTGCTGAACCACTGTTTGAAGAAATCACTGTCAACTCCCGGTACCGGAATCTGGCAGCCGATACGGATGATAAAAATCATCCATATCAGATACAACAGCTTGCGTCTCATTTCTTTCACTCTAAAAACATTTTTAAGAGTTTCAAACATTAGATCACCTCTACTGTACCACCAGCAGCTTCAATTTTTGATTTTGCAGTCTCGCTGACAGCATTTACTTTGACATTAAGTTTCTTTGTCAGCTCACCGTTTCCAAGAATTTTAACGCCATCAGCGATCTTGGAGATTGCACCGCTTGCAAGTAAGCTTTCTGCTGTAACTTCTGCACCATCTTCAAAACGGTTCAGTACGTCAACGTTGATTGCAATAATCTCTTTTGTATTTCTGTTTTTGAATCCTCTCTTAGGCAGACGTCTGTATAAAGGCATCTGACCACCTTCAAATCCCGGTTTCTTGTGACCGGAACGAGCTAACTGTCCTTTGTGTCCTTTACCGGCTGTTTTACCGTTTCCAGAACCATGTCCACGGCCTCTTCTGAAGTTATCGCTGTGCTTAGAACCTTCTGCTGGTCTTAAGTTTGATAATTCCATGTTGGCACCTCCTTATTATTATTTCAAATCTATAAGTTCAGATTGTATTGTGTCTGAATATGTTTCTGTATGCTCCTGCCATTCTCTGCGAATAACAGGTTCATATCAGATCCATATCAGAATTCTCTCTGGTTAAATCGCAATTAAGCTTCTTCAACCTTTACCAGGTGCTGTACCTGCTGAATCATTCCTCTTGTTGCTGCGTTATCCGGCATTTCAACTGTTTTGTGCATTTTTGTAAGACCCATAGCTGCAACAGTTTTTTTGTGTTTCGGAACTGCACCAATAGGAGATTTTACTAATGTAACTTTTAATGTGTTTGCCATTTTTGTATTTCCTCCTTAAGCCAGAATCTCATCAACAGATTTTCCGCGAAGTCTAGCAACTTCTTCCGGAGTTTTTAACTGTCTTAAGCCTTCGATTGTTGCAAGAACAACGTTCTGTTTGTTTCTGGATCCCATACATTTTGTACGGATGTTTTTGATACCAGCTAACTCGATTACCGCACGGGCAGGACCGCCGGCGATAACTCCAGTACCTTCCGGAGCTCTCTTCAGAAGCATTTCAGCGCTTCCGTATTTTCCAACGAAGTCATGTGTAATAGAGTTGTTTTCGTCTCTTGCTACTGTTACTAATTTCTTAATAGCATCCTCTTTTCCTTTGCGGATCGCTTCAGGAATTTCGGCTGCTTTACCTAAACCTGCACCAACGTGTCCGTTGCCGTCACCTACAACAACTAAAGCTGTGAAACGGAAGTTACGACCACCTTTAACAACCTTGGTAACACGCTTGATTGATACTACTTTATCTTCTAATTCTAACTGACTAGCATCAATAAGATTACGTTTCATGTGTTTCGCTCCTCCTTATTAGAATTTCAGCCCAGCTTCTCTTGCTGCGTCTGCCAGTGCTTTAACTTTACCGTGGTAGATATAGCCTCCTCTGTCGAAAACAACGCTTTCGATGCCAGCTTCAACAGCTTTCTTACCAATAACGGTTCCTAAATGTGCAGCAGCTGCTACATCATCAGTGTTCTCTAACTCAGCTCTTACTTCTTTCTGAAGAGTAGAAGCAGATACTAAAGTTTTTCCTACAGTGTCATCAATGATCTGAGCATAAATATGCTTGTTGGAACGAAATACTGCTAAACGTGGTGTTGTTGCAGTTCCGTTTAAATGATGACGTAATCTTCTATGCTTCTTTTCGCGAATTTCGCTTCTGGATGCTTTGTTAATCATATTCTCACTCTCCTTACACTATAAATATACTATTAGTATCAACTTTATACAAGTTTTTAAGGTGTTTTTTTACATTCATTTTACGTTATTTTTTTATCTATCTTATAATCTTTAATTAGTTCTTTTATAAACACTGAAGCATTTGCTTTTTCTACTAACAAATATGTTTTAACTTTGCTTCTAGTAAGTGCTACATATAGTAGTCTTCTTTCTTCGCTAAATGGATAACTTTCACTAATCCCTAGAAGTTTTTCTATAACTATATCATCGACTATTTTGCTAGGAAAACTACTACCTTTATCCTTATTGTTAATTATAAAAACATAATCAGCTTGTAATCCTTTTGATTTATGTATAGTCAAATATTTAATTTCTAAGTCAATTCTTTTAGAATAAATAACTTCTGTTACTTCGCCATAATTATACAAAAAATTTTCATTATTTTTTAAAATATCTTTATCATTATTGTATCTTCCTAGTAAAAATACACTTGAATAGTTTGGTAAGCTTTTTAATATTTTTTCTAACTCGTTAATATTATAAATAATTTCAATGGGCTCATTTGTACTAGGGTAACCCTTAACTACTTTTCTTATTTGACTTTTGTTTTTCATAACAAACTCACTACTAAGTTTAGCCATTTTATCACTAAATCTGTAAGTATTAACTATTTTAGAAACATACACTTCACCAAAATATTTAGAAAAATTAGTAATCAAAGATACATCACTTCCACTAAATCTATAAATACTTTGATAGTCATCTCCTACGCAAAACAAGTTGTAGTCTTTTTGATTTCTCATACTCATTAACAAATTATAACGACACATTGAAGTATCCTGAAACTCGTCTACTATAACGTATTTAAAGTTATGTATATACTTATTTTCTTTTATTAAAGAAGTAGCTTTATTTATCATATCACTATAATCTATCAAATTGTTTTCTTCTAAATATTTATTGTATTCCAAGTAAACAGGACTAATAATTTTATATATACTATCATTATCAATAATTTTTTCAAACTCACTTAAACTATAGTTATTACTCTTTATTAGACTAATCACAGTTATTAAATAATTAACTACTTTAAAAGTAAAGTTTTCTTCTATATTTAACATTGACCATAAATAGTTAACACTCTTTAATTTACACTTAATACCCATTAACTTAAAAGTTTGAGCTAACTTATTTAAGTCTCCTTCAAAGTAAATATTACCTTTCCTATTTTTTTCACTAATAAAAACGTTATATTCAAATAAATAATATTCAGAGTTACATTCATCATATTGAAAAGAAAGACCAAGAGCATATAAATAGTATTTAAGTTTATTTTCTTTTAAAAAATAATTTACAAAGTTAGTATAGTATTCCACGTCATTAAATAGTTGGTTAAGTACGTATAAAATCAGGTTTTCTTGTTTATCTGTATACACTTTTAAATTCTCATTAAGTGTACTTTTTACTATGTCATACCCCAGTTTATGAAAAGTATTAACTTGAATTTCAGTCTTTACTTCCTTTTCTATTCTTTCTTTCATCTCTTTACTTGAAGCATTAGTAAACGATAATATCAAAATATCTTTAGCATCCACATTGTTTTTTGTAATCAAATATTTAACTTTTCCTATAATTGTAGTAGTCTTCCCACTTCCTGCTCCAGCTATAATCAAATTATTATGTTTTTCATTAACTATAGATAGTATTTGATTATTATCTAAAGTCTTACCTTCAATAGTTGGTATTAACTTTTTAAATTCAATTATTTTATTATGAATATCTAACATTTCTTTAAAGGTAAAGTTTGAGTCTAACTCAGTAATGTAAAACTTTTTTTCATTTAGAGATTCTATACTTATATTATTATCAATTATGAACTTATTTTCTTCTTTTAAACCAATATAACTGTCAACTTCAAAAAAACTATTTACTTTATTTTCTAGTGTTTCTAAATATTTGTTTATTATATCACCTCTCTTTCTAAAGGAAATTATTTTCCTTCCTAATATATATATTCGATAAAAAACGTGAAAAGTCTTTTTTTATTTTGACTTTACACGGTATTTTACGTGAATTTTTACATAAAAAATGTAAATTTTTTCTTAAATTGTCCATCTATTAAATCAAAAGTTAATATAAGTTTAATATAATTATTATTACTTTAATAGTTGTTATACTTGTTATTATGTTTCATCTAAAGAAAATAAAACTGACTTTTATACATTAAAAGAATTTAATAAATTTATAAGCATATAGAAAAACCAGTTTACCGTGAATTTTTCAACTTGATGTTTTAGACTGGTTTAAGACCAGGCGAGGCTATAGAATTAAAAACTAGTGATTTAAAAAGCAATTACATTAATGTAACTAAAACCTATAACTTCACACAAAAAACGTGAAATTGGTACTCAAAAAACTTTCTCAAGTATGCGTAAAATCAAAATAGGTAGATTTCTAGTAAAAGATTTAAAAAAATAATTAAAAATTATAAGAAAGGAGATGGAGATTTATTTATTTTTAGAGGAGTTAAACCTTTAAGTCCTACTTCTATTAACCGAAGAAAAGTAAGTGCATGTAAAAAAGTCAACTTGAAAACTATAACGTTACATCAGTTTAGACATAGATGCAACCATGCTTTTAACTGAAGATATTATAATAAATGAAGTTTCAAGAAGACTTGGATACTCTAGAGTTTCAACTACTTTAGATGTTTATACTCAACTTCTTTAGAACAAGAAAAAAAGAGTCTACACAACTCACTGTTTCAAACGGTTTTCCACCCTATTATCATTATTTATAAAAACTCACTGAGATTTTACCTAATTTGGAGCGATAACAAAGGTTATTCAAAAATCCTAATAGTAAAAGTTGATAAACAACTAATCACTAAAATAATAATAACATATTTTTCTAAAATATTAAATAGATTTAAAGAATTTTGAGTAAATAAATGATATAATATATTTAGAAATTCATTCAGGGGATGATAGTATGCTTAAAGAAGTAAAAATTGAATTAACTAATAAATGCTCTAGAAATTGTAAACATTGTTCTAGTAATGCTACTAGTAGTATTGGTAATTTAAAGATTTTAGATTTTGAAGATGTATTTAGAATAATTAAAGAAGCAAAGTTAATGGGGGCTGATACTATTGTTTTTACTGGTGGAGAGCCTTTAATGTATGATAGACTACCAGAACTAGTAGAATTAACTTCAAAATTAGGAATGAAATCAACTATTTATACATTTGCATATAGAACCGATGAAACTTTAAATAAATATAGACAATTAATTGATTTAGGATTAAATAAAATAGTTTATTCACTTGCTGATTCACTATCTGATGAAGAAGATATTTCAGTTTATGATAAAACTGAATTCTTTAATAAAGTATTTGAAAATAATAATTCAAGATTAGGGTTTCATTATACTGTTTCAAAAGATTCTTTTTCTAGATTAGAACAAGTTGTAAATGAGACCGTTGAAACATTTAAAAGTAGATGTTACTTTGATAGAGTTAGTTTATTAAGGTTTGTTCCACATGGTAAAGGGACAACTGATATGGACTTATCAAAAGAAGAATTATTAGCAATCAAAAACCTTTATTTAAACTCAAATGATAAAGATAAAATTAGATTAGGTACTCCTTGGAATATACTTGGTATTGAAAATACACCTTGTATTATAGCTGATGAAATAATGATAATTGGTTTTGATGGAATAGCATATCCATGTGATTCAATTAAATATTTTACTAAACTAGGTATTAGTGGAAATATAAAAGAAAACTCATTAATGGAAATGTATAATTCAGAGTATTTTAGCAATATTAGAAAATTAAATACTGATAACTCCTGTTCTGCTTGTGAACAATACTCTATATGTAAAAGTGGTTGTATAGGGCAAAAGATAATTGCTAATTATACTGAAAGTGATGATAAGGTATTAACTTTAAAAAGATGTATTAATTCAAGAGATCCAAAATGTATGAGGTAGATATATGAAGAAAAGACAAGAAGTATATGATTTATATTGGTATTTTGCTTGTGAAAGACAAAATATATTTTGGAAAAAAATAAATGGAGAATCTGCTCCATGGACTGAAGATAAAATATTACAAGAATATAAGTTTTGTAATAGTTATAGAGTTAATGATAGAGTTAGTCAATATCTATTAAAAAATATTATCTACAATGGTAAAAAATATTCTGATGAAGATATGTTGTTTAGAATACTATTATTTAAATTATTTAATAAAGAATCTACTTGGGAATTATTATTAAATAATTTTGAAGATATTACTTTAAAAACATTTAATGTAAAAGATTATTCCAAAGTATTGGAAAATGCTATATCAAATGGTGTTAAAATATATAATGATGCTTATATAAGTTGCGCTAATAAAGCATTTGGATATGACAGAAAGCATGATAATCATTTAGCGCTACTTAATAAAATGTTTAACGAAGATAGGATACAAGAAAAAATAGTTAAATGTAAGACTATGGGAGAAGCATTTAATATTATAAAAAGTTACCCATTAATCGGAAACTTTATGGCTTATCAATTAGTAACTGATATTAATTATAGTGAAGTGGTAAATTGGCAAGAAGACGAATTTACAGTTGCTGGACCTGGATCACTTCGTGGAATCAAAAAATGTTTTATTGATAAAGGCAAAATGAGCAATGAAGATATAATTAGATATATGTATGAACATCAAGATGAAGAATTTAAAAGGCTTAATTTAGATTTTAAAAGAATTGGTAATAGACCATTACAACTTATAGATTGCCAAAATATATTTTGTGAACTTGATAAATATTGTAGACAAGCATTGCCAGATTTAAAATCAAATAGAACTAAAATTAAAAAACATTACATACCTAAGAAAGAAAAGATAAACTATATTTATCCAACTAAATGGAAAATATAGTTTTTTAGTTTGTATTTATTGGTAAAATATAGATTTATTTGTCGAATTATAGTATAATTAATGTGTTAGATAAAGACTTTTATAAATCATAGAAAGGAGAATATTATGAAAAATGATTCAGCATTAATAAGCACATCAATTTTAACTGTAATATGGGATGAAACACATAAAGATAATATCGAACTTATAACTCCATTTATAAAGTATTTAATATATAAAAATTATAAGATTGATGAAATTATTGATAGAGAAAAAATTATCAATAGTTTAAAGAATGAATTCTCTTTTAATGATTTTCCTCATGCTATTTTAGAGGTAATTTTAAAAAGAATGGCTAGAAATCATTTTTTAATCAGACAGGACAATGAGTTTATATTAAAAAAAGAATTAAAAAATGATTTTGATTTGTTTTCTAATCGTTTGGAACTAGCTAAACAGAACATGACAGAAGTAATTGATTCTTTGTACGAACATTTAAAAAAAGAAAAAATTCATGGAATAACAAAAGAAGAGACAAAATCAGCTTTAGCAAACTTTATTGATTGCTATGGTTATAATACATACAATAATATTTTATCTACAAAAACTATTAATCCTAAGTCTGATTATATCAATTATTGTATTGGTGAATATATTTATGCAGAATCACAAAAAAATTCAGAAGATTTCAGTCAATTATTAAAAATATTTGAAGGATATATGATAGCAAATGTAATATATATGCAGATTGAAAATGATAATAAATCTACTTTAAAGAATTTAAATTGCTATTTAGATGCTCCGTTTATATTAAGAGTATTGGGTTATAAAACAAAAGAAGAAAACATTTCTGCACAAGAATTGTTTAATTTATTAAAAAAATATAAAGCTAATATATGCTGTTTCCAACATAACTATCAAGAAGTTATAAATATAATGACATATTATAAAAATCATATAGGAACTTATCAAGAATCTACTTTGGAATATTTTGATTTAAAAGAATATACTGAAAGTCAAGTAGATATGGCTATTTCGAATCTTGAGAATAGTTTTAAAGATTTAGGTATAAAAATAGTTGATGCACCAGAATTTACTAAAGATAAATATGCAGATGTCATTGATGTTGCTGGATTAGAAGAAAAATTAAAGATTTATTATAATAATAGGCAAATAAGTTATAGTAAAGATAAAGCTATAAGTAATGATGTGAATTCTGTTTGTGCTATAAATATGTTGAGAAAAAGTAGAAAATTTACAAAATTAGAAAACTGTACACATATTTTTGTAACTACTTTTTATTACTTGAAATATGCTACAAAAGAAGTAATGAAAGAAATTGATGATTTAGAAATTGGATTAGTAATTGACGATTTAGATTTAACAACTTTTCTATGGTTTAAGGATTTTTCAAAAAATGACGAATTACCAAAATTAAGGTTAATTGAAAATGCAATTGCAGCAACTGATCCTAATCCTAAAATAATAGAAAAAGCAAATAAGTATTTGGATGATATAAAAAGGGATAAACTAATAACTGATATTGAAGGAGTAACACAATTATTATCAACAAACTATTTAAAATATTCTTCAAGAGAATACATAAAAATGGTTGAAAATAATCCTGATAATGTTACGAAAGAGAATTTTGAGAAATACTTAAAAAATAAAGACGATGAATTAAGAAGAACAAAAAATGAATTGATTGATACAAAAGAAAGAAGCATAAAAAAAGATGTTAAAATTGAACTTATGAAAAAGAATATATTAAGTAATGCAGAAAATCAAATAAGAGTGAAAACAAAGAGAGCTTTACTTATTGGAAATATAATTTACTATGTAATTATCATTTCTATTGTTATATTTTGCTTTATCATGTCGATAATATCTTATAAAAATAATCAATTTAATATTGTATCAGTAACTATGATGATTTTAGGAATTTTTGGAGTCACAGATACATTAATTCCAAAGGCAAAATTTTCTTATAGATTAGTGAAATATATATGCAAAAAGTATGAAATTAAAGTAACTAAAGAAGAAAATGATAAAGCAAATAAACTAATTGGTAACATTTAAGAGATGACAAAGAGTTTATCTCTCAAAGTCATCTTTTTCTTTGCTTAAATCTAATTCTTCAATGTCATCATCATCTAATACATTATCATCATACATTTCATTAACAACATCAATATATTTATCATCTTTATCATACCAACTATGAAGTTTATAGTGTAAGAAAGATATTAGTTTTTCAAATTTATCTTTCCAATATTCAATAATATTTTTTAAATCGTTGATTTTAGATTTTAAAAATGATATTTCATTATCTTTTTCTTTAATTATATCGTTTAAAGTTTTAACTCTTAAATTAAGTGCTTCGTTATTTTCAGTAAGAGTTTTAATCTTATTATTCTTATCTTTTAATTGATCGTGAGCATTAACTAATGTATTAGATAGAGTTTGTATTTTATCATATTCTTTATTAGTATTATTTACTTGCTCGATAAAGTCGATAAAAGAATCCTTATCTTCTTTTGATAAAATATAATTATCTTTATTTAGTTTTGATGTTTTAAGTTTATCAATTTTATCTTTTATATCTTTAGAGTTTTGTTTTAACTCTGAAGATTTTTTATTAGCTTGTTTTAGGTTTTCGGTATTTTTTTCAATTTGCTTTTTCATTTCTATATAGTTATCCATATCAGATACATGAATATCTCTATTTCTTCCTTTTTGTTTTTGTTTTAAAGTAGAATCTAAACTATATACGTGATTAAATTCTTCAATACATAAAGTTCTCATTTTGTCTTGTAATCTTATTAAAGATTCTTTAGTAAATACATCAGATTTACCAACTTGTTTTTCCATACCATTTTTATTTTTATATTTAATAGGAACACCAACAATATGTAAGTGTGGACTTGTTTCATCATAATGAATTATAGCACTAACTACTTTAAAGTTAGGAACAAGCATTTCTAAATCATCAACTTGTTTTTTATAAACTTCAGACATTTTCTTCTTAAAATCTTCATCTTTAGTATCCCAATATTCTTTATCTCCAAGTTCCAGTATTATTTCACAAGCAAGATCCTTTTTCTCATTGTTAGATACATTATCAAAATAATTATCAATCATACGACTAGGTCTAGTTTGTTTAGAATTATATTCTAGTATTGCTTCTTCAAACTCACTTAAATATAATTCCTTTACATCATCAAGTGGAGAAGAAGTACCTCTAACTATTTCTATTAGCTCTTGATTATCATCATATTTTCTATAATTATGTTTATCTACTTTTGATAATTGTCTTACATTTTGAATAGCATTATTGGGTAAAGATGTTGTTCCACTTAAATTGTTTTTACCATTTTGTTTAGATATGTTTTTTCTATTTTTATCACTACCTAAATGTAATGAATAGGCAAGTTCTGACATAGTTTCCTCCTTTCTAGAAGTGACCACTCAAGTGGTCATTTTGGTCATCCAAAATTTCTAACCCCCTAGGAATTTTGTACGTTCCATACAAAATATCCAGTGGGCTAAGGTTTAACACCTTAGAATCCGTTTACTTTATTTCACAATAACCAAAACTTCGTAATGGCTAAAGTTCATAAAGTTTTTTTTAAATTGCTATCGCCACTTTCATTTACTTCGTAAACAAAACGTGCCACGCATTTTAAAAATCTTCTTCGGTAACATTATCGGGTATTGTTTCAAATACATCTCTAATGTTTACCTTTATATCATTCGGGTTATTCTTCGTAGCAAGCATTCCCATTGATAACCAATTTTCATTTTCATTGTTATCTTTTTGTAATGGGAATACTCTAATAGGAACTTCATTTCTTTGAAGTGGTCCTATATCTAATTTTTCAGTTCCTTTATAATAAGTTCCTTTATATAAATTAACCTCATAATATTCATTTAATCTACATAGATGTTGCATTACATCTTTAATAGGTAAGTATTCACTATACCTTATATTTGTATCGACACATATACCATTAAAATCGTATGTAAGAGGTCTTTTCTTATCGATATAACCTTTCTTATATAATTCTTCAAAATCACTATAGAAAGTACTTCTAAAGTTAATTTGCTTAACTTCATATTTGTTTCCTTTAAGTTCAAGTTCTATATCATCAATATATCTCATAACTATATCAGCTCTAGTATCTCGATCTAGTAAATCCCAATTATCATTAAAAGCATAATAAGATATTGGAAGTTTTATTTTATTAATAAAATCCATATCTCTTTTTAAGAGTATATCTTCAGTAGTAAAGTTTAATTGTCCTGCTTGTGAGTTTTCTAACAATTTAGAATTAACCATTTCAATTTGATTTTCTATTAATTTAGATTCTTGTTTAAATTCTTCTTCCGTAAATAGTTCATCAATATATGCTTTTCTAATTCTATCTCGTTTATTATTTAAAGATTTTAATTCTTTTTCTAATTGTTCTTTTGGATTATCTATTTTAGATTTTAATACTGGCAAGAAAAATTCATTAACGACATTATCGTATTCTAATATGTCGGCTAGTAAAACTTTTATTTTATCCTCAATTTTATCCTCGTGAATATTGCCTTTACAATTCTCACACCTATAATAGAAATACCATTTATCAGATTTAATCTTATGTGAAGCACCACCAGCAAGTATTCTTCCACATTTAGGACATTTTAATTTTTGTAAAAAGATATAAGTTTGTGTTCTCATATAGTTCTTTTGATTTTTCTTCTTTTGGACTTGACAATTATCCCACATTTCTTTGCTTACTATTGATTCAACAACATCTTTATAAAGAGTAGGATGATTTGTCCTTTTACCATGTACATAATCGCCTTTATAAACTTCATTAGAAATAATTCTTAATATTCCTGTATCTTTCCAATTAGTTTTACCTAAAACTTGTTCTTCATTAAATATGGTTGCTATATTATAATAAGATTTTCCTTCAAAATATAAATTGTATATTCTTATTACAATATCTTTTGTAAGTGGATCAGGAACTAACTTTTTATCAATATGTTTATAACCAAGTGGAGCACGAGCAGGAATATGTCCTTCTTTAATCGCCCCAGATAAACCAAATTTAGTTCTTTCACTTGTTCTTTCTATTTCATTTTGTGAAACTGTTGTTAAAAGTCTAGCAACCATTTTACCACTTGAATTGGTAGTATTAATTTCTTCATTAGCACAATCTAAATAAGCATTGTTTTCCTCAAGAAAGTTCATTATACCTTCTAAATCAAATACCGAACGAGTTAATCTATCTAACTTTAATACAACAATAGTATTACATTTTTTATCTCTTATATCTTGTAATAGTTCTTCAAAGGCAGGTCTAGTATTACCAGTTTTAGCACTAATTCCAGCATCTTTATAAAGTTTATATATTTCATAACCTTTATACTCACACATTGCTCTTAATCGTTTTTCTTGTTCTGGTAAACTAAATCCTTCTCGTGCTTGATCTTCGGTACTAACTCTAATATAAAGACCAGCAATTTTCTTTTCATTATCCATTATCTTCAACTCCTTTTACTAAAAAAGAGGAGACAATAGTATCTAGTAAAGTCTAAATACTACTGACTCCTCATTATAATCAATATTATATAGTTTAATTTTATCTTTGCTTTTTATCATCGGTGTACCTCCATTTCTAGAGAATACCTCTTTCATTGGTTTTATATAATATACTTAAAACATTGATTTGTCAATTCCCTGATTAGGGAATAAGTAGTATTTAGATAGATTTTAAATAATCTTCTAGTTCTGATAATTTTATCTTATTAGATAAATTTTCAATAAATATTTCATTAGAATAATTAAATGCTAGAAATGTAGTATTGTTAATAATTATTCTATGTGGTTCAATATAAGTTAAATTAGTCTTATCAATTTTTCTAATACTACCATTTATAATGGTAGGTTTATTATTAGTAAAATCACAAATAAAATCAATTTTCTTTCTTAATGATTCTTCTAATGATAGTTCTTCTTTAATAATATTTACCATAGTTCCATCCTTTCTTTATAAAGTAGGATAGTCTTTGTATTCTTCCAAGTTGATAACGTGGGAGTTTTAAACACAAAAAAACTAATCCAAATTGGATTAGTCATTTATCAAAACTCGAAAAGTTCGAGCAGATTTCACTATGGAGCGATTACCAAAGGGGTAATGCACACTTTTGATAAACAAATTCATTTGTATTTGATGCATTAATTATAACGTGATTGTTTAATTTAAGCAATATTTATTAGGAAGGTTAATAAGAAATTTATTAGGAAATCTTTTGACGATATTTTGATGACATTATATTAATTATATAGATTTACTAGGAAATTTACTTGGAAAATATTAGGAAATGATGTAACTAATTTTAAGATAATCATTGTAATCATATATGAAATTATTGATAGATATAGTATAATAGTATCAGCAAATCAGTTTGAAACATCGTTTTACAAAAATTAATAATCAATTTAGTATATTAAAGAAATAATTAAAGAGTTATTACGAGGAGGTATTAATGAGTAAACTTGTATGTGGAGATTTAGAATATGAAAATACAAAGTATAAATTTGATTTTAGAGATAATCTATTAGTGTTAATTCCTGAAAAAATGGATACTAATTATACAAAATGGTATTTTGAACATTTAGGTAAAAATGAAAAATTTGATTATATTAATTTGGATGGAATTACTAGTGATGGAAAATATATATGTTTTATACATGTTAAATTTTCACATCTTGGACGAGGAGCTTTACAAGCATTTGTGCCAGGATACATAATTGGAAAAACAAACTCAATAAGTCCATTACCAATTTGTGAAAATATTGAAAAAGTTAGATTTTATGGAGATTGTTTAGATAAGTTTTACTATCCTAAAAGAATTGTTGAAAGTAATGACTTTTTAAATTCAAAAAAGATAAAGTTTGAAATAAGTAATAAAAAATTAAAAACTGATGATTTTACAATTGATGGAGATAAATATTCATTTGGAGTATATTGGACTGCACCATATAGTTCAAATATTAATGTTGTATTAGATGTATCATCTTATTTAGAAATAAATTTTAAAAATACAAAAAATATTAATCAAATTGTAGATTACTATTTTGATGTAAAAAAATTTTTTTCATTTATAAATAATAGAAAATATATTAAATTTAGTAAAATTATTCTTTTTAAAACTGAGAATATTAATTTTGGATTTAGTGATACTGATGATATTAAATCTAGAGAAATGGAATTCGATCTTTTCTTTGTAGATCCAGATGAAGAGTTTGATTTAAATATGTCAATTAATACATTAAGGTTAGAAGATTTAGATAACAAGTTTACGAAGGTATATAATGAAATTAAAAGCGAAAAATTTTTAACTACTTATTATCCTTTGAGTACTAAGGATGACCATTACATTGATAATGATAAATATGTCGGAGTATCAAGTGCATTTGAATCAGAGTTCGATAAATTAAATCCCAACTTTAAGTCATCTATAAATAAAGAATATGATGATGTGAAAAAGACAATTTTAAAGGCCATTTCAAACAAAAAATATATTACTAATAAGAAATTACAAATATTAGAAAGTCAAGATAAAAAAACATTAAAATCTGTTATAAAAGAATGTGACTATTTTTCAAAAATAATTTCTAAAATTGACGGCACATTACAGGAAAAAATAATCTATTCATATAAAAAGTATAATAAAATCATTGAGGAAAAGAAACAAATTTTATTAAAAAATTATGATATAGAAAAAGCAAAAGATGGTATATTAGCAGAAAAATTTGTAAAAAGAAGGAATGACATCTCTCATGGAAATGGAACTAAACAATTTGAACCACTAGAAATTATTTCATATGAACTATTAAGAATATGTATTTACTGTATCACATTGGAGGGATGTAAATTTTCGGAGGAAAAAATGAAGATATTTATAGATAAAATTTTTTAGATATTCTTAATTTAGGCGGTGAATAGTAATGATTGTATCAAATAGAGATGACTTTACACAAGCAATTAAATCTAAACTGGCAAAAAGAGTAGCTTACATTTGTTCTAATCCTAGTTGTCAGAAACTAACTATTGGTCCAGGCAGTTTTAATGATATTAATAATATTGGAGTTGCTGCACATATATATGCTGCCTCTCCTGGAGGACCTAGATATAATTCCAATATGGCGGAAAAAGAAAGAAAGAGTTATGAAAATGGTATTTGGTTATGTCAAAGTTGTGCTAGAATTATTGATATTGATGAAGAAAAGTACACTCCACAATTATTAAAGCTATGGAAAGAAGAAACAGAAAATACTATATATTTAAATTTTAATAAAAGAGTTAATTTAAGAAAGAAAAATAAATTAGATTATATTTTTGATACATTAAGAGATTGCGATAATTGGGCAAAGTTACAAGATGATTATATAGATGGTTATTACTTCAAGGAGGATCCATCTTATATGATAGAAATAGTTGACAGTGATAATCATAATACAGAATTTTATAGTTATTTAATGACTAATGAAAGCACATCTTTTTCTATTCTATATTTAAAATATAATGGAACTTGTATTTATTCACATCAAATTGTTAATTTAGATTCTGGAAGATTAACAACAGTTGTACCTTTATCTAGTTATATTTACTATAAAAATGTTCCATATAAGTATAAATATTTTATTAAAGATGGAAAAGAAATAATTTTAAGGGACTTTTTTCTTAAATTCGATAAGGATTATGATAATTCCGAGGAACTATATGCATTAAAAAGGTTAAATGAAATAGTAATTGTATATGAAACAGAAAAAGAAAGAAAATATTTTGAAAAGAATTATTTAAATAATATTAATCCAGAAGATATAAAAAAATATAGTAATGATTATGAATTCGTTGGTAACTCAAAAAACGAAGTAGAATATAATAAAGTTGCTATAGGTTTAGGTAAATATATAAAAGAAAAATATAAATTGTATAGAGAGGAAAAAAATAATGACAGATGAACAATATATTGATATAGCAATAGTAATTAGTAAAAACGCTAAATATCCTTATGGGGCTATAGTTGTTAAAGATGGAAAGATAATTGGTAGAAGTGATGATAAAACTCTAATGGAAACTAGTATGTATTCCCATGCTGAATTAGAAGCAATAGAAAGTGCTTCCAAAAACAAGAATCTCTATGGTGATTTAAAAGGTGCAACAATGTATGTATCTTGTGAACCTTGTATGATGTGTATGGGAGCAATATTATATGAAGAATTTGATAAATTAGTATATGCTGCTACTTTACAAGATAGTAATGATAATTATTGTCCAGAGATGATTACTAATATAGATGAATTAGCAAAATACTCTAAAAATAAAATAGAGATAGTGAAGGAATTACATAGGGATAAGGCAGTCAATGTAATAAAAGAAAGAGGTGTAAATAATGAACAATAAAATTGCTTTAGTAACAGGTGGAACTTCTGGAATTGGAAAGAAAATTGTTGTAGAATTAATTGCAAAGGATTGTAAAGTAATTACTTGTTATAGCACTAATGAAGAACAAGCAAAAAGTTTAGAAAAAGAAATCAGTAATGAAAATTTATTAGTATTAAAATGTGATGTTAGTAATGAAGAACAAGTTGTTGAAATGTTTAATGTAATCAAAGATAAATATGGACATATAGATTATCTGGTTAATAATGCTGGTACTTTTATAGATAATTTTATTAAAAATTTTAATATTGATGATTTTAAAAAAGTATTAGATATAAATTTGTTAGGAAAAGTAATTTGCACAAAACATGCATATCCTATTATGAATGATGGAGGTAGTATAGTTAATATTTCATCTCATTTAGGAGTAGTCCCTTGTACTGAATCTCCAGCTTATTGTGCAGCAGCAGGTATTATTAACTTTACAAAAGCAACAGCGTTAGAATATGCTGATAAAAAAATAAGAGCTAATAGTATTTGTCCAGCATTTACTCCAACACCATTATCACTAAGAGGCTGGAAGCCAGAAGAAATAGATCAAAAATTAAAAGAAACACCTTTAGGAAGATTTGCAACTCCTGAAGATACCGCAAAACTTTGTTTATTTCTACTTTCTGACAACTCTAATTTTATTACAGGAGAAAATATTTGGATTAATGGTGGTAGACTATGAATAAAGAATTTGCAGAAAAATGGTTAAATAAATTAAAAGAATTTTGGTTTAATAAGGATATAGAAAGTGCAATTTATTTATTTACAAAAACAACATTTTATCAAGAAACACCTTTTATGGAACCTTATACATCACTTGATGAAATAAGAGAAGAATGGCAACATATAAAAAACGAAAATATCCAAAATATAGAACTTAAAGTATTAGCAATAGATAACTATACTCTTATTGCTCAATGGATATTAAAACAAGATGATGTTAATTATGATGGAATTTATGAAATAAAGTTTAATAATGATTTAGAATGCATTTACTTTAAAAGTTGGGAGATGAGCAAATGAAAAATAATTATTTGTTAGTACATGGAAGTTTTGGAAGTCCATTTTCTAATTGGATTCCATATTTAAGAAAAGAAATTGAAAATAAAGGATTAGAAGTTTACACTCCGGATTTTCCAATAGGAGTTGGTTATCAAAACTATGAGAATTGGTCTAAACTTTTGAAAACTTATGTAGAAGCAAATATTATTAATGAAAATACTGTTATATTTGCTCATTCTATAGCACCTATTTTTATTTGTAAATATCTAGTTGAGAATAAAATTAAAGTTAAGAGATTAGTTTTTGTTTGTGGATTCAATAATTATCTTGGCATTGATGAAGATTATGATGCTGTTAATGAGAGTATGTATTTTGATAATCTTGCTGATGTTAAAAATTATTGTTCCGATATTGTTTGTTTCTATTCTGATAATGATCCTTATGTTAAATATGAAGCTGAAAAAGAATTTGCTGATACCATAACTGAAAATCAAATTGTGATTTCTGGTGGAGGGCACTTAAATTCTGAAAGTGGTTATACGAAGTTTAAAGAATTGTTAAAATATTTATGATAAACAAAATAAAAAAAGTGAGAATATGCGATATATAAATATCAAACATATCCTCACTTTTTATTAACATTTAATCCATAATTTTGTTTATATAAAAACTATTAATTTCATAAAATTTAACAATAGATTGTATTCTTTTTCTGTTAATCTTATTCCAAATTCCATCTTAAATTTCACCTTCTTTTACAAAAATAGTTAAAATTCTAATTCCAACAGGATATGGGAATGCACCACGAAACAAAAAGGGCTTTATAGAATAAGAACTTTCATTGATTTTAGGTGCACCACCAACCATTTTCGCACTTGCGAAAATAACCTTTTTAGTAATTTTAAGGTTCAAATCTTTATCAAAATTCGATTTTAACCTTATTTTACAAGCAATTATGAAGAACCCTTTTTGAACCTATCCCAATTTTATACTTATTTTTTACTTTGTATATTTTTAGTGTTTTCTAATTCATTTTTATAATTTTCTTCAATGACTTTTGGAATAAAAAATTTTAGTACCTCTTTATCATCATTAAAATATTCTAGTAATTGTGGAATTAAATATTTAAAAAAATAATTCATCACTTATCAACCCCCTTTAAATAAAAAAGAGATATATTTCTATACCTCGATTTGTAGTATTGTAAAAATATTTTTATCAAATTTAGATTTCTTCTCTTGTGGAATAATTTGTATCACATCATCATCATTGAAACTATTTACATCAAATAAATCTGCTTGTATTGTTGTTTCTTTAATATTATAAAAGTTTCGTAAATTGTAAACATAATCATTTTTTTCTTGTTCATTTTTATAGTTAGAAAGAATTATATCTCTTTCATTTACATTTACAATCATATCAAAACAATCATTTCTAAACATATAACCAATATTTTCAATTTCATTTTTATTAAATATAATGTTAGCAATAGAAACATTGTAATCTTTATCTACAACAATTTCTATCTCGTCAATGTATTTATTTATGATAAACTGCTTTTGTTCTTGACTTAATTTTTTCCATAGATTATTCGTTTTTACATACTCTGATTTTTGTTTCATTTTTTCAATTTCATTTAAATTAAATATAGTCTTAATATCTTGCTTAAATTCCATACTTTCTTTCATTTTTTCTAATTCAATAACTTTGACTTTTGTTATTTCAAGTTCATTTTCAATCTCTTTTAATTCACTTGAAAGAGTAGTAGGCTCAAGTAGTCCATCAATAAATGCCTTTTTTATTCGATTCTCTTTTTCCTCTAAACCATTTATAATAGTCTTATATTTTTTAATTTCATTTTCAGTATCAATATTAAGCGTAGGTTTAAAAAAATTATCAACAATAAGAAAAAAATCTAACATATCATTTAAGAATTTCATTAAAGATTTTTCAATTCTATTTTCATTGATTCTAGTATTACAACTTGCACATTTATAATAAATGTGTTTTGTTTTATTTTTACTTGTACTAGAACTACCACCCATAATTTTGCCACACTTAGGACATTTTATTTTTTGCATAAATATATATACAAGTTTTCGTTTGAAATTTTTAAGATTTTTCTCTTTTCTTTTTTGTACCATATTAAAAGTAGTTTTATCAATAATCGCTGGAACAACATTTTCGAATATTTGATTTTCTCCATTAGTTCTTTTCCCAAACTCCATATTGCCAATATAAAGTTGATTAGAAAGTATCTTATCAACAGTAGTGGTTGCCCAATGTCTATTTAAAACTTCTTCTTCATTAAATAACTTACAAATAGAACATACTGAAGCTCCATCTAAATAAAGTTTAAATATTCGTCTGACAACTTCTGCTTTTATTTCATCTACAATAAGTTCTTTACTATCTTTTTCTTTCGTAAATCCCAATGGTGGTCGTCCACATAAATGACCTTTTTTTGCTGCTCCTATGAGTCCAAATTTTGTTCTTTCACTTGTTCTTTCAATTTCTAGTTGAGCAAGAATAGTAAGCATTCTAATAAAAAATTTACCATTTGCTGTTTCAGTATTGATTTCTTCTGCCACACTTTCTAAACTACAATTATATTCTTCTAACATTGTACATATTGTTTCTAAATCAAGAATAGAACGAGTAAGTCTATCAAGTTTATAAACAATAATTTTGTTTATCTTGCCATTTTTCATATCTTCTATCATTTCTTGAAATTTTGGTCGATTGGTATCTTTAGCAGATACACCTTCTTCACGATATACTTTACATATTTTATAACCTTTAAATTCACATAATTTTTGTAATCTATCTTCTTGCTCATATAAACTATGACCAAATCTACTTTGATCTTCAGTTGAAACTCTAGGATATAGACCACAAATAATTTCAGTTTCCTCTTGTTTCAAATTATCACATTCCTTTCTTTTTAATTATTTTTAAACATTTAAAAACACAAGAGAGATTTTCCCTTGTGTTAAATAAATTAAAAATGTAATGCTAGAAGTATTTTTGATAAAATTATCTTCTATCATATATAGGGTATCATAGACTATTTGAACTGACAATACCCAAAATTCTACCATTTTTACTGGTAATTTATATGGTAATTTTACTGATAAAATAACTGGTAATTTATCTTACCTTATTCATCTCATTTAATAAGGAAATAAAACGGTTTAATGAAATAATCACATTAGAATTAGGAAAGTAAATTTTATCGTTGTTATCATATAAGTAAGCAACTATAACAGAAGAAGAATTACTAACAATAATCTTATGTGGTTCTGTTACGCTTAAATTGGTGTTGTCGAACTTTATTAAATGTCCGTCAATATATTTAATGTCTAAATTTCCAAAACTTCCTTTAATTTTTAGTTTATTTTTAATTTCACAAGGAAATATTAAATTTTCTATGGTCGTTTTCAAAATATTCATACCTCCTTTAAACATGAAAAAAGCCCATAATATCAAATACTATGAACTTGTTTATATAAATAAAAAACTCGCAATCACTATATAAGTGTGCGAGTATTAACCTCAATGGAGCGGATGATGGGAATCGAACCCACGTTATCAGCTTGGAAGGCTGAAGCTCTACCATTAAACTACATCCGCATCAGTAGGCATTAACAATATACCATATTTTTAATGCCTTTTTCAAGTACTTTTTATAACTTTTTTTAATTTTTATGTGCTTCTAAGTACTTTCTTACCTCTTCTGCATCATCTAAATGATGTTTTGTATGACCAATAATCTGATAATCTTCATGACCTTTACCTAATATTAATAGAACATCATTCTTACCAATCATATCTAAACCTTTTCTAATAGCAGTTGGTCTATCTATTTCAACCTCATAATTATCTTTTCTAACACCCTTAATAATATCTTCTAATATTGCCTTAGGGTCTTCAGTTCTAGGGTTATCACTTGTAAATATTACATAGTCAGACTTCTCACTCGCAATATTACCCATAATTGGTCTCTTAAGCGGGTCTCTATCTCCACCACAACCAACTATTGTAATAACCTTTCCTTTCTTATTTTCTAAGAAAGCAGAAATAATTTTATCTACAGCGTCTGGAGTATGCGCATAATCAATAACAGCTTCCCCACCATTAACTGAAATCTGTTCACATCTACCTTTAGGAGGATAAATACTCTTAGTAACCTCAGCAATCTCATCAATACTAAAACCCAAATTGTTAAGTAAAGCTAGACATGTCAAATAATTATAAACATTAAACTTACTTCTTAAATTCGTCTCAATCTCATACTTCTTACCATCTACCATAAACGAAATAAGTGTTCCCTTATCCGTTTGACTATAATCTAATATCTTATAATTATCCCCTGAATACCCCAAAGTCTTATAATTTCCAACTTCAAAATACTTACCATAATCATCATCATTATTAACAATAACTAAACCATCTTTTTTAATCTGCTTCAAAATAAGTAACTTAGCATTTAAATAATTCTCCATTGTTTTATGATAATCTAAATGATCTTCCGTTAAATTTGTAAACGCTACTTCACTAAACTCTAATCCTTCTACCCTTTTTTCACATAAAGAATGACTAGAAACCTCCATAACAACATCTGTTACTCCCTGTTCTAAAGCTTCAATAAAATAAGAATATAAATCTAAAATTTCTGGTGTCGTATTATTAAGTTCATACTTTGTATCCCCATAATAGAACCCAATAGTACCCATATAAGCAGCATTAACCCCTAACTTTTTTAAAGCCTGATAAGTCAAAAAACACGTCGTAGTCTTTCCATTAGTCCCCGTAACCCCAATAATTCTTAATTTATTAACCTCATCTTTATAATTATCAACAATATACTTTTGCACCCATTCCTTAGTACTAGGAACAACTAAAGTCTCTACACTATAACTACCATGTTCACAAACAATTTTTGTAGCGCCAGCCTTAATTGCATCTTCAATATAATCATGTCCATCTACTGTAAATCCCTTAATCGCAACAAAAGTATCCCCTGGTTTTACCTTCCTTGAATTAGTCTTAATATTAATCATATACTTCATTCCTTTTCTAGTAATATTCTATCATATATTTATCTAAAGTATTACTAATTTTACATCAAAAAATGTAAAGAAAAAAAGGCTTTACGCCTCAAAATACTGTTGATACCAAACAATAAATGTATATATCGTCCATACTTTCTTATAACAATCTTTCTTACCCTTTTTATGATCTTCTAAAAGCCTCATAATCTTTTTATAGTTAAATAACTCTTTAGCTATCGGTAAATTAAACTTAGTCTTAATCTCTTCATAAAGATCATCATCTCTTATCCATTCTCTTAATGGAACCGGGAAACCTAACTTCTTCTTCTTATATGATTCATTAGGAATCACTCTTTTAGCAGCCATTCTAAGGGCTGGTTTCGTTGTTTCTTCATTAACCTTCGCCCATTGTGGTAATTTCCTTGCCACCTCATAAACACTTTTATCTAAGAAAGGCGTTCTTGCTTCTAATCCAAACATCATAGTAGTTCTGTCAACAGCATGTAAAAAGTCTCTTACTAACCAAAAATAATAGTCAATCGCTTGTCTTTTTACTAAGTTAGAATTATCTTTATAATCTTCATAAAAAGGTGCCACTATATCCTTAGTATCAATTTGATTTTTAAAATTAACTATCCCCTTAGCTTCTTTATCTCTAAATACTCTTCCTAACCCAATACTATATTCTTCTAGTTTTCTACCTCTTCTATATACAAAGTTTAACCCTCTAACCTCTGGAAACAATCCTGCAATATTAGAAGCCAATCTTCTTATTGGATAAGGTATTTTCATATACCACTGATTATCTACTTCTTCTCGGTAATTTAAATATCCTCCAAATAATTCATCAGCCCCTTCACCTGAGGTTACAACCTTAACATCTTCACTAGCTATTTGAGCTACAAAGTATAGAGCAATAGCACTAGGATCCGCCAAAGGCTCATCCATATGATACATAATACTTGGTAAAGCCGATACATACTCATCTTTAGTTATCTTCTTTGACTTATTTTCAATTCCAAGTTTATCCGCTAAGTCTTTAGCGTACCCAATCTCATCATACTTAGGGTTATCATACCCTACTGTAAAAGTCTTATCTGGTTTCATTAAAGATACTAAGTAAGAAGAATCTATTCCACTTGATAAGAATGAGCCAACTTCTACATCACTTATTTGATGATATTCCACCGAATCTCTCATTGCTTCATCAATATCTTCAACTATCTTATTCATTTTTTGTTCTGTTTCATTAAATTCTAAGTGAAAATATCTTTCTATTTCTATCTTACCATCTTTATAAGTCAAAGTATGTCCTGGTTCTAAACGATATACTCCTTTAAAAAAGGTTTCTTCCGTTGGTGTCGAATTAAAACATAAATATGCCGATAATATTTCTTTATTTAATTCTTTCTTAAAATCCGGATGATCTAAGAATGCCTTAATCTCACTAGCAAACATTAAAGTATCATTAAACTTTGCATAGTAAAGTGGTTTAATTCCAAAATGATCTCGTGCCATAAACAAAGTTTTGGTATTTTGGTCCCATATTGCAAAGGCAAACATCCCTCTTAAATGTTCAACAACATTTTTACCCCATTCTTCATAGCCATGAATAATAACCTCCGTATCACTTTTATTTTTAAACTTATGACCTTTGCCTTTTAACTCATCCTTTAACTCTACAAAGTTATATATCTCTCCATTAAAAACAATTACAATACTATTATCTTCATTATACATTGGCTGACTACCAGTACTTAAATCAATAATTGACAACCTACGATGTGCCAAAGCCACATCATCATCAATAAAATACCCTTCTCCATCCGGACCACGATACTTAATTCTATCAGCCATTTTCTTTATAACTTCATCTTTATTTTTAATATTTTTATTAACAAATCCTGCTATTCCACACATAATTATCCTCCTAATATTTAATAACTAGCTTAGCGGTATTAAAGAAAGTGCTACTTTTTGTTTATCTTTATCAACATCACAAACATACACCGTTACAATATCGCCAACATTAACAACTTCTTTTGGATCTTTAACGAAAGTCTTAGCCATTTTCGAAATATGTACTAAACCATCATCATGTAGTCCAATATCTACAAAGGCCCCAAAACTAGTAACATTTCTAACTGTTCCTTGTAATTCCATACCAACCTTTAAATCTTTAAGTTCTAGAATATCACTCTTTAAAATAGGAGCTTCTAAACTATCTCTTGGATCAAGTCCTGGCGTACTTAATTCTTTAATAATATCCTCAATTGTAAAAGTATCACTCTCTAACTTCGTACTTAACTCTTTTACATTAGCTTTACTTAAAACATCCTTAAAAGTTGTATTATTAATATCCTTAATATCTAAGTTTAATTCTTTTAACAACCTATTCGTCAACTCATATGACTCTGGATGTATTCCCGTATTATCTAAAGGGTTAACGCCCTTAACCCGTAAAAATCCTACTGCTTGTTCATAAACTTTATCACTAATTCCCTTAACATTCTTTAAATCTTCCCGACTAGTAAAAGCTCTCTCTTCCTTAGCTTTATAAATTTTTTCAATAACACTCTTCGTTAAGCCTGATATATATTTCAAAATAGACTTTGACGCTGTATTGACATTAACTCCCACTTCATTTACAACCTTCGAAACTGTAAAATCTAATGATTCATTAAGTTCTTTTTGATTAACATCATGTTGATATTCCCCAATACCTATTGATTTAGGATCAATTTTAACTAACTCCGAAAGTGGGTCTTGAATACGACGTCCAATTGACACTGCACTACGTTTTTCAACTGTTAAATCAGGAAACTCTTCTTTAGCTAGCGGACTTGCTGAATATACACTAGCACCTGCTTCACTAACAATTACATACTTAACTTTAGTACCTTTAATAACCTCACTAACAAACTTTTCACTCTCACGCGAAGCCGTCCCATTGCCTATCGCAATTAAATCAATATTATATTTATCAATTAATTCCAACATTTTCTTCGCACTACCCGCTTTATCATTGTGCGGTTCATGAGGATATATAACGGCAATTTCAAGTAAAGCTCCACTATAATCTAAAACAGCTAACTTACATCCCGTTCTAAAAGCTGGGTCAAACCCTAAAACCCTTGAATTCTTAACCGGCCTTGTTAAAAGAAGATTTTCTAAATTAGCTTGGAACGTTTCAATCGCTTTTTTACTTGCATTATCCGTTAATTCACTTCTAATCTCTCTTTCAATACTAGGCATAATAAGTCTTTTTAATGAATCTTTAATACTGGCTTTTACAACATCTACAACATAAGATTCTTTATTTTTAATCCATTTATTCTCTTGATTAGCTTGAATATAATCTAAATCATACTCTAATCCTACACTAAGTATTTTCTTTTCTTCTCCTCTATTCATAGCCAAAATATGAAAATGCTTTGCATACTTTATTCTCTCACTAAAATTATAATACATTTCATATAGTTTATTTTCATCTACTGCCTTTGGCTTTAACTTTGAAGTTATTAAACCATTATTATAAACATAATTTCTTATATACTTTCTAGTATTTGCATTATCACTTATCCATTCCGCAATAATATAAGAAGCTCCCTCTAAAGCCTTATCTACATCCATATTATAACCACTTGCTAAAGCCTCTATACTTCCTTTAATAGGAAAAGCCATAATTTTTTTAGCTAAAGGCTCTAACCCCGCTTTAATTGCTTCTGTAGCTTTAGTTTTCTTCTTTTCTTTATATGGTCTATAAACATCTTCAATTTCCGTTAACTTACTACAAGCAAGAACACTATTTCTTATCTCTTCAGTAAGAAGACCTTTCTCATCAATTAATCTTATAACATCTTCTTTACGTTTTAATAAATTCTCTTGATATTTATATTGTTCTTCTATTGCTCTTATTTGATCTTCATTGAGATTTCCCGTACGTTCTTTTCTATATCTTGCTATAAAAGGTATAGTTGCCCCTTCACTAAGTAAGCTTAATACTTCTTCTATTTGTTTAGTACTAATTTTCAAAGTACTAGCTAATTGTTCTATTATGTTATTACTCATTCTTTTACCTCTCTTACACACAATTAATTATATTAAAAAAAGACCTTCAGGTCAATTTTAGTTTTATATTATTTATCCTATATATGTTATTCTAGCATAGCCATTTCCTTTTTTGGCACAGTTTTCAGTTGGAGTTTCTTCAGCACAAGTTGTAGACACTGTCTTAGTGCTTTCTTCATTACTTTCTGTACAATTATAACAATACATAGTTTTATCAGTTAATAAGGTATTTCCAATGTAGCCAGAGCCACCAGCACCATTTATTCCAAAAGCTCCTGCACCACCATAGAATCCTGCACCACCACCAGAACAATTTGTATCATGTGATACTCTACAGCTACCACCATAGCCAAATCCACCTATTTTATATCCTGTTCCAGCCGCTACTTGAGTGCCACCATAGGCTTTTTTATACTCACTACCAGTTCTATCCGCTCCATTATTTCCTTGAAATCCACCGCCTGAAGCCCCATTTAATCCACTATAAGCACCACCACCGCCACCGGCTACTATCAAAATTTTATCCTTATCATTATTTAAATTTGATAATAATCCAGATATGGTAGCTGCATGAGTGGCACCACCTCCAGCTCCCCATTGTTCCTTGGTAGCATCCTGACTAGTACCACCGCCATTATATCCGCCTTCACAATAGGAACCATTTCCTATATCATTACATTTTTTTAGATCAGTTGAACCAACATTTATATAGATATCCTCATTTAAGTTTAAATTTAAAATGCCACTTGAGTATCCGCCGGCTCCACCTGATGTTTCATTCGAAAAAGCTCCACCTTGGGCTCCCCATACTTCGATTTTATAAGTTCCTGTTTTGGGCACTGTAAATACTTGTTCTGTACCTGTATAATCAAAATTAAATTGTATTTTTTCTTTAAAAAATACACTACATTTAATCTTTTTTGTAGCATTTTCTATTGTTATTGCCCATTTATCGTTATCCCAGGTACCGGTGGCGCCGTTATCACATACTATCTTATCCACTTCATAACCATCATCTTTGCCTGGAATACTGTCGGACCATTCACCATCTATATAACTAGCAATAAAATAATCATTTTTTATAAAAGGTTCAACAGTGGTTTCATACATAGTCATTTCATTACTACTACTAAACTTAGAATATGAAAAATATATAATTCCTAAAATAACTAATACTAAAGTTAGAGTTATGGCATATATTCTAAATATTTGTTCTTTATGTTGAGCCCACCAAAGTTTTCTTTTAAAGTTCATTTAGATACACCACCTATTTTGGTATATCTAGAGGATATCTTACTTAGTAGTAAAAATACCCCCCCCATTTTGTTTATTTTGTGCAAATAACAATTTTCTACTTAACATAAAATATCCTTCTTTCCAAGTGAACTAATAGTTCATATTCTATATACAAAGTATAGCACATTTTATTGTATTTTGGCATAATTTTTAGCATGTTCAAAAAAAGCCCTAAAAATAGCCAAAAAACCAACATTTTGCACCTTTTTCTAACGACTTTTACATTAAACTTGCACCTTTTTCTAACGACTTTCAAAAAAGACTAACCTTAAATAAGATTAGACTTTTAAATTATTCACTAAATTTTACATTAATAGAAGTAATTTCCGCAATAGTGCCAACCCTCATATTGGGGCCATATAACCCAACACCACTAGTAACCACACTATTCATCTTCCCATACTTCTTTTTACCATATGGATTCTTCCACATTAAACCAACTGTAACATTACCCGGAAACATTTGGCCATCATGCGTATGCCCCGATAAATCTAAATCTACCCCTGCATCATTAAGTTCTTCTAACTGTCTTGGTTGATGGTCAATAACAAATATTGGCTTTGTTTTATCTAAGTCTTTAGTTAACTCATCAGGACTTTTTCTTACATCAATATCTCGTCCTGGTCTTGTTGCATCCGCTCTTCCTATCAAATAAAAGGCATCATCTACCAATACATAATCATCTCTAAGTAACATTACATTACTATCTTTTAAAAGCTCATCCATACGAGTATCACTCATTTTCTTATCATGTTGTTTAAACGTAAACCCCACCAATGTTTTCTCATAAATATCATGATTTCCATAAACAGCATAAATCCCATACTTAGAATTTATACTCTTAAACAACTCTTTTATTTTTTCTGGCTCTCTAATTGCGTCATAGCTATTATCAAAAATATCTCCTGCCATAACCACAATATCAGGGTTTTCCGCATTAATATTATCAACCATTCTTTTAATTTGAGCCGCTCCAATATTATACCCAATATGCAAATCAGCTACTAAAACAACTTTCATATCATTTATATTCTCTACTTTTTTATTTATCAAAACATCATACTTCGTCGTATGTACAATTCTTGCATTAACCACCCCATAAGTACAAATAAAAACAATAATTGCTATACAAACTAAACCATTATAAAAATAAGCCTTAGCAGTAAATAATCTACTCGTATCATACTTCTTACTCTTTTTCAAAAAAATTCGTATACCATCTGCCACACATATAGTTAAAAAGATATAAAGCATACATCCAAGCCAATAGTTTCCCGTACAAACCAATAATCTTTCTAAATTAGATTTTGGCAATAAAAAACCAATTAATGGTGATATTGCAAATAAAAAATATATAGAAAGCAACATATATTTAAATACTTTGTTCTTAAAATAGTCACTTGTGACATGAAACCATTTAAGTATTCTTCTAAACAAATAATAATTAACTAACAAATATAATGGCGAAAGAAAAATAGATATCATAATCTAACCTCCTCACTATTTACTAAATAAGATTCATAATCAGTTATTCCATGCCCTACATTAGGATGCCTCCTAGAATATCCATTATCTATAATATAAAGACTAATTAAAACTACACAAATTATTACTAACACTTTAAAATCAATCTTTCTTATATAATTATCTAATATTGGCGCTAAAAAATATGTCATAGCAACCCCTCCTAATCCAAATACCAATAACCCCTCTGCACAAACACGACCATTTATATTTAAAAAATACCAAGTATAATCCCACCACTTAGTTCCATTATGAGTAAATTCTAAATAAACACTAGTGTAATATTCAACAATTCCACAAAGTACCATAGTTAAAAGAAATAATATCCAAGGATTTGTCCTAAAACGATATAACAAAGTAAGTATTAAAACACAACCAGCTCCATATATTGGCAGCCACGGACCATGAAGTACTCCCCTATTAACAAAAACACCATCCGAAATTATATGTAAAATAACTTCCCAAAGCCAACCACCAAACGATAAAATAAAGAACAATAACACTAATGATGGTATAGTATAATGTCTTAAATAATTCAAAGTTTCTAACCTATTCTTTTTCTTTTTACCCGCAATTGGATAAAGTGCCTCTGGATAACTCTTTCTTTCCATAATATCTAAATACGAATTAATTGAAGCTTGCCTAATTTGTTCTTTCTCTAACATTTCATTTTCTTTTTTACTATACATAGTAATCCCAAAATTATTATCTAAATAACCTTTAAAACCGGTTCTTTCTTCTAACTTAGGAGCTTGCTCCTTCATTTTATTAGTTATATCCAAATAAGTACTTTCTAATTCATTTTTTAAAGCTTTTTTATATAAATATGTGTCAATAAAATATTCATAACCTTCCTTCTTAGAAACTACCCACTCTTCTCTTAATAATGCAAAAAACTCAGTATCAGTTGCTAACTTAAAAGGGTTAGAAAAGAATATCTTACTTAAATTAAATGTTAAAATACCCAATACTTCCCAACCAATAAAACTCATATCTAATAAAAACTTCTTAAATTTATAGCCAGCCATCATATTTCTCGATAACTTTATCGCTTCACCACTAGGAATACTAGGATTTTCAGCCACAATAAAAGGCACTAATTGATAGGAATAATACTTAATGACACCACCTATTATTGTTAACCCCCATAAAAATTGTTGAATAGAAGTCCTAAGTAGGGTAAATGCCGCCATAGTCCACTTCTTTACATAGTATAAAAATAAAAATCTTTCTACTTTAACTTTTTCATAAGTTCTAGCTTCTAAAAATACTCTTCTAATTATAGTACCAAAAACATTTACAATATAAAACCAAATCATACTATAAAAAGCATATATTAAAATTGTTAAAATAATATTTGTAATACTATCTTGTTTAATAATAGAATTAATCAAAGAAAAAAAAGAGAAATATATTTTATTACTTCCTACTGAGTTTAATATCAATGAAAAAACTCCTCTTTGTTTTGTAAAAGCCCCACTTTCAGCAATTTTCTCTCCTGCACTAGCGGCAGTATTTTTGATATTTTCAACTTTATCCTGTACTCCTGGCATTACATATTTAATTTGATTAAACATATCTGTAGTTTCATTTATTGATAAAGACCCTGAAATTTCACTTCCTGCTAAAGCCGCTAATGCACACGCTAAAACCAAAATAACATAATGACTTTTAAATACTTTACGAGCTTTTTCTTTAATCTTTTTAAAGTTTAAGTCTATCACAACATCACTTACTTTCGTTTTTATTTTATCATTTATGTATATTTTTCACAACTAAATTTATACCAAAAAAAATCCAGGATACAATCCCGGACCTTTGCAATATCTTTTAATACCACTATATTAATTTGATATCACGTGAATTAAAATACATCATTTAATTCTTTATTATTATATTTCTAAATTAATATTTTATACTACTTTTTTAAATTATCTGTTTTAATAATCTTTATTCTCGTTGTATCCTGTAACTTACTAGCTTCTTCTCTATAATTTAATGCTATTCCTACCACAAAGATATATGCAAGTAAATAAAACCACAATAACAAAATAACTAAGTTAGCAAGACCTCCATATATCGTACTATAATGAGCATAATTATTTATATAATATGAATATATTGCTGTAACAACTATCCACCCCACTGAAGTAAATAATGCCCCATAATTAACATCCTTACTAGGTACTTTTCTATCAGGTGCCATTGTATATAGTATCTTTATTAGCATAAATATAACTAACCATGATATAGGACCTTGCAAGGTCTTAAAAATCATTTCTATCTTCATAGCTATATTACTATCCATATTTACCATTTTAATTAAACTAATTATTTTCGTACCAAATAATGGCACTACTAAGATAAACATAAATAGAATAACAATGAAGAAGGTCATAATTAAAGCCTTGATCTTCCTGTAAATATACCCTTTATCTGGTACATTATATATTGTATTTGAAGTAATTATTATCGAACTAGCACCCTTAGATGCCGTATAATAACCAACTATCAAAGTTAGAAAAAAACTTAAAGATATATGATCAATACTAACATTAGGTATTATTAAACTACTTATATCATTACCAAACGCACTTGTTAAAAATTCTGTAATAAAACTCATTGATAAATTAAGTGAGAATGCAGCATAACTTATTAATGTTAATATTGGTACTACGGAAAGAATAAAGAAAAAAGCAAGATTTCCTGGTAATATCAAAATCTCTGGTTTATTCAATACTAACCAAAAATTTCTTAAGAACTTCTTAAACCTTTTATTCATATATTACTCCCTATTTAAATCTTGCTTTTTTTGTTTCATATCTTCTACTGATTCATTAATAGCGTCTTCAATAGACTTTAAATCATTAGTTATCATACTATGCCCTATTGTCGCCCCATACTCATAAGGTAAATTCTTAAATTCTTTATATAATTTCTTAATATAACTAATTATTTGTCTTTCTTCATACCCTACTAAGTAAATTAAAAATTCATTACCATCAGTTCGCATAATATCACTATTATCTAACTGCGTTTTAATCAAGATATTAGCGGCCGCTTTAATTTGCCTATCGCCTTTTTCATATCCTAAAGTATCATTAATTTCTTGTAACCTATTTAAATCAAGTACAATAGTAGCTTGCGGATAAATCGTATTTTTATTCCAAGCATTAATATTTTCATTTAAATAATTGCGATTTTTTAGCGATGTTAATTGATCTATATATCTAATCTTTTCTACCTTTTTAATTTTCTTTGATATCTTAACTCTCTTAGTTGATTTATACAAAAGATACATTATTACTACAAAACCAATAATTAAATACAATGAATACTTAGCAATAGTACCAAGTACAGTACCACTCTTTAATGTCTTAGTATAATTATATAATCCTTCATTTATCGTTAAATTAGGATCTTGCAATTTAATAAAGGCATTCAAAGTTTTATAGAACGGCCCATCTTCTCTAACTTTAAAGTTATATGTTCCATCCGTATTACTTGTATATCTAACTGTATATCCCGATAACTCCTTATTAGCATAAGTCTCATAAGTATTATGATCAATCATAATAATATTATCTTGTTTAGCAATCTTTTTCAACTCTTTAACATTACGATAAGTATTAATAGTTATATCATCAATTGTCGATAAATAATTATAAAGCATACTATCTTGTAACACATAAACAGTCTTTCCTTTTAAAGAATCTAAAGAATTAACGACCATACTATTACTTTCCTTAGCAATAATATTATATTCAATATTCATATGAGTATTAATTTCTTTATAATTATTTGTTAAAGTATAATAATTAAAATATAAATCTAAAGACCCATCATTTATAGCATTAGTTAACAACTTATAACTACGATACTTACTATATTTAAAATCAACTCCCGCTACTTTGCTAAATTTATTCAAATATACTGAGATAATTCCTCCGTAGTTACCACCCATAATAATCTCATAAGGACTATTATTTATAAAACCATAACTATATACCTTCGAATTTAACTGTTTAATATCACTATCCGTTAATTTTAAATTTTCAATTAAAGCTTGTTTCATCGCCTTATTATAAGAACTATCAAAGTATTTACCATTCCACTTTGTAAAATACTTCTTTATAATACTACTAAAATAATCACCTTGTAATTCATAAGTATAATATCTTTTAATATCATTAAAATGATAAGATATTTGATAATCATTAGCAACAATATAATCTAAATATTCATATTTAGGTACTAAAATATAATCTAAATCTTTACTAAAAGCCTCTTCTAAAGCTTTCTTATTTTCATATGCTGTAAGTTTTAAATTAAATGATTTCAAATAAGAATTTAAGTAAGTTACATCACTACTAAGTACACCAATACTCTTACTACTAAGACTAGCAATATCCGTAATTATCTCATAATCTTTCTTTATTAAAACATAATTATCTTCATAAATAACTAATGAATTATCATCTAAACTATTAGTGGCCATAAAACCATGACTTACACTAGACTCTCCATTATTATAAGTTACTGGATTTATCTTCAGCCCATATTCTTTACTCATATCATTTATAAAATCATAAAATACTCCGCTACCATTAGCCCCAAATACACTTAAATTATTAATAATATTAACATTTTGAACTGTGGACAAGTTATTATTTATCCACTCTTTTTCTTTAACAGTCAACTTATTTTCATCTTTCAAAACATTCATTATTATTAAAGTAGCTATTACAATAAATACAATTACCGGAATTACTAATAAAATTCGTTTAACACTTTTTTTCATAACAACTTATTCTTTCTCGCTAATATTATTATTGTTCCAAACTAAGTTTGAACCATTAACATTCTTAGCACCCATTATCTTAAATCCGGCTGAATTATCAGTAGCATCTTGCACTAAAGTAAATTGAATATCATAAAAGTTTTTCTCTTCGTCACTAAATTCTTCTAATAACTTAACAGCCGTACTCTGGGCATCTACTAAACTAACTGTTGTATCAAAAGAGATACGTATATATATAATTTTTCCTGTTACCAAAACTTCTGCATTACTAACACCCTTAGACTCTTTAGCCTTAGCTTCTACATCTAACCTTTTACTATCAGTTATAGCAACCTTATCTATTCCGTCCAAGCGATCCCCATATTTTGTCCCACCATTACCAAAATAAAAATACTTAAATAACAATGCCACACTTATAATTGCACATACAATTACAATCACTATCATAAAGAAAATCGGTTTATTTTCCTTCATTAATTTTTTCATTCTTACCTCCGTTTTGTAGTTTTAATTATACTACACTATATTCTTTTTCGCAAATTACTCCCCTAAATAGTTTCTAAGCGATACCTCATCCCAAATTGGAATATTTAAAGATTTCGCCTTATCATACTTTGAACCAGGATTCTCTCCTGCAATTACAACATCAGTCTTTTTACTTACCGAGCCACTTACTTCTCCTCCACGATCTTCAATAATCTTCTTTAATTCATCTCTACTTAAAAAACTAATCGTTCCCGTCAAAACAAACTTTTTATTTGTAAATGCTTCATCCTGAATAATTTTCTCACCCTTATACTCCATATTTATTCCAATATCTTTTAGTTCATGAATTAATATTCTATTCTTTGGATTATCAAAATAATTACTTATATTTTTAGAAAGTGTACTTCCTATATCCTTAATTTGCTCTAACTCTTCACTACTAGCATTCATTAAATTATCCATAGTTTCATACCTTTTAGCTAGTATCTTTGCAGTCTTAGCGCCAATTCCATTTATACCTAAGCCATTAAGTAAATTTTCTAACGAATTATTTTTAGAATTTTCAATTGAAATCAAAAGATTAGATACTGACTTAGAACCAAAGCCCTCTAACTCAATTAATTCTTCTTTTTTATCCTTTAACTTATAAATATCAGTTACATCTTTAATAATACCCATATTATAAAAATCTTCTACAATAGACTCACCTAAACCATCAATATTCATACAACCTCTAGATATAAAGTGAATTAAACTATTAACTTTACGCGCTGGACAGTGTTCATTAGGACAATATAAGTCTATTTTACTAGTGCTTTCCTCTAACTTAGTGCCACATATTGGACATTTATCTATCATTACATAAGGTTCAAGTTCATTTACACGACGTTCTCTTACCGGACCAACAACCTCGGGAATTACATCGCCTGCTTTATGTAAATAAACATAATCACCTATTCTTAAATCTTTATCACTAATATATTGATAATTATGTAATGTTGCTCTTCTTATTGTCGAACCCGCCACTTTAATTGGCTCTAAAACTGCATTCGGAGTAATTTGACCCGTTCTTCCTACCGTACAAACTATATCATCAAGTCTCGTTATAACAGTCTCTGCTGGAAACTTATACGCAACAGCCCACTTAGGATATTTAACCGTATAGCCAAGTGTTTTCTGCATTGCCAAATCATTAACTTTAATTACAATACCATCGATTTCATAAGGTAATTCGGGTCTATGTTTCGTCCAATAATGAATATAGTCCATTATTTCATCAATATTTTTACATATCTTATTATTAGGGTTAGTTGGAAGTCCACATTCTTTTAATAACTCTATCGTCTCACTATGTTTTTTCAAAGTCGTATTAGGTAAATGATACAATACAATGTCCAACTGTCTTTCCTTAGTAATACTACTATCTAACTGTCTAATTGAGCCCGCTGCTGCATTCCTTGGATTTTGAAATAAGTTCAAATTCTCTTGCTTTCTTTTTTCATTTAATTCATTAAATACTTTTTTGTTCATGTATATTTCACCACGAACTTCTAAGTCCACTTTTTTATGCAACGTTAAAGGTAATTTCTTTATCGTTCTAACATTATGGGTTATATCTTCTCCTATAACTCCATTACCTCTAGTTGCCGCCGAAACAAATTTTCCATCCTTATATATTAAAGAAACAGCTAAACCGTCCATTTTAAGTTCACAAACATACTCGGGATTACTTACCTCTTTACGTACTTTAGCATCAAAATCTCTTACTTCGTCTTCATTAAAAACATCAGCTAAACTAAACATTGGTGTAGGATGTGTTACTTTATTAAATGCCGCAATTACTTCATTTCCAACCTTAGTAGTTGGTGAATTACTTTGTTTTAACTGTGGATACTTTTCTTCTAACTTAATTAACTCATCCATTAATGAATCATATTCATTATCACTTAAAGTTGGATTATCATTAACATAATACTCTACATTAGCCTTATTTAATACATCAATTAGGTAAGCCATTCTACTTTCAACTTGTTCCATATATACCTACTTTCTCTCATACACATTATATCAAAATGTCCTTTTAATTTCTATACTTAGTGTTATAATAATCTCTGGTGATTTAATTGAAAAAGAAAAAGATTATTAAAGACACAACCCCTCATTATACCTTAGCCGAAGAACTAATTAACAGCATCTCTCATGGTATTGGTGCGGGTCTAGCCATAGCTGCTCTTGTTCTTATGATTGTAAAATCAAGTACCGTAGCGGAAGTTCTATGTTCCGTAACCTTTGGCATTACCATGATATTTTTATACACTATTAGTTGTATCTATCATGCTCTATCTAGTAAATTAAAAGGTAAAAGAGTACTTCGTGTTATCGACCATTGTAACGTTTTTCTTCTAGTTTGGGGCACCTATGTACCCGTAGCTATCTTGGGTGTTAAAGGGCTTTGGGGTTATGCCCTTCTAGCTTTCGTTACCACTATAACCATTATTGGTATTATTCTTTCATGCATTAACTTAGATAAACATCAAGTTAGCGAAGTAGTCTGCCACTTACTTAATGGTTGGTCCATAACCATAGCGTTTAAAATTCTTTTAACTAATATCGGAAGTATGGGTGTAGCATTCCTTCTTGCTGGTGGCATACTATACAGCATTGGTGCCCTACTATATGGTATTGGAGCGAAGAAAAAATACATGCATTGTGTATTTCACTTCTTCTGCCTAGCCGCATCCATTTGCCACTTTCTATGCGTCTATTTATATATTCTTTAAGCCTTCAAGGCTTTTTTTCTTACCAAAGCTTTTCTGGATATACACCAGTATCAACTAATTCCTTTATCTTTTGACAAACATTATCTTTATCTTCTTTATAAGTTACCCCATACCACTTACCATCAGTATCAAGCACCTTAACTTTAACATTATTTTTCTTAATATTATTAAAAACTACATCCGGTATCAAAAATTCTTTTTTATCTAAATCAGTTTTATCGGCAAAAAACTCTTTAATATCTTTATCTAATATTTCAAATATATAAGGTGTAAACAAGAACATATTCATTGACACCAAAGTATCTTTAGATACTGTAAAGGCTGGACTGCCGTCCAATGGGCTTGCCTCAATAACTCCATTATTCATTAGAACATTAGATTCAATTAACGATGTCAAATAGCCATCCTTTTCTTGACATATTCCTCGTTTTACCGCTCCATTTTCTGTCAAGGTATTCATAACTTTATACCCAATCATACCGAAAGTCTTAAAATCTTTATTATTTCTTAAAAACGTACTTGCCTTATAATAAGCATCCGCTCCATAAAAATCATCCGCATTAATAATCGCAAAATTATTCTTAACTACATCCTTACAGCAATAAATAGCATGTGCAGTCCCCCAAGGCTTTTCTCTTGTAAAATCTATATTTTTTGGAATTTTATTAGCCTCTTGAAAAACATAGGCAACTTCAATTTTACCTTCAACCCGTTTGCCAATCGTCCTTTTAAATATTTCAAAATTCTCTCTCTTTATTATAAATACCACTCTATCAAAACCATACTTAATTGCATCATAAATAGAATAATCAATTAAAAACTCTCCATTAGGACCAATAGCCTCAATTTGTTTTAACCCACCAAACCTTGAACCCATACCAGCTGCCATTATTACTAAATCCATATTATCCAACCTTTCTAATACTCTTATGATTCTTCATAAGTTTTTTTATTCCATATCTTTTTTGAAAAGCCACAGTTACAAACGTATCATCAACTCCAACAACTACCCCTCTACCATAAATCGTATGCATTATTACGTCTCCTGCTTTAAAGCCTTCCGTATCACCAGCGTCTTTATACATAGACTCTATTTTAATCTTTTCTGGTTCAAACATTCTATCATTTGGAATATCCAGTAAATCTTTATCTATTTCGTCAATAAATCTTGATGGAGGGTTAACTTGTTCTTTTCCGTATAAAATACGACGTTTGGCATTCGTTAAAATAAGCCTTTGCTTAGCTCTTGTAATTCCAACATAACATAATCTACGCTCTTCTTCAATTTCCTTAGGATCATACAAAGAATTTTGATGAGGAAATATTCCCTCTTCCATTCCTATTAAAAACACAACTTCAAACTCTAACCCCTTAGCACTATGGATAGTCATTAATGTAACCCCATTATCATTTTCTTTATGCTCTTCCATATCCGCTACTAAAGAAACTTCCTCTAAAAAATCTTCTAAGTTAACTGATCCCGTACGTTCTTCAAAAGTCGCTGTAATTGACTTAAATTCCTCTAAGTTGTCTAACCTCAATTCATTTTCTAAACTCTTATCCTCTTCCAGCTCTCTTTTCATACCCGATTTATCTAAAACCACATCAATTAACTCCGTTAATGATAGACTTTCCGCCTCTTTACGTAAATCAATAATTAACTGTTTAAATGCTAACTCCTTTGGAGTTTCCAAACAATCAAACATCCCCGTATTTAATCTTGCCGCACTATCCTCAATCCTTTGAATACTAGTTTGACCTATTCCCCTTTTGGGAACATTAATAACCCTTCTTAACGCCACATCGTCATTAGGGTTACTTATTAATTTCAAATAACATAGTAAATCTTTAATTTCTTTTCTTTGATAGAAATAATATGACCCAATAACTTTATAAGGTATCCCCGATTTTAACATCATTTCTTCAGCTAAACGAGCTTGTCCATTAGTACGATATAATATACCTATATCTTTATAATGATACCCCATACTAACTAAATTCTTAATTTCAGAAATTACTAAAGTAATCTCATGCTTACCATCATACCCTCTTAAATACTTCGTTTTAACCCCTTCACCAATAGTGCCATATAACTCTAAATCTTTACGTTCCTTATTATTTTTTATAACCGAATTAGCCGTTTTTAAAATATTATTCGTACTACGATAATTTTGGTCTAAAGTAACAATATAAGCATCTTTATAATCTTTCTCAAAGTTCAAAATATTTTGAAAATTAGCATTTCTAAACCCATATATCGATTGATTAGCGTCCCCAACAACAAACAAATTATGATACTTACTAGCTAGTAATTTATTAAATTGATATTGTACTTCATTTGTATCCTGATACTCATCTACTAAAATATATTTAAACTTTTCTTGATAATGTTCTAACACTTCCCTATTTTCTTTAAATAATTTTACTGGTAATCTTAATAAATCATCAAAATCTACTGAATTATTCTTTTTTAATACTTCTTGATATTGTAAATATACCTCTTTTGCAATCTTTTCAGGTGGTGTATTAAAAAACTTATCTATTTCATAATCAGCTAAATTTTCATTTTTAATAAAACTTATTCTATTTCTAATGTACGACGGCGCACATTCCTTAGGGTCTATCCCTTTATCTTTTAAAATTTTCTTAATTATTCCTAAAACATCGTCACTATCTAAAATAGTAAAATTTCTTTCTAAATTTAAGTACATATAATTTTCTCTAAGTATTCTTACCCCTAAAGAGTGAAAAGTACCCAAAAAAGCATAATTATCTGGCACTAACTTAGCAAGTCTCTCTTTCATTTCCTTAGCAGCCTTATTAGTAAATGTAATTGCCAAAATATTGGAAGATTTAACTCCTTGACTTATTAAATACGCTATTCTTGTTGTTAAAACTTTTGTCTTACCCGAACCTGCTCCCGCTATTACTAAGCAAGGTCCTTCCATATGTACGACTGCTTTCTTTTGTTGTTCATTTAGTCCTTCTAATAGATTATCCATGTTAATACCTCATTTCTTGTTAATTATATCATACCACACTATAGTTTTAAAATAATCTTCATAAGTGCATAGCCAAGATAACATACATTAGTTCTTGTGTCAACCATAATTTTTTTCAAAACTCTTCTTAATATATCAAATAAGAATTTTTATATGAACTTTCATGTCATGGAACTGTCATGTCATAAATGACATAATTTTAACGAGGTGTATTATGTTAAAAGAATATCGTATTAAAGAAGGTTTTACGCAAGAAGAAATGGCCGAATTATTAAATATATCTTGGCGCCATTATCAACGTATTGAAATTGGTAAAGGAACCCCATCCCTAGAAACTTTTATTGATATAATAGAAATTTTAAAAATTCCTAACGACGAAGCCATAGTATTGTTAAAAAGTTTCAAAAGAGTGGTTCCAATCTTGCAATAATCTATATCTATCAACAAAAAATACTAGTATCAAACTAGTAATTTTTATTTTATAAAGCCATTTTCTACTAACTTTGTTTCACTGGCTGTAATAAAAGCCTTATTATCGAATTTTCTAATAATCTTAGTTAATTCCTTTAACTTTTGATTTTTAACTTCAATCATGAACATCTTCTTACATCTTCCATCATAATCATCAACCATATCTAAAACCGACACTGCATACCCATGACGTCTTAATAAATCCAAATTTTTCTTAGTTCCTTTTTCCGTTATTACCTGGACATTCATAGTACCTTTAATTAACCACTTACTTAAAATTGACCCAATATATGTTCCTGTAGCATACCCAGCCGCATAAGAAATTGCTATCCATCCACTGGTAATCTGAGTATTTAAAGCCTCCCTAGCAGCCATATACCACACCAATACTTCAAAAAAAGCCAATATTGCCGCCTTTTTAGTACTGCCCTTAACCATAACAATTGTCCTTACAACCCCTATTGAAACATCCACAATTCGAGCCATAAAAATACTTAAACAAACTAAGAAAATATTCATAACTATCCCCTAACTATAACAAACGCTACTATCAAAGTTATAATAATTAAACATATAGCCAAAAACACATAGTACGCTGCATTATTAGTATTAGTTATTTTTTTCTCTCTATACCCCTCATTTCTCTTATTAATTACATCAAGCCTTTCCATATAAGCATTATTCGCCCCATTAATTTCTTTTCTCTGCTGCAACTGCTCACTACTCATCATCGCATGACACTTAGGACACAACGGACTTTTACTACTTAAAGCCGCCCCACACCTACTACAATACATTAACCTTCCTCCTCAATAAAATTCTTTGATTTATGAGGTTCTTCTCTAAGTAAATCTAAATAATCTTGTTGTCTTAAAGCCTCATATAACATAATTGCTACTGAGTTAGAAACATTTAACGCTCTAACTTTATCCGTCATTGGTATACGCATACAATTATCAATGTAAGGTTTTAATATTTTAGGTGGAATACCTGTCGACTCTTTCCCAAAAAAGAAATAAATATTCTCACTTTTATTACTATAATCAAAACTAGTATGTGGCTTATGACCATACCTAGTTAGAAAATAATAAGTACCCTTATTCTTAGAAAAAAACTCCTCAATATTTTCATACACAATATAATCACAATACTTAATATAATTAACACCACTACGTTTAATATACTTTTCGTCCAAAGAAAACCCAAGTGGTTTAATAAGATGTAACTTCGTATGCGTTGCTACACAAGTACGCATAATATTTCCCGTATTTTGCGGTATTTCCGGTTCAAATAAAACAATATTTAACATTTTTAATCAACTCCAACTTTATTATATAAAATTTTTCTAACTTTTTATAGCCAATTTCAAAGATTTTATTTATAATCAATATAGAAAGGATATTTTTATGAGAAAAAAATTTTTATTAATTCTATTATTAGTTAGTTGTTTATTTCTAAGTGCTTGCTCTAGCAATAATTTAGAAGAAAATCTCTTAGGTATTAATTTTAATATCGATACTAACGAGTCAAGTGAATTTGCTTATGATACAAAAAATCCTACTGTTGCTATGTATATTAAAAATTATGGCGCTATTGTTATTGAACTATATCCAGATATTGCTCCTAATACGGTTAATAATTTTATTAGTTTAGTACGTAAAGGTTTTTATGATAATAATTCATTTCACCGCCTAGTACCAGGTTTTGTATTACAAGGTGGTGACCCCAATGGGGACGGCACTGGCGGACCCGGATACACTATCGACGGTGAATTTAACCGCAATGATTTTAAAAATGATTTAAAACATACTAAAGGTGTTGTCTCTATGGCTCGAAGTACCGGACTTAACACCGCCGGTTCACAATTCTTTATCATGCTTGGCACTGCCACTAATCTAGACGGTTCCTATGCTGCTTTTGGTAAAGTAATTGATGGTATGGATATAATTGATAAGATTGAAAGTACAGAGGCCATTGCTAATCAAAGTAGTGGTAAGCTAACAAATAATCTTACCATCGTTAAAGCCTTAGTTAATACTAAAGGTAAAACTTATAAAGAGCCTAAAACAAATGCTAGTACAAACTAGTATTTTTTTCATTATAAAATATTTTTCTTCATACTATTTCCCATGTTTGGTATAATAATTAAAGGAAGTGATTTTATGCAATTTGAAGTTCTAACAATTGAAGAATATTTAAAGTTTTTTAACACTTTTAAGTATTCTCATTTTCTCCAATCAGTTACATGGGGTCTTGTTAATAAAGAAACTAGAAATAAAGAGCCCATCTTTGTCGGTTTAAAAAAAGATAATAAAGTACTAGCGGCAGCCCTTCTTCTAAAAAAGAAAATGCCTTTTAATCTTTGTTACTACTATTGTCCTCGTGGCTATCTTCTTGATTTTAACAATCAAGAAATCTTAACCGAATTTACTAAAGGTATGAAAGAATTCTTAAAAAGCACTAACGCCATTTACGTTAAAATAAATCCAGAAATCATGTATCAAGAAATAGATAAAGATGGTAATCGTATTCCAAATAGTAAAAATAATATATCTATTTACAATAGCCTTCTAACTTTAGGATATATTCACCAAGGTTTTGTAAAGTTATATGAAAATAACGAACCTCGTTATAGCTTTAGACGATACTTTGAAAAATACCAAAGTATGGAAGAAATAGATAAAAGTATCTCTAAAACATTCATGAAAACTGTTCGTCGAAGTTATACTTACAATCTTTTCCTAGATACCAATGGTAATGTTGATGATTTTTATGAACTTAATAAATCTAACGCCGCTAAAGATGATTTTATCCAATACCCTGATAAATTCTACAAAACTTTATATAAATATGGCAAAGAATATAAAAATGTCATGGTCTTTAATATCAAGGTTAATGGTCAAAAATTATATAGCGAAGCCAAAACAAACTATAATAAGTTAAAAAACGACTTAGAAAACAACAATATAAGTAAAAAAAATCTAGCTGACAGCAAAGAAAAATTAATTCGTTTAGAGCAAGATTTAAAAACTTTTGAACCCTATAAAGATAAAGAAGACTTCGTTATATGTTCCATGATTAATGGCCTAGCCAATGACATGATGTGGACTATGTATATAGGAAATAATAAACTTGGTGAATATCTATTTGCTGTTAACCGTGTTTACTATGAAACTATTAAATATTGTTTTGAAAATCATTATCGTTTTCTAGATTTATATGGTACTTCCGGCGACCCTAATACGACTTATAAAAATTTAGGTGGTCTTCATAAATACAAAGAAAGATTTGGTGATACTTATATTGAATTTATCGGTGAATTTGATTTAGTTAATAAAAAAGCACTTTATAAAGTACTTCCTCTTCTTTTAAAAATATATCGTAAATCACATATAGTGATTAAAAAACACTAAAACTACTTGCAGAGACTATTCTCTGCTTTTTTCATACAATCAAAGGCATCGTTAACAACAAAAATATATCTTTTGTGCATCAATAGCTCACATATTTTCCATACTATAAATGAGATAATTTTTTATAGGTGGTTTTATATGAATATAGACGTATACGATATTTTAAGAAAAAATATAAAGAAAAGACGTGAAAAACTAGGTCTTACACAAGCAGAGCTTGCTGAAAAAACAAACCTTTCTCATGATTTTATCCGTCAAATTGAATCTTCAAAAGTTGCTAAAAATTTTTCTGCCAAACGATATATCAAATATCTATCGCATTAGAAGTAACCATGAACGATTTATTCTATGAAAATGGCATTCCGCCAAAGTTTTAAAAAAGCATCAGTTTCCTGATGTTTTTATTCTGTTCTTAAAGCTTCTACTGGGTCTTTCTTCGCAGCCATTCTTGCCGGAATAAACCCACCAATTAAAGTTATAACAATACTGATAATTACCATAATAATTGCATGAACTGGATTTAGATTAGCCACATTATCCAAAGTAGTTGCTGTCTTTAAAATCATATTTATAGGTACACACAATAGATATGTAATTAAAATTCCAATAAGTCCTGAACTTAACCCAATTAAGAAAGTCTCAGCATTAAATACTCTCGTAACATCTTTCTTTCTTGCTCCTAAACTTCTCAAAATACCTATTTCCTTAGTACGTTCTAAAACACTTATATAAGTAATAATACTAATCATAATCGAAGAAACTATTAAAGAAACTGAAGAAAATGCAATTAATACTAAAGTTATGCCATCCATTATACCTCCCGATAAATCAGTAACTGTACTAGCATAATCAGTATAAACATTTTTCTCACTATCATCTTTATTCTCATTATATTTATCTAAATAAGAAAGTAATTCACTCTTAGCTTCAAAATCTTTAGGATATAAATAAATTCCTATAGGGTAATCTTTAGCCCCTATATAAGTTAAAATAGTATCTTTACTTAAATCTTCACTAAACTTTTGACCGGTTAAAACATTATAATCACTATTTTCTTGAGCAACCGCTATTTTAGATTGCTTATTATTTTCAATATACTTAGTCATTAAACTATCTCTATAACTTATTCCTGTTCCTGCTATCACAGCAAACTTATTATCTTTTTTTCCTCGCATTACCCCAACAATTTTTAAAACGTCATTACTATTTTCATATGCCTTATCATAGTTAGTTATAGGAATAAAGACATTACCAACTTGGGTATAATAACTATCATTATCAATTATTTTTATTTCTTTCTTTATAATATCTTCAAAAGATATCGTATCATTTTCTTTAAAACCTAAAGCATTAAAAATACTACTATCTACTTCATTATATTCATTAACAATTAACACTAATTCATTGCTACTTTTAGGATAAGTTCCATATAACAAATCAAAATTTTCAAACATCAAATTACTATCATCATTTACACTTTCCGGTAATGGCATTAAAACACTACTATCAAATGTTTTTATCTCGTTATCAATCTTAATTAAAGTATTCAAATGTGTACTTCTTAAAAACGACAAACCACTTATCTTATTACTATCAATATTTTTAATATAATTTAGATATTCTTCATTAAAATCATTTTTGTGCGTTGTTGACATAAAAGTTTTTAACGTTCTTACTTTATTATCACTAGGATATTTTTCTTTTTCACTATTACTTCCAAATAGACTATTACTAGTCTTTTCGTCCGTAACCGGAGTTTCACTTAAAATAACAACCGGCATTTGCGCTAAAGTATCTTTTTCAAAATTATCAATTTGACGTTGAAAACCATTAGATAACGCTAGTACTAAAGATATTCCAATAATTCCAATAGATGCAGCAAAACTTGTAAGCAAAGTTCTCCCTTTTTTAGTCTTAATATTATTTAAAGATAAAAGTAAGGCTTGATAAAAAGACATCTTAGTTTTCTTAAGTTTATATTCTTCGTTAGTTTCATTGTTTTTCTCATAAGGATTACTATCGCTAGCAATACATCCGTCTTTTAGTCTAATTATTCTAGTAGCATATTCCACTGCTAACTCTTCATTATGTGTAACCATAATTACTAATTTATTCCTAGCCTGAGCTTTAATAAGTTCCATTATTTGAACACTAGTCTTTGAGTCTAAAGCTCCCGTTGGTTCATCTGCTAAAATAATATCGGGATTATTAACAATCGCACGGGCTATTGCAACTCGCTGCATTTGCCCACCAGATAATTGGCTTGGTTTCTTATTTATATGGCTTTTAAGTCCAACTAACTCTAAAGCCTTCAAAGCTTTTCTTCTTCGTTCGCTTTTCCCTACGTTAGATAAAGTCATTCCCATTTCAACATTGTTTAATATAGAAATATGTGTAATTAAATTATAATTTTGAAACACAAAACCAACCGAATTATTTCGATAAGCATCCCAATCACTATCTTTAAACTTCTTAGTTGATTTATTATTAATTATTAGATCGCCACTATCGTATCTATCAAGACCACCCAATATATTTAAAAGAGTTGTCTTTCCAGAGCCACTTGGCCCTAGTATAGCTACAAATTCATTTTTTCGAAATTGAATAGAAATATCTTTTAATACTTCTTGCTTAAAATCACCAGTTTTATAACTTTTCTTAATATTTTTTATTTCTAACATATAACCTCCAATATAAGTTAATAAAATTATATCACACTAGCTATACTTTCTATTATTCTTTTCTTTAACTTTAACAATTGTTAGGAATAATTAATGTACTCTTTTTAGTTTAAGACTTTTTGGGTTTAATATTTCTTCAACTCTTTCAATTGGAATGTTTAAGCCATTTGATATCTTTTCATTGGACATACCATTTTGTGACAATGATTTAATTGCATTTTCTAAGCCGAGTTTTTAGCCACGTTTCATTCCAAGTTCCATACCACGTGCTTCGCCAACATCTTCACCAACACCATAACCTTCTTGATACTCATCAATAAGTCTATGTTCATAAAAAGCCTTTACATCATAACTTCCATCTTCTTTGTAAAACATTAACATACTCTGATACACTCCCTCCAATGTTTTATCTTTTTTTACTATACGACTATTTGCCAAAATATTTTCAATATCTTTCAAGCTTATCCTAGTTAAAGCTTTAAAATACTCGTATATTTCTTGTTTGCCTTTAGTATATTTGATAGTTTCTAACTTGTCAAGACAAACATAGCTAATTTCTATAAATTGACTATTATTAAATTTTTCGCTATACGTAATGTCATGATTTATAAATGACATACTTTTTAGTGAATTACCATACATGGCAATAAAATATATTTTGATATTGGTATTATAAGTTTTCTTACCTCGTTTATCCTTTATTATGGAAAATCTAGAAACAGCTCGATTTTGATAGTCTAAATTTTTCAAATCAGTGTTTCTTGAATACTTGTTGTATGCTTCAATATCAACATAGGTATTATCGTCAATTTTATAGATTAAGTCGCCAACTCGATGTACTTCTATGGTCTTTCTTGCTGAAAGATTGGGATCAACAAAATGACCCTTAACTACTTTTTCATACTCAAGATTGCAAATCCAAGAAATAATTTTAGCAGCATAATCCGTATTCTCAAGAAGTATTTTCTTAAACACAAAATCAGTAATTATTACCGAAGTATCATTTTTCTTTTTATTCTTTTTCTTAGGTGGTTTTTTCATGTGGTTTCACCAGCTTTCTAAAAAAGAGAGATTGTCCACCATAAAACTCTCCCTCTAATAATATATATTACCGGTATACCCCCGATTTTCTTTTTTTTCTTTGCATTTTTTGGAAATTTTTACAAATTTTACTAATTTTTATCCCTTTCAACGTAAAAAAGAGCTACTTTTGCTCTTCTCTATCTAATATTCTTTCTAATACTAAATTAGCTTTCTCCCTAGCATATTCCTTATACTTTGAATACTCTTCCCTCTTTATTCCAAAATTACTTATCCCTTTAATTGCCACAACCAAGACTCCAAACTTACTACAAGCCTTATATATCGAACCACTATTATCATCTATAAAATCAAGTTTATACTTATCCCTTAACTCCACCATTTTTTCTTCATCAAAAACCATCATCTCGCCACTACCACTACTACCTCTAATAATCTTAAAATCAAAATCCTTACCACTATCCACAACCTCACTACCATAATATTCCCCAATCACATCATCCATACTTACTGCCAAAATCTTACCTAAACTCGTATAATCAACATCATACTCAACCGCCCTTATAACTACTCCAACATCACCAATATAAACTTCTTCCCTCCCTATATAAGCCATATCTCCAACTACATATACCATTCTTACTTTATAATTATTAAATATAAAACCTAAAATTGAACCCATTATTACTTTAGAATATCCCACATTACACAATATTACTTTCCTATCTTTATACCTTATTAGATATATAACCCTATCCCCAAATACCATTTTACTAATAACCCTACTCTTATTTAAAAAATATTCTATATTCTCCTTATTATTAGAAAGAATTACATACAAACAATATTCCTTCTTCCATTGATATCACATACTTCTATTTCAATATTAACATAACAATTATCCCTAGGACAACAGCAATCTACTTCGTCTTCGACTATCTGTGCCCTACCCGTTGCCACCACACTAGTTATTCCCTTACTATTATTACAATTAAATCCCCACATATTATAATTATTATTATTTCCCGTTACTATTAAAGACACCTTATTATTATTATTAATTTTTTCTACTAACTCACAGCATTTCTTAGCACGTATTATTATTTTGACACATCCACAAAAGTAGTCAGTATCATAACACACAGGATAATTATATGGTACATTCGCTTCACATACACTAAGGACACCACTACTATTATTTTCTAAAATATTTAAAGCGTCTTTTTGTTTCATTTTTTCTCCATTATTCATATTTTACCTCCTACTTATATTTTATTTAAGAAGTTAAACTTTGTTAATTACTTTAATCTATTCTACCAACAAAAAAAAGAACACTCGCACCTAAGCAAATGTCCTTTTCTTTATTATTTAATTTCAATATATTTTTTATCTTTAGATTGTTCTTTCTTTGCTACTACTACATGTAATGTTCCATCTTTAAACGTAGCTTCAATTGAATCTTCATCAGCATCATCTAAATAGAAACTTCTTGCAAATTTCGTACTAGTTCTTTCACGACGAATATATTTCTTACCCTCATGTTCTTCTTTCTTAAATTCTTTATTAGCAGATACAGTTAAATAACCTTTTTCACAATCTAACTTAATATCTTCTTTTTTAAATCCGGGAATGTCCATTTCAATGTTGTATTTGCCATCCTTTTCATAAATATCACATTTCATAGTATTATTACTTGGAGCCATTACCTCATCAAACAAATCATCTAAATATAATTTTCTTGGAATTAATTCCATATTTATCATTTCCTTTCATACCTACACTATATCACTATTATTAGCACTTGTCAATGCTAACTGCTAAATAATATCTATTATTAATGTATACAATTGTAAAGTTTTTATGCTATAATTTTTAAGAATAGGATGTGTTTTTATGGAATTTAAATATAAATGTAATTATCTATTTAATATCTGCCTCTATCTTATCCTTACTCTCTTTGTCCTTACAACCATTCTTATCTTTCAAAAAATATCTTCAAACCTCACTCGCTCTATCTTACTTCTTCTAACCATCATCCTTTTAAGTATCTGGTCCCTTCTTCTTAAACGAAAACTTGAAGTAACTAAAGGTACTTTTGAATTTACTAAAGACACCCTAAACTACACAACTTTAGGTAAAACTTACTACATTGAATATAATGAAATCGAATACATCTTAAAAGAAGAATACCTTGATACCTCATATCTCATCTCTAGACCATCTTACCAATATATTATCAAAATAAAAAATGGCGGTACCTTTACTTTTAAGTATTATGATTACACTCTAGATACCGCCATTAATCTTCTTTGTACTAAAACTAACTACCAAATAAAAGAGCTCTAATTCATTTTTTGAATTTAAAAGCTCTTTTTAATACTTTAGAATACATATTATCTTTAATTTCAGGTTCATTCTGATACGTTACATCTTTTGATGTTGCAATGGCCTGTTCAAAAATCTTCCTATCGACACTATCAAGTTTTACATAATGGTCATTATCCATATCAAATATTCCTCTTACATAAGTGTCCCCTACCACCATTAAATAATGGGCATTCCCACTACAATGATAATAAAGCCTTTCTTCTGGAGTTAACACCTGATAAAAATTACACAACGACATACTTCTGCCTTGATTTAAAAGCAAACTATAATAATACGTCCCCTTATCATTCTTATTTAAAAGTAACAAATGTGAACTACCCGGAATTTCTACTTCAATAACATTTTCAACCATTTATTCCTCCTCTAAAATATATTTAACCTTCTAATCTATTAGAACTAACTTACTATCTAATATTGAATATAAATAAGTCTTAGTATCCTTAGAAGTCATATAATTAACATAGTTTTTATACCCTCTAAGCTGCCTTACATATGCCTCATCCTTAGTATTCTTCAGTTTATAATCAACAATAATACATTCATTCTCTTTAATAATTAATAAATCTATTATCCCATGTCTTTCCTGATCTTCCTCTTCATATAAAAACTCATATTCTTTATATATTTTAACCGCCCCACTAAGTATTCCAGTATTAATAAATTCCTTAATACATCTACTCTCAAAATCATTAAGACCATCATAATTAGGATTATTAAAATCAGTTATCTCTAATAAATAATGCATTCTACTACCAAATTCCATATTTTTTGTATCTTCAATACTTAAAATACTCTTGCTTACTTTCGAATATCTTGTCGAGGCAACCTTTTCTTCTAGTATCTCTCTATCTTCAACTTCCAAAACCCCACTATTATCAATCAAATCTTTATAATCTTTATTCTTTCTTAAATTATATTCCTTCGTTAAACCAATCCTTGTTATATCAATATCTTTCATATAAGGTTTAACTACATCATAAACATCCTCAATTATATCAGCAAAATTTCTAATTTTAAGTCTTGCCTCATTATTAATAACCGCCCCATCTTTAATTGCCAACTCATTCTTCTTAAAACTACCTACCATAATCATGGCCTCACGTGCTCTAGTTAAGCCAACATAAAACAACCTTAACTTCTCTGCAATCTCATCTTCCATATACTTTTGCTTTAACAAAGTCTTAACAATACTACTCTTAATACCATTATCAATATAAGGAACCACAAAACCATAAGTATTATCATAATAAAATTTATTTTTTAAATCATCCACATTAAAATTCTTATAAAGACCACTAAAATAACAAATAGGATACTCTAACCCCTTCGAAGTATGAATAGTCATAATCTTAACTGAATTAGCACTTTCCTTATTTAAAGATAACTTTATATCTAATCCCTTATCACTAACCATATTTAAGTATTCCAAAAACTCTTCTGGTCCATACCCAAAAGACACTGTATTATCCACAATCTTTCCAATCGAAGAAATAGTAATACTATTATTTAAAACATTACCTACAGCCACACTATTTTCATAAAACTTAAACTCTTCAATAATCCTTTCAAATATCTCTTTATTATTTAAATCATCCATTTCACATACTATCTTATAGCATATTTCATATATCTTTGTACTAGCATATCCCCTAGTATTAATTATCTTCAATATCTCTTTATCACTCATTCTAAATAAATAAGATCTAGCAACTGCCATAAAAGAATAACTAAAACTTACCCCAAAATCCTTCTTATCAATCAACACTAATAAATTATAAATATTCTTTATTATACTTATATCTACTGAGTTTGAAATAGTATTATCACGATATATCGTAAGTGGAATATTCAAGTATTCAAAAACTTTCTTATAAAGATTAAAACTAGTCGACCTATCCATTAAGATAACAAAGTCCCCATACGTAACTTCTCTTGATTGCATCGTATCTTTATCCATTATCTTATAATGATTATCAATTTTCTTCTTAATATCCTGAGCAATCGTAAATATCTCAATTTCTTCCTTAGTAAAATTCTTGCCTTCTAACTCTTCATAATTAAGTATTTCCATATTATAATTCTCATGACTATGTTCATTATAAGGAGTTAACCCAAATATCATTTGATGCGATAAAATATAATCAGCACCACCAATATCTAAATCCATTATTAAATTAAAGATAAGATTAATATTATTTAAAACTTCACTCCTACTTCTAAAATTACGGTTTAAATCAATCTTTTCTCCTAGTATTCCATCAGTATAAGCATCATATTTTTTCTTAAATAACATCGGATTAGCATTTCTAAATCGATAAATACTTTGTTTAATATCTCCAACCATATATACATTATTATTCTCTATATATGAAATAAACATATCCTGTAAATCATTAGTATCTTGATACTCATCAATCAAAATTTCTTTATAAGTACACTTTAAATCATTTCTAATATCTTCAAACTTTTCTAATATTCCAATTGCCATCTTTGATATATCAACAAATTCATAAGCATTATTTTTTCTTTTATATTCGCATACTCTTTTATCTAACTCTTTAACCAGTTCTATAATTATATAAGTAATATCTTTTGTACTATAAATACTATTTTTTATCTTTTCTAAATTATTATACTTAGTAAGTTCTCTTAATTCATTAATTAAATTCTTTATTTCATCCTTAATAACCTTAGCACTATCTTCAGCCCCTCTAAGTATAGGCATCCTCCCAAAGTTAGCACTACTAAACTTTATCTCTTCATAACTCTTACTATTTAATATCGGATTAACTACATCATATAACTTATTTATATACTCCCTATCTACATAGTAACCTAAATTATCTATTTGTTTTGCAATACTATGTATCTTCTTCTTAATTAATTTCATATACTCATTAATATACTTATCTATAACATCATCTTGGTAATAACTATTAATATAAGTATCTAATATCTTCTCTTTATCATATTTATTATCTAACTTATTATTTAAAGTTAGAATAGCTCTCTTAATCTCACTATCATCTTTTAAACAAAAATCATTAATTAATTTCAAAAACTTTTCATTCTTACTCTCATAGTATTCTAAAAATATTTCTTCTAATATTTGTTCTTTTTCAATTGTCATAATACTATTATCTATAATATTAATTTTATTAGATATATTTAAATAATCATGATATTTTTTTACTAGCGATAAAGAATAAGCATCAAATGTAGTTATATAAGCTATATCTATTTTATCTAATTGATCTTTTAGTTCAGGTACTTCTTTAATTTTCTTTCTTATTCTTTCTTTCATTTCTTGAGCTGCAGCATTAGTAAATGTTAAGATTAATAACTCATCTATATTTATTCCTGATTTCACATGTTCTAATACCCTTTGTGAAAGTACAGCGGTTTTACCAGATCCAGCTCCTGCAGATACTATTATATTTTTTCCTTTTTTATATATTGCTTGTGTTTGCTCTTCTGTCCATTTAGGCATATATACCTCCCATTAATCACGTAATTCTATTTTATATCATTTCTCTATTTATTACAATTTTAAAATGACAAGTATCATCTTTCTACTTGTCATTTCCTATGTATGTTATTCTAGCATAGCCATTGCCCGCATTGCCTTTCATTGTTCCAGCTCCGTCATGACTAGGCATTCCAGTATATTCTCCCTTTTCGGTTGTCCATTTATATCCTTCTCCATCTATCATAACGGTATCCGTAAAATGCATTCCAGAATAATGAACACTTTGGCCAGTATGAATTATATTGTTTTCTGTGCTTTCTTCTTTTATAGCGTCGCACCCATCATGTCCAGAAATAAAAGAAGACCCACCGCCAGCATTGGCTCCAGAGCCAGAATTTCCAGCATAATAACCACCACCACCCATTGTTGTTGCTTCTAACGATTTGCCAAAACTACTACTATTCTGTGTGCCACCTGCACCTATAGAATATGATACTGTTGAATTAAAACCAATACCGGGATATCCAATTAATCCACCACTAGCACCTCCATTTCCAATATAAATACCGCCGCCGCCACCACCGGCTACCATAATTCTAGATTTCAAGCTGTTAAAATCATCCCAATCACTACCAATTGCTGTTCTCACATCAGTTGCACCTCCACCAACAGCACAGGTTCCAAAATGGCTACTATTAAAAGCAGTATTAGGATTACTCTCATAACAAGACATGCTTCCATATCTTGGACTCTCACCAACATATACATATAGTTTTTCCTGGGCTTTTAAAAGAATATTTCCAGATACATAGCCACCTAAACTAGCCTTAACGCCAGAATAATCACTACCACCCTGTGCTCCCCATAATTCTATTTTGTATTTACCATCAGATGGAGCAGTGAATACTTGCTCAGTACCAGTATAATCAAAATCAACTGTATTGGTAGGTGTTGCAACCACTACAACCTTAGATCTAAAAGATTTATTCATCGCCTCACTAGTTAACGGCGTGTCTTCATCCATCCACAATCTTAATGAATAATCAACACTGGCATTTGCTCCTAGACTTCCCGTAACCAACACTCTGGATTCCACTGAATTAGCATAATAATTATCTGTGCTAGAAAGACTTGCCATATTAACATAACTCTTATCATTAACCATTGTCATAATATACTTAGAAGCTAGAGTGCTCCCTTCTAATTCTTCCAAATTAAGACTATAAGCCATCATAGAATTACAAGTATTATTAATAGTAAAAGTATAAGGAGTTAAATTCTTACCTTCTTCATTCATAATAGGTATTTGTTTTTCTAACCTTATTACATTCTCTTCATTAGTAATTTCTAAATTCAAACAAGAAGACCTAACAATATTCTTATTAGTCTGCGAAACACTTACCATATAATATGCATAACTAACTCCCACTAATAAAGAAACTCCAAGTAATCCCCCTAAAATACATAAAATAAGAATATATTTTTTATTCATACCGCTAACCTATCTTTCTAATGAGATTTTATCACATTTTTGTGCGTATTTAAAGAACTTTTCTTAATATCATCAAATTAAATGGGACAATAATTTTTAAGGTGATTATCATGCCAAAGAACAACTTATATAAAATAAGAGAAAGTAATGACTTAAAAGCCAAAGACATTGCAACCTATTTAAATGTTTCTCGTTCTAACTATAGCGAATGGGAAAATAATAAAACACCTATCCCTACCAAGAGAATAATTGAATTAGCCAATCTCTATAAAATTAACATTGACTACTTACTAGACTTAAGTCCCTATAAAATAGAAATAAAAACTCCAACTAAAATAGATTTAATAAAAATAGGTAAAAGAATAAAAGAAGCCCGTAGTGAACTCTATCTAACACTAAGAGAAATAGGCAAAAAACTAAACTGTTCCTACTCTGCCTTTGCGGCTTACGAAAGAGGAGAAAACCTAATCAATAGCGAAACTCTCCTAAGTCTATGTACCATAACCAACTACTCAATAGACTACATCCTAGGACGTACCAGTACTAAATATCTCAATAAATAATTATATTTTATCTTAATTTAGCATTGCAAATTGCAATATGTTTTCCTAATACAAAATGTAATATCATTTTATTAGGAGGTTACTATGTCATTTAAGATATCGAAAAAAGAAACAGACAACAAAACCGTTAGATTTCCAACTGATTTAGTTGCCAGAATAGAAAATGCTATTGTAGGAGAAGATATAACATTTAGTAGATTTGTAATATTAGCTTGCGAATATGCTCTAAAAAGTATTGAAGAAGACAAGAAAGAAAAAGTAATAAATAAATAGGATTTACCTATTTTTTATTTATACTCTGAATTATTTTTTTATTAGCAATTAATCTTTTATTATCAGGATCTAACTTTAATGCTTTATTAATATATATTAAAGCCAAACGATATTTCTTATTATAAAAACAAGTAATAGATAAAATATCATATATATATAAATCTCTTGTAAAAATTTCATTAATATAAGTGCCAGTCTTTATATTAATTTTTAATGCTTTTTTACATAATATTTCAGTATTTGTAAAATCCTTATTATCATAAGTTATTAATGCTTTTTCCATATATCCATCTCTAAGATATGGAGCTTCTTTTATAGCCTTATCCGCCCACATAATTGCTTCATCTATCCTATTTAGATTTTTATAACATCTTGCAATAAAGCGCATAGAAGCACATCTTTCATCTAACCAAGTTGCACTCTTTAATCTTAAATGTTTTTCTAATGTATCAATCGCATCATTCCATCTTTTATAATACATATATTCTCTTCCTAAATAATGCATACTACGATCATTTAATGGATTTTCTTTTGTAGCTAATTCTAACAAAGGAAGATAACTACTTCTACTTTTTTTACTATCTGGATAATGATTTATAATAACTTTATCAGTAGAAAGCATTTTTTCATCATCATCACATTTTAAAACCTCATGAACAGGATTAATCCAAGTAAACCCTTTTCTTCTATGTATTTTATCCCCATAAAACCATACTACAGGTTTATTATCTATATCTAATGCCCAATTATAAATATATCTTACTCGTGTATAATCATTACTATATATTTTTTTTAAATTTTCATACCAGCCAGGAAGTAATACTTCATCTAAATCTAAGCATACACATAAATCATAATCATTAGGTATCATTTTTAAAGATTCATTTCTTGCTTCATCAAAACGCCAAGGTATAATTTCTTTAGTTTTAACTTTAACACCTAATTTTTTCAATTTTTTTACAGAATTATCTGTTGACCCAGTATCTAAAACAAATATACCATCTGCATCCTTAGCAGAATTAAACCAACGTTCAACAAATTTTTCCTCGTTTTTGCATATCGCATATACACATATTTTCAAAATAAATTCACCTACTATATTTATATTAAAATATCAAAGTAAAAAGACCATCGATAATTATCAATAGTCTTTAACTGTTATTAACCTGTTGGGCCGGTTGGTCCTGTTGGACCGGTTGGACCCGTTGGACCTAATGGTAACACCAAGTTTAATACGTAATTTGGAGATGTCCCCGTAATTGTTGCTGATGCTGCCTCAGCGCTTGTAACACTACCTATTGTTAGATTTATCGGTGCTCCAGCTTCTCCTTGTGGTCCCGTTGGACCAGTTGGACCGGTTTCTCCCTGTGGACCAGTTAAACCAGTCGCTCCGGCAGCTCCAGCTGCTCCCTGTGGACCAGTTGGACCGGTTGGACCTATTTCTCCTTGCGGACCTGTTAAACCTGTGGCTCCGGCTACTCCAGCTACTCCCTGTGGGCCGGTTGGACCGGTTGGTCCTATTTCACCTTGTGGGCCAGTTGGACCGGTTGGACCTGCTTCTCCTTGTGGACCGGTTGGACCAGTGGCTCCAGTTTCTCCTTGTGGTCCGATTGGGCCAGTTGGACCAGTTGGACCAGTGGCTCCGGTTTCTCCTTGTGGTCCGGTTGGGCCAGTTGGGCCTATTTCACCTTGCGGACCTGTTGGTCCTGTTGGACCACCACTAGGGCCAGTCGGACCCGTCGGACCAGTAACTCGAGCAATAGCTATTAATCTATCAATATCAAGACAACATCCACTTGATATAACTCTACTCATAAATACCTCCTAAAATATTTTATGTGATATAAAACCAAATGAACACATAAAAAGATATACTAATCGCTTAATATATCCTCTAACTTGGTATACTCTAAATCTACAATGTCTTCTTCTTTTCTAAAACAAACATCCTTAAAATTACAAAATTGACATCCAACAAGTTCACCATTAATTCTTTTAGGGTTAATATCAAAATTAACATTATCAATACTTTCTACAACCTCATCAATCTTTTCATCTACTAACGAACTAATCTTTTCAACATTATTACTACTAACTAACTTTGCATACCTTGAAAATCCCTTACTAGTAACCCCCATTCCCTTAATTACTTCACTATTTTCATAACTACTATCAAACTTATTTATCAAATCTTCATCATCTATTGTAAACCCATCCAACTTAAGTTTCTTCCTTAAATCTTCTTCAACATCATCACAATCAACACTTGAATTATTAAGTATCTTTTGTAAATAAAAACCCGTTATCTTAATATTTTTATGTAAACCATTCTTTGTCAAATAAATATAAACCGGTAATTGTAAATGTAAACCATAATTAATATTATCTAACGTAGTCTCCACACTTCCTGTCTTATAATCAATAATAGCTACTAACCACCTACCACTATCTTCCTCTAAATACTTAATCTTATCCACAAACCCTAAGAAATCAATCTTAAGTTTACTACTTTTATCAACACTAATATGTTTTTCCGTTAATACTTTATTATACTTTGAATATCCTTCTTGAAAACGAATAGTCCTAATTATAAACTCTAAATTAGTATATAACTTCTCACAAAAGAACTTTTCCTTCGCATTCAACCCTTTTTTACTTAAATAAGCTTCATAATTACTTCTTAAATCAAAACCATCTTCATACATTTTAGATAAACAATCATGAAATAAATTACCTAAAAACGCTGCAAAAGTATCTGTAAAAGGATCTAACTTCAAAACATTCTCAATATAAAATCTAAAAGCACACAAATAATAATTATTCATACTCGAATAAGATAAATTAATCTTACCCTTTAAATACTCATCCAAATCCTTAAAATCAATATAATTATATTTATTATCATAACTATTATAAGTAGTATCTAAATACGTATTTAATAACTTCTTTAACTCTTCACTCTCCTCATTATAATTAATATATTTATCTAAATCTTCTCCCAATACTAACCTATTATATACATTAGAATACTTATACTCTATTTTAACATCTACTATTGTTTTATAATTTAAATCATTAAGTAATGGACTAGGATAAAAACTACTATAATAATCCTTATCTTTATAACTTATTACTAAGTTAGGAAAATATAACATTTTCTTTTTAATATTCTCTTTATTTAAGATTAATCTATCTAAAGAAGTTAATAACCCCAATACTTTTCTATCTTTATCTTTTATATACTCTTCATCATGACTTATACTAGGAACACTTCCCAAATTACATCCCATTAAGTAATATGTCTTACTAGTATCTACCATATCATTTATACTAATAACATTAACCCCCGTTTTATAAGTATCAGTCTTAATACTAGCGTTCTTTATTTCTTCCGTTATTATATCTATATAAGTATTATCAATATCTTTAACAAAATTATAATCATTTATTATATCAATTAACTTATTTTTAACATCTCCATCTTTAACCTTATTTAAAGCATCTTCAATATTCAAAGTTTCTTTTAATGTCTTTAAAAAATTTACAACACTTTTAGTACCATATATCTTCTTACTAGTATGTAAATTTATTGGTATTCCATAAAATCTAAATATCTTTTCAATATCTGTTTCATAATCACTACCAACATTAACTAAATAAATATCATTTAAACTCTTTGTCTTTAAATTTTCTCTTATCCTTGACGCTACAAATAATACTTCATCAATTTGCTTACTAAATTCATACGCCACTAAGTCTTTATTTTCTTTTTCATAAGTTACATCAATATACTTAAAGTTATATTGTTCTAACTCTTTTTTTAAAAAAGGGTCAATTAAGTACTCTCCAATAACTACAATTCTTGTAATATGCTTTCTAAATAAATCATTCTTAATAAGTAAGTTATTAGCTTTCAAAGTATCTTTTATTTCTTTTAAAGGTTCATAATCAATATAGATATTATCTAAGTATTTAAGTGCCACATCATAACTAAGACCATAATGTTTAACTAAAAAATATATGGCTTCTTTTCCATAAGTTCCATAATATTCCTTCATAAATTCATTTAACGTATAAAACTTTAAGTTAAGCATTATTTTTTTATTCGTTAATTCTTTTAATATTTGATTTCTTATCTCATTTGATGTAATAACAATATCTTTATCTTGTAGTAATTCAACCATGATAACCTCCCTAAAATTTTATCTATTTATTATTTTTAATAACACATATATAAGGATAAAAAAACCTAACCCCATAAGTATTATATTAGTAGGAGTTTCCCCAAAAGTATCAACTAACTTTGTATAAAAGTCCATAATTATCCCTACTACAGAATTTTTAACCCCTGTAAAAAATTCTATTATTTCTTCTTCAAAATGATTAGCTAAATTAAGTAAAATTATCATAAAATACCAACTTTCTCATAAATATTATAATACATCCTTGCTTTTTTGACAATTTTTTGTTATTATATTGTTGCTTATGGCGGAATTGGTGAAGTGGTTAACACGCCGGATTGTGGCTCCGGTATGCGTGGGTTCGATCCCCACATTTCGCCCCATTTAGGTATTTAAAGCTTAGTAAATTGTACTTTACTAAGTTTTTTCTTATCTTAATTTCTAATATTAGGTAAAATACGGGGTTTCACTTCATTCTATTTTATATTATAATAACCACATGGAGGAGCCTATGCCAAATAACGAAATTGATAACTACATTCAAAAAATTTTAAAAAAGCAATTACAAAAACTAAAACTATCTAACTATGGACTTTATTCTATCTTAAAAGATGTAAAAATAAAACTAACTAGTCTCATAAAACATTGGAACGAACCCCAATTTATTCAAAGTCTTTTTATAACAGCCATCGAAGAAGGTCATTTCTACGAACCTCATATTAACGATAACATTTCCTGTCTCGTCATCCTAGGAGTTAGAAATACTCTTCTTGAAATCGCTGCCAGTATTAACTATAAAGAATATGGATTAACTAAACCACTAAGTAACGATAACATCAAAGAAATAACCATGACTGCGATTAACTACTTTAAAGATATTAACTTAGAAAAATTATCTAATACCCTAACTATAGAAAACGACTACTACGACAAATTATCTTTAAAATATCCTCATGCCCACAAGGCCTTACAAAACCTAGGTAGCCTAACCCAGCAAACCCTAGAATTAGAATATAAAGACACCATTAAAGATAAATATATTCCCCAAGAAATCTTAGATAATACCGAAAATAATACCAGTATTAAAGAGTATGCTAGTGGCATAGCAAACACCATAACTCCCGCCCTTGCCTCTATTCTAAAAGCTGCTTTAAATAAAGAAATACCCTTCTTCTATGTTGATGCTTTTAAAATACTATCCCGCAACTATGAAATCATACTTCAAGTTCTAGAATTTACAATCACTAACGATATAGTCTTTGTTACAAACAATTTTTATATCCAAAATGGCTATGTTTCTAGAAGAAAAGATCTTATACGAGCTGGACACAATGGCATTTTTAATGAAAACGCCTTCAATACCCTAAGTCAAATATCTAACAAATACAGCCAAGAATTAGAAAAGCTTACCGTTTCCACACAGTAAGCTTTATTTATAAGTTTTTGTAGCATTAATAAACTCTACGATATAGTAATAGCCTGTTTAAATCTATTCTTTATGGCTTTAATGCCGTTATTGGTAAAATGTAAATTTCATTTTCTGGATTTCGTACTACAGCTGTACTATTAGCCGTAATTACACACATAAATTTTGGTTTAACTAACATATTTTCAGCAAATTTATTTAATGAATTAATAGCGTCATTAACCTCATTTTCTCCTAGTTTAATCTCCACCGCAGCATAACATCCGTCGCTAAATTCTAATATGGCGTCAACTTCTAAACCACTTACGTTATCTCTAAAATGATATAAGTGTCCATTTAATGATTCAATATAAATTCTTAAATCTCTTTCTACTAAAGCCTCAAACAAAAAACCAAAAGTATGTAAATCATTAAGCATAGCATCAGCACTCAAATTAAGAATAGCACACGCTAAAGAAGGGTCTGTAAAATGTCTTTTTACAGCTTTACCAACTCTTTCTCTAGAACGATAATTTTCACTATAAGCACTTTGATTTTCTAATAAATGTAATCTATCTAAAACATCCAAATAATCACTTAACGTTACTCTACTTTCAATAACGCCATCTTGAGTTGACGACTTATCACAGATATCATTTATTAATGTTGAGTTAGAAACAACCGAAGCTTCATTTCTTGCTAAAGACCTTAGTAACATAAGCATTTTATTTCTATCTCTTTTTTTATCGTCATTCATGTCTTTATCTAAAATTGATTCAATATAACTTTTAGGAATTAACCCTGCATTTTCTTTAGCAACTTTGATATTTCTTGGCCAACCTCCACGAACAATTAATTCTGCCATTTGTAAAATACTTGTAGGTTCAACATTAACATTCTTTTGGGTGTCATTTAGCATTGCCGTTAAAGAAGCTTCTCCTGAGGAATCACCAGATTCATACAATGACATAGTATACATTTTTATTTTTCCTATTCTTCCTGCTCCTGAATGCATAACTTGTTTTTGTTTTTCGTCATTCAATTCCGTCGAACAAGTTAAAATATATTTTCCTGCTCTTGTATCTTCGTCGCATTTTCTTCTAATTCTATCCCATACTTTAGGAACTAAATGCCACTCGTCTATAAGTCTTGGATATTCCCCTTCTAATATTAAATTCAAATCTAATAGAGCCTTGTTTAAAGTATTTTCGTCGTCCAAATACACATAACTATTAGCATGAACAAAAGAAGTCCAAGTTTTTCCACACCATTTTGGTCCTTCAACCGATAAAGCCCCAAAAACACTTAAATAATTAGCCATTTGCTTATCGACAAGTCTAGGCATATATTTTTCTTTTTCTATATTCATAAAGACCTCCACATAGATTAATTTTAGCACTAAATTCACTTCTATTCAAGTCAAATATACATTTTTTAAGATTTTTAATATACAAATTTTAAGACTTTTAATATACACTTTTTAAGACTTTTAATATACACTTTTTAAAATTTCTACTATACATTTTTTAAAATTTAAAAAAAGCAGCCTTTATCTAAAAGACTACTTCATATCCATAGTTAACAAATCACGCATTTCGTTTTCACTTAACTTAGAAAGTACTTGCTCACTATGACATTCCATAACGTTATCCGCAACAATCTTCTTCTTTTGTTGTAAATCTAATATTTTTTCTTCAATTGTGCCCTTCGTAACCATTTTAACAACAGTAACATTTTTCGTTTGACCAATACGATGTGCTCTATCAGTTGCTTGGTTCTCAACCTGTGGGTTCCACCAAATATCTAGATGAATAACAATATCAGCAGCCGTCAAATTAAGACCCGTTCCCCCAGCTTTCAAAGTAATCAAGAAACAATTAGTATCATCTTTATTAAAAGCATCAACTAACTGAACTCTAGTCTTCCCCTTAACTGAACCATCAATCACATAATTAGAAATTGAATTATCATCAAATATTCTTTTAACATGTTCAATCGCCCTCTTAAAAGTACTAAAGATTAATATCTTATGCCCATCTCTAACATAAGAATTAACAATATCTAACAAATAATCCATTTTAACATTATCACTCTTATAATCATCATAAATAATCGTAGGATCAATACATACCTGTCTTAACCTTAAAAGTAACGCTAGTATCTCAAACTGAGCTGACTTATATCCCTTTGTCTCAATAAGTTCATCCATTCTTTTCTTAGTATCATCTACTAGTTCTTTATATAAATTTTTCTGTACTTCCGGTAAATCTAAATAAACAATATTCTCTATCTTATCTGGTAAATCTTTAACAACATCCCTCTTTAACCTCCGAAGAATAAATGGCTTTATTTGATAATTTAAATTTTTCAAAATATCAAGAGACTTTTCATCAACATCCTTAACTTGATACTTTTCTCTAAATTTCATTAATGTATTTAAATACCCAGGCATTATAAAATCAAAGATACTCCATAACTCTAGTACTGAATTTTCAAGTGGCGTCCCACTAAGTGCTATCTTCGTTTTAGCTTTAATCTTCTTTACAGACTTTGTCATATCCGCTTGATAATTTTTTATCGTCTGTGCTTCATCAATAACGCAAACTTCAAACTCTTTCTTCTCATAATCTTCAAAGTCGTTTCTTACTAAACCATAAGAAGTTATAAAAACATTTACATCATTACTATTTTCTAAAGCTTCATGTCTAGCTTTTTTATTATCTGCTAAAACTAAATACTTTATATTTTCTCCATACTTATCAAATTCAACTTTCCAGTTATATACTAACGATGTTGGACAAATAACTAAAACTTTAGCATCTTTCTTTTCCTTCAACACCTGTTTAATAAAACAAATTGTTTGAAAAGACTTTCCTAACCCCATTTCATCAGCTAGAATACCACCAAAATCACACTTGTATATTGTGTATAACCACTTAACTCCATCCTTTTGATAACTTCTAAGCATCTCTTCATCTTGCTCACTAAACTTAATATTTGCATCTTGATATTTCTTAAAATTCTTAATAAATGTATCAAATAATTTATTAGTTTTAACATTCTTATACTTTTCGTCTTTCAAAGTTTGTAAGTAAAAAGCTCTATATTTAGGTATTTCTACCCCACAACTACTAAGCATCTTCTCGTCTAACTCTAAATCTTCATTTAACTTTTCTAATTCTTCTAACTCTTGATTACCGTCAAGTTTTAAAATATCTCCACTTTTTAACTTATAATATTTCTTCTTATTTTTTAAAGAGCTTAGTATCTTACTTACTTCCTCGCTAGGAACATCTCCTACTTTAAATTCATAATTAAGTATTCCGTCTTTTCCTATTCCAAAACTTGTTTCAACCCTTGATTTCTTAAGAATATTCGTATTTTGCATCTTTTCACTAGTAAAAGTTTCATAAAGTTCACTAAATTCAATTATTCCACCTTCTAAGAAAGCACACACATCATCAAAATCATATAAAATATATTCTTTATCATTTAATTCAAAGTTATATCTTGCTAAGTCTCTAACTACTTGGTTTTCAAACTCTAAGTCCCTGACAATATCATTATTTATATCAAAACGATCAATTACTACACCATCATAATTATACTTAACCATACCCACAATATGATCTTCATGAATATCAAAATATACCATAGTTTTCTTCTCTTTTGGTATCGTAAAATTCTTAACACTATCTTCTACTATCAAATTATTTTTTATCTCTTTTAACAAGCCATTTTTAAACTTTACCATGTTTTCTTCTTTAAAACATAAATCTTTTAATTCTTTATTTTTTAAGACATTTAATAATCTACTTATATTATTAGGAAGTAAATACAAAGTCTTATCATCATATATATATTTACATTCATTATCCAAAATCAAAGTATCATTATTTAATATTACATGGTAATTATCATTATCATAAGAAAGCTTAAATATCTTAGGACATTCCTCCTTAACCCCTAAAACATCCAAGTAACCATTTATCGTAAATTTTTTATTATTCATTAAACTAAGTAAGCTTTTAAATTCTCTATCATTCATTTCTAAAGGATTATTAGCATAGTAATAATAACCATAACTTCGTCCCTCATTATAACTAAATAAAAAATCTAAAATCTTTTCATCTTGTTTACTAAAAAAGTGCTTATCTGGTTCATATGTAAAAGTTTTTCCAAATTCAAAGTTTTCTCGATTATTATAAGCTTTAATAAAACCATCAACCTTACTTTTAGTTAATGCGTATAATCTTTTAGTGCCTATTTTAGCCTTATAATAAATCTTTTTATCTTCAAAACTAAAATCTAACCCCAAATTAATTTGTTCTTTAATACGTTCCTTACTACCGTCCCCATTTTCCTGCAAAAATAAGTCTAAAACATCATTAGAAATCTCATAATCATCATGAATAATATCATCATAATAGTTAATCAAAGAAGCTGCTACATGTTTACAAGTTCCAGCCATATCAAACTGTGGACAATCACAAGACTTTCTTAGTAACTTAGTATCCTTAACCGTTATTATAACATCATAAAATCCTGCTCTATGCTGTGATGCTACTCTAAAATGATGATGAATTAATTCTCCTTCATTAACACCCCCAATATATCTTACAAAAAATCTCGGAAAATCTTCACCTTTATAATAAGCATCATTGCCAACAAAACTTCTAATAACGTTTTCTTTTGACATATAATCAACTCCAGCTTCCTTATTCTATCATAAATCTAATATAAGTAAACATTTTTCTTGTTTTCTTATAAAAATATTGCTATAATTAACAAACGAAAGAAGGTTTATCTATGTTAGATTGTCTTATGGATGGTATTTTAGATACTTTTAAAACAATTCCCTATCTATTTATCGCATTTTATATTATCGAATTCTTAGAGCACAAAATTAATTCTAATAAAATTATTAATCAAGCCGGCCGTCTTGGCCCCCTACTTGGTTCCCTTTTAGGAATGATTCCTCAATGCGGTTTTTCTGCCCTTGCCACTAACCTATATACAACCCGCATTATCACATTAGGCACTTTAATATCCGTATATCTTGCTACCAGTGATGAAATGCTTCCAATCATGCTATCTTCTAATGTCCCCGTAAAAACCATAATTCCCATTCTTACTATCAAAGTTTTAATCGGTATAATTTGTGGCTTTACTATCGACTTTATCTTACGTAAAAAAGCCACTCAACCCCACGCCAACTATTCTTTATGTAAAGAAGAACATTGTCATTGTGAAACATCATATCTAAAATCAAGCTTAGAACACACCATAAATATCTCCTTATTTATCTTAGCAGTCAATATCATCCTAAACTTAGTATTCCATTATGGCTTAGAAACATACTTAAATACCATATTACTAGATAATAAAATACTTGGGCCAATCATTCTAAGTCTTATTGGCTTAATACCTAACTGTGCTTCATCAATAGTAATCACAAAACTATACCTTGCCTCTTCCATAACCTTTGGTTCCCTTATTGCAGGCCTTCTTACCAACAGTGGCATTGGTATCTTAGTCCTATTTAAATCTAATAAAAACATTAAAGAGAACTTAACTATTTTAGGTATTTTATACCTAATTGGTATTATCTTCGGTATTATAATTAATTTTATTTAAAACCCTTGCTAAATCTTTTTTCTTTGATATAATTAATTTGTCATTACCATACGTAGTGACTTAGAAAAGAGGTAATACTATGGAACTTAAAGGTAGTAAAACAGAACAAAATTTAATGGCTGCTTTTGCTGGTGAATCTCAAGCTCGTAATAAATATACTTATTATGCTTCTAAAGCCAGAAAAGAAGGTTATGAACAAATAGCTGAAATATTTGAAGAAACAGCTAATAACGAAAAAGAACATGCTAAAATGTGGTTCAAAGAACTTCACAATGGAACAATTCCCGAAACTTTAGAAAACCTAAAAGACGCCGCTGCTGGTGAAAACTACGAATATACTGATATGTATGTTGATTTTGCTAAAACAGCTCGTGAAGAAGGCTTTGAACGTCTAGCTAAACTTTTTGAAAGCGTTGCTGAAATTGAACGCCATCATGAAGAAAGATATCTAAAATTAGTTGAAAATATTGAAGAAGGTATCGTATTCTCAAGAGACGACGAAAGAATTTGGCAATGTCGTAACTGTGGACATATCGTAATTGGTAAATATGCCCCAGAAGTTTGTCCAGTATGTAAACATCCAAAATCATACTTTGAAATCAAAAAAGAAAACTATTAAAAAAAGGCCCTAAAAAGCCTTTTTTTCATACACAAAAACTACTAGAGCCTTCCTAGTAGTCTAAAACAAAAATTATTTTTCTAACTTAGCTAAAGCTGCTTCAGTTACATCGATAGCTTTTAATCTAATTTGCTCTACAGCATCTTCTAATACTGGAGTACCTTTTTCTTTAACATAATTAGCTAAAGATTCTATACTATCTTGAACTTGATTAGCTTTCTTCTTCGCTGCCTTTAAGACTTTTTCCATACTAAGTTCATCTAATTCTTTCTTAATCTTCTTAATATTTTTATCAACGTATTTCTTTACATCTTCCGGTTTTAAAGCCTTAACTTTATTAGATAAATTATCTAAAGCTTTCATTAAATCCTCTCTAGTTTCCTTACCAGACTTAGGAGCAAATAAAACCCCTAATGCTGCCCCAGCAGCTAAACCAGCAACACCTGCAGCAACTGTACTTTTCTTCATATACATACCTTCTTTCTATTTATACTAACATTATACTATATTTTTATTAAAGGTTATAACTTAATTTTTTATAACTGTAAACCTTCAAACCAGTAATGAACCTTAGTTCATCATTTATATTATATCCAACATAAAAAAATATATGCAAAATAACTCTTATATATACAAAGATATTAATAAACAACAAACTTCAATAAAACGTTATATTTTGTAAACAATCTCTTAGTTTTCATAAAAAGCACATTTAATTAATTTTTACTTTTCCTATAGATAATGATATAATACTTCTATGAGGAGTGCCTATGAAATGGATAATGAACTTTTTTGGACATCTACACACAATAAATAAACATCGTTTTAAAGTATTCATTCTTTGTTGCAAGGCCGGAATACCTATTCAAGGACTACTCCATGATTTATCTAAATACAGTCCCACTGAATTTTTTGAAGGCGTTAAATTCTATGCCAAAGGTAACTACTCCCCTATCTTGAACGCCAAAAAAGAAGTCGGCTACTCCAAAGCATGGCTCCACCATAAAGGTAGAAATAAGCATCATCATGAATATTGGTTTGACTACGCCGCACCCCTAAAAGCTCCCGTTATTCCCTTCAAATATTGCGAAGAAATGATATGCGACATGATAGCGGCCTCCAAAACTTACCAACATAAAAAATATACCGATATGTCAGCCTACTATTATTGGAATAAAACCCGTGATAACGCCATGATAAATCGCAAAATCCAAAGCTTCATAACCGAAACTCTAGAACTTCTAGGTGTTCATGGAGAAAAAGTAGTAATCAATAAAAAATATTTAAAGAAAATATATGACAAACACGTTAACAAAGGAAAAGGTGATTAAAATGAAAAATATAGCAAATGAACTTAAAGGAGACGCTAAATACTGTGGAGGAAACATATTTGCTGGAACCCTAAACCAAAAGCATTATCTTTTAAAATATGATAATCAGTCCCTCGTATTTAATATCTACTACAATGTAGTTCTAACTGAAGAAGAAACAGCTACTCTAACAAAAAAAGTAAAAAAAATTAATAAAAACGTCATTATTAAATATAAAAACTCTAACTTAAATATCGTTGGTAGTTGTAATTCTAAAAAAGAACTTTCTGCCTTAGCAAACCCTATTATCGAAGAAATAAGTACTTATCTTAGTGAATCTAAAAAAGAAGAAGTATGCAAACATTGTAAACAACCAAAAAAATTATACTTAGTTAATAATGATGGTGAAATCTGTTATTTATGTAATGATTGTTATAATGAGTATCTTAAAGAAGCTAAATTTAAAGTTGAAAGTTCTAAAAAAAGTAAGCAAAATACCATTTTAGGTATTATCGGGGCCTTAATTGGTACCATTCCTGGGATTCTTTCTTGGTTCTTCCTAGGATTTCTTAATATCGAAAATGGCCTTGCCGCTATCATAATTGCCATAGGAGCCTCTCTCGGTTTCAAATGGCTTGGTAAAAACATGAAAACATCTGGCATGATTATCTCCATTGCTATTGCCTTACTAACCATCTTTGTAGCTCATGAACTAAATTGTACTTATTATATCTATAAATTATATAAACAAGACTACATGATTTCCCTATGGGATGCCTACAAATCTATTCCTTATTATCTAAATACCATAAGTGATTTCAAAAAAATGTTTATCAACCAACTAATTTCCGGTTATATCTTATCTATTGCAGGAATATTCAGTGCCTATAGTCTTCACCGTCAAAGCATTTATACATGTGATATCAAAAAAATAGGAGGTAAAAATGAATAAAAACTTAAAAAAATGCATCCTTGCAGTAGGCATACTAACAACAACCTGTGCCTGCTCCCTACCATTTCAAAGTAGCAAATATCCTGCTTGGTCTACAAACGGCATCATTGATTACGAAGAAGTCAATGGTAAAAAAACTAATGGTTGGCAAGGCCTTACTATGAACGATACTGCCCATACAGCCCTTTTTGATATCGAAGTTCTAGACGCTAAAGAAGTCCAAGAATATGCTTCAGTTAAACCTAGTGAAAACTCCAAACTTATCTTAGCAAAAATCGCTGTTACTAATATCTCTCAAGAAAAGCAATACCTTTCTAAAGAAGACTTTCCTCTTATGTGGAATCTACAAAACAACGAAGCTTCCTACGTTTACTCTAAAAAACCTGTAACTTCTGAAATGTTAAAAGATAACCTTATAGTACCTGTAAATGAAACCATAACCTTTAATACTCTATATGAAATTGATAAAAACATCTCTAAACCATACGCTATATTCTATGGAGAAAAAGATAGCAAAAACAACGAAGGAAACTCCTTCTATATCTACCTTAAATAGTATCTACAACCTAGATACTTTTTTTAAGCCAAAAAAAACAACTATAGATGTTCTATAATTGTTAAATTTTTCTTTAATTTTTCAATTAAATCTTCTTTATCATACTTATTAAATATTTCACTAAATAACTTAGGATCCATTAAAAACATATCATAATAATTCTTAAAAATATTATCTATATTACTAACACCAAGATCTTTTAAAAACGAAATATTTTTACTAACTAACTTTTGCTCTTTTTCCAATTCCTCTAATATAACCTTAGGAACATTATCATTTAGATACATAATAGTATCATTATCAAAATATTTATTTAAAAATTCCATATTATCTTACCCTTCAATCATTTGAATATATTGGTTCATCTCTTCTAAAGATTGATGAGAATTATAAAGCATCGCAAGCATCATCATATCCTTATCACTAATAGAAGAATTATTTACTAAATACATTAAATTTCTCTTAACATTATTAATTGAATATAACATATTGGCAATAACATAAACATCCCCATTCATTGTAAAGATATTATTTATTTGATTTACAATACTATTATATTTAAAATAAGCCTCATCATTACTTGCATTATCCCCACTAACATAATTATCTGAGTTATAGAACTTATCTAATAATTCAATATATTCCTTACCAACAATTTGACTTAAATTATCATTATTAATCTTATTAGTAACTACACTATTTAAATCTAACTTTTTCTCTACAAGTTCATCAAGTAACTTCTTATCATAAATAAATGCACGATAATATACTTTATCATTCTTTGCTTCATAATAAGGTATACCATTTGCCTTACAAAATAATATTCTTTCTAAAATATCCTTACAATTACGTGCTAACACTGAAACATCACTACGAATAAATTCTTCCTCACCATATTCTAGTAATAAATCAATATTTTCTACTAACTTTTTAGGATCCATAGCAAGTACCTTTAATGCTAACTTACTATTATTCTTTCTTAAATCGAATTTATAATTCTTCAAAGTTTCTAAGTTTGTTTTAAAATCAACTGGTAATGTTAAATATAATGTTGCACTAAATTTTTCTAACTCACTACCATCTAATTCATAACCATAATTATTTAAAGTATCTAAATTAGCAGTAAAATTTGTAATTCCACTCTTATAAGCTAGTAAAGGAACTTTCTTTAAATCAACACCATATTCATTTAAAGTATTAATCATCATTTCAAAATCAGTCTTTGTATAATCACTTAAAAGATTATCAACTAACTTTATATCATCATCAGCCTTTCCAATACCGCGTAATAACTCTAAAGCTTCTTCTTCACTTAACTTATCACTTGTAACTTCTTCTGTTTTCTTAGTTTCTTCTTGTTCTTTAGTTTCAGTTACAGCAGTCTCTTCTAAAGGATTATCAAAAGTATGATCTAACTCATCTAATGATATAGGAGCATTCTCTTCGTCTAATTTAAAATCATCAGTAAATACTTCGTCATTATCTAAGACATTTAAAGTATCTTCTTTTTCTTCAAGTACTACAGCCTCATCTTCCTTAGCTTCTTCTACCTTTGAATCTTCTTTTACATCTTCATGACTTTCTTCTAATTTGCTAGTTTTCTCTTCCTTAGAAACATCTGCATTCATCATACTATCAATAGTTTGTTTAAAAATATCATCATTAATATCATCTAACTTACTATCTTTAAAGAATGGTATCAACTCTTCTTCAGGGAACATCACTAACTTAGCAGCAGCCTTCGCATCATTATCATCAAAACCAACATTTTTTAAAACACTAACAACTTCATCCCTAGTTTTATTAACATCACCACTACGTGATAATTGAACTAACTCAATTAATCTCTTTTGATTTTGAATAGCTTCACTTATTCTTATTCCTAGCTCACTAATTGAATCTTCGCATTCTAAAATTTCTTTCTTATTTTTTTCAACTTCATTAGTTAAATCTTCTATTTTCTTATCTCTTTTATTGATTTGAAGAGGCAACTTAGTATTCATTTTATCCAAATCAGTATCCGGATCAAAAGCTAAATTTAATACATTAATCAAATCTTTAAATTCGTCAGTTCTTAAATTACTTAAAGCATTAGAAAGCTTACGACATTGAGTTTCTAAACTTTCAACCTCAGTTTTAATCTCTACAATTTTTTTGTTATCTGTATCAACTACAGCTTCTTTTTTAGCTTTCTTCTTTTCACTTTTTTCTTTTTTATCGTTTAAATCAACTAAAATAGTGGACTCTTCGCCCATTAAATTATCTAATCTTTCTAAAATAGTTAATGATGTACCGCTTATAATTGTATCATCCATGCTAACCACTCCTCTATTCTGTAAACATTATATCAAATTAAATTTCTAATGTAAATTATAAATTTTGTCTTTCTTAGGGTTTTAGTCTCTTTAGAAAAATTACTTGTCATCTTACTTTGATATTTACGTAAATTTACTTTATCACTTTACACTTTATCAAATTAGTGGCAAGATAACCAAAAAGGCATTAATCTCTAACACCTTTATATTTTTCTATTAAAGAAATTGGTTTATACAAAACATAAGAAAGCACCACTAAAATCAAAACTCCAGCCAATACTAAATCTAAATTAAACACCTGCGTCCCATAAATTATTAAATACCCAACCCCTTCTTTACTAACTAAAAATTCCCCCATAATTACCCCAATAAAACTCATCGAAATATTTAACTTCAAACTAGAAATAATACTATTAATACTACTTGGAATAACCAAATACCATAAAGTCTTAATCTTCGAAGCCCCAAACGACTTAAACAACAATAAATGATTACTACTAACCTTCCTAAAACCCGTATAAATGGTTATAACACTAACAATCAAATTAATAAGCAAAGCCATTATTATAACGGACTTAATATTCGCACCACACCATATCAAAATAAGCGGCCCAATAGCAACCTTTGGTAAAGAATTTAACATCGTAATAAAAGGGTCAAAAATCTTATAAACCATATCAAAAGAATAAAAGATAATCGCTAAAATCATACTAAGTACAAAGCCCAACCCAAACGATATCAAAACTTCTTTCAAAGTAACCCATATATGTTGAAACAAATTATCCTTTACATACAACTCCATAATAACTTTAACAATCTTACTTGGTGCCGAAAAAATAAAAGCATTAATAATCTTTCTAGCACTTAAATACTCCCATAACCCTAAAAATATTAAAACCAGCAAAACTTGAATACTAAAAACAATAACCTTTTTTCTTTTATATTTTCTAATATAATTCTTTTGTTCAAGACTCATAATTATCAAGTTCCTTCCATATCACATCATAATAGTCCATAAACTTCTTATCTCTTCTTCTAATAAGTGGCTCCATATCCATATTAACTTCAAATATTTTCTTTACATGAGCAGGTCTTTTAGACAATATAATAATCCTTGATGCCAAACTTAAAGCCTCAGCCAAATCATGTGTTACCATAATCGCACTCTTACCCTCATTTTTTATAATATGATAAACATCATTACTAACATTTAATCTCGTTTGATAATCTAAAGCACTAAAAGGCTCGTCAAGTAATAAAATATCAGGTTTTAACGCCAAAGTCCTAATTAACGCTACCCTTTGTTTCATTCCCCCTGATAAACTACTAGGATACTTATCTCTAAAATCCCATAAATCATATTTTTTTAACAAATTATCCACTACTAAAGTATAATCTTCATTTAATAAATTCTTTATCTTAAGTCCAAGTAAAGCATTATCTCTAATCGTTAACCACGGAAGCAAGCAATCAGTCTGCAACATATACCCTATACTTTTATCACTCTTAATAACGCCATTATAATCACTAACTAAACCAGAAAGTATCGATAAAAGAGTTGACTTACCACAGCCAGAAGATCCAACTATCGCAATAAACTCTTTATCTTTTAAATTAAAACTAACATTCGAAATAGCTTCAATTTCACCTTCCAAAGTATGATATTTCTTAGATAAATTTTTAACTTCTAAGATATTACTCATAATTTTTTATCAAATCACTATAAGGTACATAACTCTTTAACAAGTCATTATCTATCATTATATCTTCTAAATTTTCAAAAGATTTTTCACTTATATAAGTACTATCTAAGAAACAATCATAATCCTTATATCTTTTAATTATCACACTTAAATCATTTAAACTAGAATCAGGAAATTGTTTTAAAATAACTTTAGCTATTTCATTTTCATTATTTTCTAAAGTATATTTTATTCCTTTATTTAAGGCTTTAGTAAACTTTCTTATGACATCTTCATTATTGTTTATAAAACTCTTTCTTGCATTAAATGCTGTATAAGGAACCTCACCAGACATTAAACCAATATTAGCAACAACATACCCTAAATTATCTTTTGTAAGTTTAGTCGCCGTTGGTTCAAATAAATTAACATAATTACCCATTCCCCCAATAAACGAACCTGATAATGCCGCAAATTCTACACTATAATTAATATTTATTTTTTTCGGATCAATATTACTCTTCTTTAATGCATTTAAGAAATTTAATGAAGGCATACCACCTTTTCTTCCCACCAAAATCTCTTTATTATATAAATCTTCTAACTTAAAATTATCAGTCGCCTCACGAGCTAAAATAAATTGTCCATCTCTCTTAGTTAAACCCGCAAACGAAATAATATAATCTTCCTCTCCTCCATTATAAACATAAATTGAAGCCTCAGGCCCCGCAAAACCAATCTCTACATCATTAGATAATACCGCTGCACTTACCTTATCAGCTCCCGGTGTTAAAACAAGTTCAATATCTAACCCTTCTTCTTTAAAATATCCATTCTCAATAGCAACATAAAATGGTGTATAAAACGGACTATGTGTAACCTCTGCTACTCTTATTTTTCTTAAATCATTTTCTTCTTTTTTACCAGTAAAACATATAAAAGTAATCATTCCAATTAAACACAAACCCACTATAATACTCAAATATTTTTTCATTATATTCCTCCCTCGAATATTCTAAAGTATTATATGAAAATTAATTAAAAGAGTTCTTTGTATCAAAAAAGATTAACGCAACACCCACGTTAACCTTTTTTATTTTTTGATTTTTTCTTCTTAACTACTGGTTCGCTCTTCATTTTTGGCAACTCAGTATCATCGCTCAACTTAACCTCATAGATATCATCATTTATCGTCGTATCATTATTTAACTTATCTAAAATTTTATTCATATTTAAATCTTTTCTTACATAAGTTTCTTCTTCCTCTTTAGCACCATTATATAAGCTATCTAAAGCATTCTTCTTTAATACGGTTATCTCATCATTAACATCAGTTTTAATTGGTAAATAATTATTATCTTTACCACTATTCTTATTTTCTAATCTATCCTTAATCTTCTTCTTTAGTTCTTCTTGCTCTTTCTTATCTAAGACTAATTCTTTCTTAGCATTAATTGTCTTATTAACTTTCTTCTTAGTCTTATCTAAATTAAATATCTTTAAAACATCATATATTACAATACCTAATGAAGGAATTAATATTAAGAACAACCAACCACCAGATTTAAGTATTAAAAATTGAATTCTTCCTAACTGTGGTATCTTAAATGCAACTTTTCCAAGTACTTTATCAGCATCAACATAGGCATCATCCGGTACTGGGTTATTATCTCCCTTAGTTCTAAATTTAAGACCACTATCAGTCTCAATAACCTGTTTAATTCTATGTGTAATAGTTTCACCACTAGTTAAAGAACTTGAAGAAACAAAAGTAATAACATCGCCCTCCTTTAACTTTGAAGGATCATCTACTTTAACATCAAATACTACATCATATACTTTAATTGTTGGTTCCATCGAACCAGAAATAATGGTATACAATGCAAAAGCTGGTTTATATTTTTCACCCTTATTAGCATACAACTGCGCCACTATTACATAGTATACTAAAAACAAAGCAATAATAGCTAAAATTGCAAAAATACTCCAAGAAATAACATTAGATATAATATGAAATACTACATTTTTAGAATTAATTTCTTTTTTCACACTATTATGCCCCAATCTTTATACTACTATAATTATAAAATATCTTACTTTTATTTTCAATATTAATTGTACAAAAGAACATCATTTTACAAGTATCTTCATATTATTAAGTTTTTAAATAATTACTATATATGTATTAATTTTTGCATATTTTGTGTTTTTTTCACAAATTTGCAATAAATATAGCTAAATATTAAAAAAGAACACTTTTTCAAGCATTCTAATTTGTTTCTAACTTAACATTAGCACTAAAATTCTTATTTTGGTCAACATCTTGATTATTACCACTTTCAATAAAACGATAATTAATAACATATGTATACGTACTATTAGCCTCAATTACTTCATTGGCAATAATACTCTCATCTTGATAAGGAAGCTTTCTACCACTTAATATAACCTTACCATTTCTTGTTATTTCAAACTCTAAGTTATTAGCTTCACTAAATGTATTTACAACATTTATCCAATACAAGCTATATCGAACACTAACTGGGTTATTATTATTAACTTGAAAACTTTGAGTTCCACTCCAACCAGGTACTATATTCGAAGTATTTAAAGTCTTAACATCCTGTAATGAAATGTAATAAGTATTTTTATCATTATCTAAATTAGCATCACAATTCAAATCACACTTACCATCACCATCTAAATCAACATTTTTATCAGCAACTCCATCGCCATCAGTATCTATGTTCTTATCTGGTTTACCATCACCATTAGTATCACAGTTTAAATCACATTTACCATCACCATTAGTATCTTGATTAGTCAAATCCTTATCTGGTTTACCATCTCCATTAGTATCACAATTAAAATCACAAATACCATCATCATCAACATCAATATTCAAATCTGGAATTCCATCTTTATTAGTATCAATATTAGTATTAGGTTTACCATCTCCATCAGTATCACAATTTAAATTACACTTACCATCATTATCTGTATCAATATTTAAGTCTGGCTTTCTATCTCCATCAGTATCAATATTCGTATTTGCTTTACCATCTCCATCAGTATCACAATTCAAGTTACAAACATCACTACCCTTATCATAACAATTTAAATCACAAATATTATCACCATCAAGATCAATATTCTTATCCGGAATTCTATCTTTATCTGTATCAATATTAATATCTGGTTTTCCATCACCATCAACATCAATATTTAAATCCGTTTTACCATCTCCATCTAAATCAATATTATAATCAGGTCTACCATCTTTATTAGAATCACAATTCAAATCACACTTACCATCTCCATTAGTATCTTGATTAACTAAGTTAAAATCAGGCTTACCATCTCCATTAGTATCAAGATTAAATATAGGAATCTTATCATTAAAATAATCAATATTTAAGTAAGGTTTATTACTCCCCCACTTAGAACAGTTAATTTCACAAACTCCATCACCATTCAAATCAATATTCAAATCAGCTTTGCCATCCCCATCAGTATCTATATTAGTCATCAAATTAATTTGATAAACATTATATCCCACACAACTACTAAGTAATAACATAAGTAAAATAAGAATAAGAATTAAATACTTCTTCTTTTTACTTTCTTTTTCTTCATCATAACTATTATTTTGATTATTATTTAAAACCTCTTTATTCATTTATATCCACCTCATTAACTTTAACATTAACTATATCTTTTACATTATTTTCTTGAGCCCTTAATTTATTATAATTTTTTAATGTAACATAAGTTGTAATAGTCGAAAAAATCAAAGCCAAAAAGAACAAAGAAATAATTAAATTTAATTTTAAGTCGTATTCTTTTTCATCTTTTTTTACTAACTTGCCTATTTGTTCATCAAACTTTTTCTTTATTTCTAACGACTCCAATTCATTCATACCCTAGACTCCTTACTATACTAATAGTATCACAAAGTAATCTAAAAAACAACATTATTCCAACGTTCTTACTACTAGAGTTGCATCAAAATTACTCATATTATCAATTAATTCATTATAATCATTTACATAAATGGTTAGAACATAAGTAACCTCCATATGAGGTGCAATTGTAAAAGTATCTACCGAGTATCCTGATGCGCTTGGTAACATATAGGAAGTGCTTATAGCCTCATCATTTCTTGTTAAATTATACATCAACGTAGCCTGATTATTAAAAGTATTAACTACATTTTCCATTGATATATCATATTTCATCTCTAAGTTAGAATCATTACTTATTTTAACAGTCTTTACAAAAGTATCTCCCGCCGTTATATTAGCTATCTTTATATCCTTACCACCACTATAAGATACATTTAAATTAGCCGATATAATATTTGTCGTACTATTAACACCATCATTAACAATATCATTTGTAAAAAAAGAATAACTAATTCCAACTAATGTCATTGTTAAAGTAAGTATTATTGTCCCAACTATAATTACCATTTTATTCTTTTCCATATTCAAACCTTCCATCATAATTAATCTTATCATGCTTTGTTCTCTTGTTCAATTACTTTTAGTATTTTTTGGGCTTCATAGCCCACATCATATATAACACTATCTCAGTAATATCAAATTTTCATCAAAAGAAAAAGCCTAACATTATATCGTTAGACTCCAAGTTAATTTTAATAACTATTTTAATGCTGTACCAGCAGCACCAACAATTATAGTTCCACCAAATGATTTACCTTGTAAACTATTTTGTGCTTTATTAGTTTCTGCAAAATCAACTGTTAATTTATAATAGTTAGTTCCATTAGCTTTTACTGTTAAAGCAGCGGCTTCAGGAATAGCTGTAGTTGAAGCAGCATTAGCAGCTGGTAATTGTGCAGCAGTAACTAATTTAGTAGTACAAGTAGCATCTTCAGCACCAGTACAAGAATATAGTGTGTAAGTAATATCTTTTGCATCAGCAGCATCAGCAATAGTGTTAGTTACGCCTTTGTTCCAAACAAGATTAAATTTAGTATCATTTTTTGAACTATTAGCAACAGTAAAACGCATAGCAGCACTTTTACCTGGTACCCAGTTTGCAACACTAATTGATGATGTTTGAGCATAAGTAACTGCTAAAGTATCAGTAGAAACTTTAACATTATTAGCAGATTGATTACCACTAACAGTTGCCGTAAAGTAGGCAAATGTTGTTCCTACAACAGCAGTTAATAAAGTCGCAACAGCGATCACACTTAAAAAGATAACATTCTTCTTTTCCATAATTCTTTCATATCCTCCTCTATGATTACATATTATCAAATTATGAATTTAAATTCAAGTGTTTTTGTCTTATTTGTAATATTTTAAAATTGACTTGACAAAAAAAGACTAGTTAACAATAACTAGACTTCCAAAATTCAAATTAGTTTAAATGTCCTGATTGAACAGCAGCACTTACAACAACAGTTCCACCAAAAGTTTGTCCTTGAAGGGCATCTTGAGCAGCAGTTTTGTTATCAGTAAATACAACTTGAACTTTATAATATGCAGTAGCACCAGCAGCTAATGTTAAAGTTTCAGCAGTTGTAATATCACCATCAGCATTTGGTAAAACACTTGATGCATGAACTACAGTATTGCAAGTAGTATAAGTTTCATCACAAGCAGAAATAGTATATTGAATATCAGTATCAACTCCACCTTTGCCATTAGTAGCTAAAGATTCAGCAGTCCAAGATTTGTTAACATCTTGCCAAGCTAATTTGTAATCAACAGCAGATTGTCCATTATTTTTTACATTAAATGTCATAGCAGGAATTGCTTGACCAGGAACTAAATTAGCAATACTTACTTTATCACCTTGGGTATAAACGACACTCATGTCAGCAGTAGTAACATTAACATTTTTAGAAGTTTCGTTACCAGTAACAGTTGCAGTAAAATATGCAAATGTTGTTCCTACAACAGCAGTTAATAAAGTCGCAACAGCGATTACACTTAAAAAGATAACATTTTTCTTTTCCATAATTCTTTCATATCCTCCTCTATGATTACATATTATCAAATTATAAAATTCATTTCAAGCCCTTTTCGTAAATTTTAAAAATAAAAAATTTCACTTTTACCAAATTTTCTGCATTCTTTACATTTACTAGACAAAGTAATTATTTATATAATTCATTACGTAATATAATATATTGGAGGTGCAAAATGATATATCCAATAAGATATATAAAAATAACACAATATCCACACAAGAATAACGATTTATCAATTGATTTTGGTAAAGAAAAGAATGTTTCTAATACCCCAATTCTTGCTTGTGATGATGGCATAGTAAAAAAAATTGAATATCAAAAAACAGGTGGCAATGTAATATTTATCGACTTCAATTCTGGTTATCGTGCTTGTTATGGTCATTTAAAAAACTACATAGTTAAACAAAACCAAAAGGTTAAAAAAGGTCAAATAATTGGTTATATGGGTCAAACCGGAATTACTACTGGACCTCATCTTCACTTTGGCTTATATGACATAACACCAAACATAAATTATGGTCCAGCTAAATATGACCCATTAAAAATATTAACAGTTGCACAAGACCAAATAGTAGATAAAGAAACTAAAGAAAAATATTATTTAAAATATGAAGATACTAATAATATAAAAAAAGAACTATATGTTTATAATGTTGATGAAGAAGGCCTCGTTGTAAGAAGCAAACCAAATGGTTTTAAAACTGGAGAATTACTCCAAGTTGGCACCAAAGTATTAGAGTTAGAACGTTCAAATAACTGGACTAAAATAAATCAAAGCAAATGGGTTTATAATAAATTTCTTACTCCAAATAAACCAGAATTTTACATTGTAACAACCCCCAATAATAAAACACTAAATGTTAGAAATAAGCCTAGCCTTAACTCCCAAATCATTAAAACAATAAAAAATAACACTCACGTCTCTATTTATAAAAAAATTAATTCCTGGGTTTGTATAAGTCCTACTAAAAATCATTGGATAGCTAAAAATTTTATCAAAAAAGCCTAGATAAAGTATTCCTATTTTCTCGTAAAATAGGAATATTTTTTTTCTAAACCATTTGACAACCGCATATAATTATTGTAAAATGAATATACAAGTCGGGGCTTTAGCCAAGTGGTAAGGCACGGGACTGCAACTCCCCCATCACCAGTTCAAATCTGGTAGGCCCCTCCAATAAGTATTTTAAGGAAATTCTAGAAATAGGATTTCCTTTTTAGTAAAAGCAAAAAAGAACTATTCCGCACTCTTAAGCACAATCTTAGTTCTCATATTTCTTATTGTTATAATCATATTAATATAATCAGCTTTCATAAGACCAGCATCAACTTCCAAAACCACATTCCCACTCTTATCATTCTTCCTTGAAACATCACTAACACTACTATACATCGTACTATCACCATAACCATATTCCAAAGTAACAAAATCTTCATAAAAATTAGATAATTTCTTATACGTCATATAATTAGAATTATTATCTAAACTTAACTCATTACTTAAAACCATAAGCACTTTCCTAGTATCCATCTTCGTACTTATCGTATCTTTCTTTTCATCACATTCATCTAAAAAACAATTATCATAAAGATACGTATATATTCTCGTCAAATAATAACTATTAATCTTAATACTTGAACTAAGTAACTTTGTATTATTTAAAACAATATAATCTTCTAACTTATAAATTCCATTATCTTTTATATCATTACTAACCTTAGGACTTAAACTTATCGCTTTATACCTTGGATTAGCAATATTATTTTTATATTCAATACTATCTAATATCTTTATATTATATTTACCCTTTAACTGTTTATCACTTAATTCATAACATATAACATACTTATGCGTTTCTCCAGCCCCTATCTTTTCTCCATAATAAGGCTCCCCTAAATCTAGAAACTTACCACTTCTATCTAACGTAGGATAAACATACTCTCCTCCAATATCTAACCAAAAATTATCCGTATCTAAAACCTTTGCACTCTTAGACTTATTACTAACCTTAACAACCACAGCCAAATAATTAGTCCCTTCTCTAATTACATTACCTTGATAATCTCTCGTTGTAATAATAGAATCTTCCAAAGCAATATTAAAATTACTATGATTAAATGATTGATCTACTCTAACCGTCCTATTTAAATCAAATATAAACCTACCAGCAAAGAATAAAATAATAGCTAAAACAATTCCCCCAATAACCCAAAACACTTGTTTATTTTCAATAACATAATATCTTAGTTCTCTAATACTTCTTCTTAAAGTTCTTTTTATTTTATAATCTTCTAACTTAACGCCAATTTCAATTTCTTGGTCATCACTCTCAGCAATATCAATATCATCTTGCAAGTTAGTAAACGATAACGTACTTAAATCAAACCCGATACAATTTAAAAACACAAAGAACATCAATATAAACTGGGGATAAAATACAAATCTTGAAATATCACGATACAACAGTGCACTAGAACTTTCTATCGTCGTTACTTCAATATTATTAAGTATCCCCCTACATACATTAGCTAGTACAAATACCACAGTATAAAAGATAATTAAACTTAAATAAACCTTATCATTCTTATCCTTACTTTTAAATAATATATAAATTATTATACTAGCAGCCACTATTAATAACGAAACTATAGGTAAGATAAACCCAATATACTTAGAAGCTAACTCTACCTCTTCTGTAACATACCTATTACTAACAAAACTACGAAAGAAATATACTAAAGCCCCACTTTTATAACAAACAAATCCCATTAATAATAAGATAATTACATTAATAATTTTAAAATGTTTTATCAAAAACTTAAATGGTTTTCTAATAATCATATCTTTAACCCTTTCTATTATCCTTATTGTACCATAAAAAAATCCAGATAAGAATACCTGAATATTAATTATTTTTATTTATCATTAACTGTCCTGGTAATAAGTATATCGTCTCATTATACTTTAAAATATCCTCCCAATTTTTATTAAACTTATCTCTTACTATCTCTAAAGTATCTCCATCCTTCGTAATATAAAAGCTATAACCACTCTTAGGAATTATTAATCTTTGATTAGGATAAATATAATCTTCCATATTTAATCCATTAAGTAACGCTAGTAAACTAGGATTAATATTATACTTTCTTGCTATTTGATACAAAGTATCCCCTTGATTAACCGTATAATAAGTAAAATAACTTTCTTGATTTTTAGGTACTATTATCTCTTCTCCTGCTCTTAAATACTCTCTACTATATATATCATTAATATTTAAAATCATATCTACACTCGTATTAAATTTACTAGCAATATCTTCTAAAGTTTCTCCTTCTTTAATCAAATATTTATCATACATAAAAAATCACATCCTAGTAATAGGATATGACATCATTTATTATATGTTAATAAGTCTTTAGCTTAAATCACGATATTCATACTTCTTCTTTTCATTCATCATATACTCTGTAATATTCGTTTCAATTTCATCTAGAGCATGCTTATCAATATTACTAATAGTTACCACTTCTTTAACCGTATCTATTATTATTTGACCCCAAATAAGCCCTTGATAAACACTTAAATCATTAAATAAATCTGGCGTAATCGAAGTTAAGAAATAACCATATAATAATCTTTTACGCCCAATTAGAATACGTTTATTAGTTAATGCTACTACACAAGAGTTAGTAAAATCATAAAAACAATCATTCTTTTGACCAACAAAAGCATACAATACCACTTCTCCTGGATTTAAATGCCTTTCTACAACACTAGCATGTTTCTTTAATCTAAAAGCCACACATCCTGGAAATTTCTTCTTAAACTCCAATACCTTAGCATATACCGAAGAAACATCTTTTTTTGTTTTTTCAATACTAATAATACCCATAATATCAGTCCTTACCCCACTAGTATAACATAGACTTATAAATTAGAAAAGCAATACCAACACCAATTAAACAAACAACTATCATAATAAGAATAAATAAAAATATATTTAATCCCTTATTTTCTTTCTCTTGCTTAGATTCCTCGACACTAATCTTTACAAGTTCTTCTTCCTGTTCTTTAATTTCTTGCGGAATTTTTATCTCTTTTTTAACTAACTTCTCATACTTATCTCTAACCGTTTGATTTCTATTAACAGCGTTTAAATTAATACTAGTCTGAGTTAAAGCCATATCAATTCTACTTTCCCCAAAATCCAATCTCATTTCATGCTCTAATTCTAAAACATTATCTAAATTTTTATAAATAATCTCTCTTATTCTACTGGCATACTCTTCCTTAGTATTACTCTTAATAATCAAACTAAGACTCTTCTTATAAGCATTAATATTTTCATCTAACCCTCTAGTTATATCTTTAATATATAAATAATATTCATTAAATAAAACATCTATCAATACTTTTCTATCTAAATAATATCCATTTAACATAAAGTATTCACAAGTATTTATTGTATTATTAAAATCATATATTGGCGCCATTATAACTTTCCTATTTGTAGGATTAAACAATATACTATAAGTATCTAAATTTCTTAAATTTTCTCCAGTTATATAATCAAATAATATCATTAAAACATAATTCTTAATTAGTTTATCATCATTATTTTGAAAGTTAGCTTGTAATACATGAAGTGGTAATCTTATTATATTACTAATTGTTTTTCTATCAGTAATTAAAGAGTTTTTATCATTTTTAGGTAGACTTAAAATATAATCTAACCAAGAACTATCTTCTAACTTTCCCTCACGAGCAAGTTTAACAGCTCTCTTCATTAAATAATCAAGTCCAATAAGTTCATAACCATCTTCTAAAACACTTAAATTAATTGTTCCTTGAACATTATCATTTGTAATAAGCCTAAATATTTTAGAAGCATTAATTCCTAATAAAGTAGCAACTTCTGAGTTAATAATATCTAAATCATCCATATATTGATATTCACTAGATTTAATAAAACCACTCTTTGTAATCGTCTTTATAACTTCTTTATTTGTACTTTCATCTATATCTTTCGTAGTACTAACAACTTTAACTTCCATTCGATTATGCAAATGATATTTTGAATCCATTATCTTTTCTAAGTGAACATTGCTTATTTTAGGTTCACCATTAAATATATCTACTAAATAATACTTACTAGCATTATAAAATTTATTTCTATCTTCTTGAGGCATATTCTATACTTCCTTACTATAAGTAAAGTATATCAAATATTTTGGTATTTTAAAATGGCTTTTCTAGTTTTCTTAAAAATTATTTAGAAAAAGATGTAAATTTGATACATCATATTAAAAAGATGACTATTTCTAGTCAGTCCTTATATCAACTTGAATATTTCAAGTAATTAACAAAATTGGTGGAGCAGAGGAGAATCGAACTCCTGTCCAAACTTCATAACCCTAAACCTCTACAAGTTTAGTTAATATTTAAATTTCATTATAAAACTGGCTTTAACTTACCGATTTCATAACTAGATTAGTAAAAATTCATTATTCTAACCTAATCAATTAAAATAATATAATCTATATCTATGAACCCCTAACTAGCCTAAAGATAAAACTAGAAAGAAGCCTCCATACCTTTAATTAGGCAAAAACAGGAGTGTTGAAACTATAAGTTTCGTCATTTAATTTTAATTTAAAGATTTAAGTCATTAAGACTACTTGCCATCTAGAATTAAAATAAGTTTGTCGAAACCATTGCTGCCCCATAAAAAGATTATAACACACCGCTATAAAATATGCTAGATGAAAACGCAAAATAATTGACATTTTAATACTTTTGTGCTAGGATAGAAACCAATTTAAAAAATTAAATGATTTAGGGGGTATTTTAATGAAAAAAACATTTAATGAAAATAAAAATTATTATGCGTTACTAGGAGTTAGTGAGACTGCTAGTAAAGATGAACTTGACAAAGTAATAGGAGACATCGCTCGTAATAGTTTTAATGGTCAAAAACTAAGTGATTTTCAAGAAGACATGTTAGCTGAACTTTGGGAAGCATATAACGTTCTTTCTGACCCAATCGCAAGAAAAGAATATGATTTAGCAAGAAAGAGAAAAGCTAAAAATAATAAAACAACTGCATCTGAAACACCAGTTGAAAAAGTTTTCACTAAAGAAAGTGAACCACAAGCCGAAAGTATTGAGCCAAAAGATGTAGCCGGATTTGCCAATACTATTACAGATAACTTATCTCAAACGCTTGACGATGAATACGAAAAAGTTGAAACAGTAGAAAAAGTTGACGACGAAGAAAAAGAAAGTATCTTAGCCAAAGCAAAAAATATTATCTTTAGAAAATCAACAGCTGGACTTGCTCTAGTAATAATAGCTACAGCCCTTACATTAAGAAGTTGCAATAAAGCCAAAAACATTAAAACTGATGACCTTGATATTCAAACTGAAAGTACTGCCTTAGACGACACTAATGAAGTTGGTGTAGAGCCAACAAGTACACCAGAAATAACACCTACTCCTACTCCAGAAATTGATAAAGTAAATGATGACAATTACATGCAAGAAAAAGCCAACAACTTATGGAACAAAGTAGCAAGTAGCAATAATTCCAAATCATCGTTACCAGATACTAATGCCTGTTATGAATTAATAAAATGGGCTCACCATTCAAATCCCAATTATACTGGAACTTATACTATATCAAATGACTATGCTTATTCAATCTTAACTGACTTATATATGGATAACATAGATATTTCAAGTATCTTTGAAGGACTAGATAGCCAAGAAGCCCTAGCAAATATTCAAAGTATTAAACAAAATCTTAATGCTAATAACAATACTTATGAAGACGAATACCAAGCCTTAACAACACTAGTAGACAGTGCTAATATGATTAAAGGTGAAACATACAATGATTATACTGCAACTATGGCTTTTGCTGTATATGCTAACGAAATCGTATCATTACCAAATATTACAGATGCTAGAAGCACTGATACAACATATAACGAAAAATTTAGCAAAGTATATTATCCAAGTGGTCAAGCAATTCTTGCTAACCTAGTTGATGGTGCATACGATGAAGACAATGCTGTAAAATTATCTAGATAGTAGGTAGATTAATATGAAAGTAACAAACGAAGAAAGAAATGAAAAAATAGCAACTAAAGCTAAAAACATCTTAGGCAGTAAACCACTTATTGCTATATGTGCTGTAATAATTGCTGGAAACCTAGCTTATCCTGGCATTTCCAAATTAGTTACTGCAAAAGAAGACAATAAAGCAAATACTAAACCCGTAGCAGAAGAAACTATGGTTGAAGCAACTCCAACCCCTACTCCAGAAATAACACCAGAGCCAACTGCTTATGCTTATTCAATTAATTATTCTAACGCTGAAAGTTTTTACAACGAGATTTTAAACAATCGTAATACTTATGGTCAAGACTTTGCATCATCATTTCAAACTGTTGAAGATGTTAAAAGTTTTATAACATTTGTTACCAAATTTGATGAATTATATAGCTATGATGAAAACTCTACTAACATTAACTCATTAGAACAATTTCAAGAAATAATTGCTAACTACTATGGTTCATGTGTTAAATACAACGTGACACCTAACCTAAGTAGTATTCTAAACAACTATCCATATGGAGCTCAAAAAGTTAGTGAAACTGAGCAAATAGCTAAAACCTTAATAAATGGTAACGGTAATGATTTCACAATTGTTAACAACTATTTTAAATGGTATAGTGACAATCTATGTAATGGTCAAATAAGTACAACGAGTATTAAAAATGCACCAATTGTGGTTATTCTAAATGAAGAATATAAACAATATCGTAACCAAGGTAATATGGCATCTGCTAGAATAATTGAATTACCAAAAGATGTTGATGGAAATATATGTCCTAATACAATAGATAAAGTTATGCTTAATGAAATTGATTACACAAATGGTGCTAGTGGTATGTTTGATATCGTATATGATACGATTGAAAGCAAATGTAATACCTATAAATTAGAAAGGAAATAATTATGTACGAAGAAAATAGTTACAAATTAAAAATTGATTGGAAAGCTCTTATAATTAGAGCCATACTAGTATTATTATTTATAATATTAGTAATTTGGTTATTCCCAATGCCAAAATTAGACACATTCTACAATAGAATATTCAACGAGAACATGAATACAATGTCTACTGCTGCTAAAAACTATTTTAACAACAACTTACCAGAAGACATTGGAAACACTTCTACTATTAAATTAGAAGAAATGATAAATAAGAACTTATTAATTGAGTTTAAAGATAAAAATAACGAATCTTGTAATAAAACTAACTCTTTTGCTCAAATTACCAAAACTGGAACTAATGAATATGTTCTTAAAACTCAACTATCTTGTCAAGATGAAACTGATTATGTTTTAGAAACATTAAATACTACCCCTGCTAATACAAGTAATATAAATACATCAAATGCAAACAATCAAATTAAAGATGATGGCAATAACACTTCAAACACAACAAATACTAATATAAAAAATACCATCAATAACGATGAAGATGATGACGAAGATATTATTAAGGATGATGTTACATATGATAAAGATGGAAACATCGCTGGTATAATTGAATATGAATTTAAAAAGCCAATATATTCAAGTACTAAATCTTATTATTGTCCAGATGGCTATGTCTTAGATGGAAAAACATGCTATAAAGAAGAAACTGGCGAAACAATTGAAGCTAGTAAAGAATATTTTGAAGACAGAATTGAAACCACAGATGCTAAAAAAAGCGAAGGTGAAAAATACACTGTTAAAGCTGACACTATTAAAAAAGTAGATAAAGTTGAACAAGTTTGTCCAGAAGGATATACTTTAAATAAAAACATGTGCTATAAATATAAAGAAGCTACTGTAAACCCTGGTTCAACTAAATATACTTGTCCAAGTGGTTACACTTTAGATGGTACTAAATGTGTTCAAACAATCGATGCTACTAAAAATACATCAACAGACACAAGCTACTCTTGTCCTAATGGTGGAACACTAAACGGCGCTAAATGTAATAAACAAGATTCAATTGCAGCCGATTACCACAATGGTTCAAATAGTTGCAGTTGCCCTAACGGTGGTCATTTAAATGGGACTAGATGTGAAAAAGAAGATAGCATTAATGCTGATTATCACAATGGTACAACAAGTTGCTCATGTCCATCAGGATACTCTCCAAGTGGAAGCTCATGTACAAGAACAACATCTTATGGCGCATCAGCAAGTGGATATTGGACTAACCCAACAACCCAAACATCAAAAACCCCATTATCAGAATACAATAATGGTAAACAAAAAAGATGGCTTGGAAGCAAATCATGTAATGCTAGAGGATGTACATATACATATTATGTTTCTAACTATGTAACATCATATAGTTGTCCTAATGGTGGATCACTAAGTGGATCAACATGCTATAAAACTGAAACAGCTGCCAAAAATTGTTCAACTACTTCTGGTTATTATACATGTAGTAGAGGAAACTTAAGAGGTGACAGATGTTATTATGATGCTTCATATAATGCTTCATGCTCATCATCAAATGGTTATTATACATGTAGCAAAGGAACATTAAATGGTAATAGATGTTACTATGATGCTTCATATGATGCCACTAAAAATGATAGTTCCAAAACAACTTATACTTGTCCAAGTGGCTATGAACAAAAAGATGATAAATGTACAAAAACTATAGATGCAACTAAAAATACAACTGAAACAACCTATACTTGCCCAGAAGGTTATACTAAAGAAGGTACAACATGCTATATAACAGCTAAACCTGAAGAAAAAATTACATATAAATATTCTTGTCCTGAAGGATTCACTGCAACTGGTGAAGGCGAAAAAATGACATGTTCAAAAGAAATGCAAAACGAAGGCAAAACATATTGTGAAGATGTAGATGCCACTCTAGATGGTGATAAATGTATCAAAAAAATTATTGGAGCATTTAAAGGTTATAGCTGCCCAGATGGCTACATTCTAAATGGTGATAAGTGTACAAAGAAAACAACAAGTTGTATGAGTGCACTGGTCGATACAAGCACTTCAGTATCTTATAAATATACATGGAGTAGAAAGAAAACATTAGATGGTTGGACTCCAACAGGTAAAACTAGAACTATTAAATCTACTCAATTAATTAAATAGGCAATTAAGCCTATTTTTTATTTGCAAATAAATTATTATACTAAAAAAGACACTATAATTGTGCCTTTAAAATTCTTGTTAATATTATAATTAATTCATTATCAGTAACAGGGTCAACATACACATCATTACCATCAATTACTTCTTCTAAGATCTTTACCTTATCAGAAACAATATCGCCATTATCAGTAACACCCATTACTAAAAAATATTTAACTCCACCATACATTGTTTCATTAAGTACAACGTATTTTTCTTTATTTTCAAGTGTAATAATAGTATTAGTCTTTAAACCCATTTTATTCTTTCCCTTCTACTTTCTTACGCAGCAAGCTTTCTAGTAGGTCCAGATTCTTCCATAGCTTTAGAACCATTACCATAAACAACATTTACAGGTGTTGAACTAACAACCTTAAAGCCTCTTTTTTTCTTTTCTACTTCCGGAGTTGCACTTTCTATAGATACAACTTCATTAGAATTATCATTTACTAAATCATTATATCCTTCAAAAGGATTTGAATTAGAAGAATATAAATCATCTAACATTGTAAATGGATTACTATTATCTTCCACTTTTGGTTTTTCTACATGATTATCCGCTACTGCTACAGCAGGTTCTTCTACCTTAGCACTAGTATCTTCACTATTTAATAAAGCACTTAAATCATCAAATACAGCAGGTCCCGAAGCAACTGGAGACTCTTTTTTCGTTTTATTTTCTACTTCAGTAGTTGACGCAGGTGCTTCTACTTTTGGTTCTTCTTTAGTTTCATTAAAAATTGGACCAAATATAGCATCCATATTATTTGCATCTTCAACTACAGGACTTGCAGTATCATCTTTAGTGTCAAAACTATCAGTTTCTAAAGATAAATCATGTTCAACTACTTCTTCTTTAGGTTCAACTTCAGGTGCTTGAACTTCAGTAACTTCACTATTTTGAATGCCTAATAAGTTATTTGCAGTTACTTCAACATCATTAACTAATCCTAGTACAGCAGCAATAACATACTTTTCAGAGTCATAAGCAGTGTATTTTCTCTTTTGCTCTTCTAACTCTTTAAGATAATTATTCAATAATGCCTCATTAGTATCAATATCACTTTGTTTAGCAACTTCACTATTCTTTAAGACATTTAACATATCTATACGTAATTTAGCATTTTCTAATGCATCTTTAGTAACTTTATGAAGTCCTAAAACTTGGCTAGCTTCATCTTTTGCAGAATTTGTTTCTTTTAATTCCTCTTCAATTTTTCTTGCTTTCTCATCTAACTCAGTTACTGCTGACTGAGTATTTAAAATAGCATCATTCATATTCATATCTCATCGACCCTTTACTATAATACTACCCTAATTTTATCACATAAAAAAAAGAGTTGCAATAAAAAAACTAGAAAAGTTTACACTAATTCTAGTTTTACAGTTAGAGCATCGTCTCCAACTCTTTCTTTTAATTTGATAATTCTAGTGTAGCCACCATTTCTATCAGCATATTTTGGTGATAATTCATTAAATACTTTTGCAACTACATCCTTATCATTATGTAAGAAAGCTAAAGCTTTTCTTCTAGAAACTAAAGTACCCTTCTTACCATAAGTAATCATACGTTCTACAAATTTACTAGCTTCTTTAGCTCTTGCTTCAGTTGTAACAACATATCCATTATTAATAACGTCTTTAGTTAAACTAGCAAGAATACTTCTACGAATACGAGATTCTCTATTTAATTTTCTATATTTTGCCATATTTACACCTCCATTTAATTAGTCCTTAAAATTAAGACCCATTTCTTTAACTTTATCTAATACTTCTTTAAGTGATTTTTTACCTAAATTTCTAATCTTAGTAACTTCTATTTCACGTTTATTGATTAAATCTTGAACGGTATTTACTCCTGCTCTTTTTAAACAATTGTAAGCACGAACAGAGAATTCAATCTCTTCAATAGGAGTTTCTAAAGTTTTAGTAATAGTATCAACTTTCTTTTCAGCCATTAATCCAGAAACATCAGCAATATTATTTAAATCAGTAATAATATTAAAATGTTCAACTAAGATCTTAGCACTTAAAGCCATAGCTTCTTCAGGAGTAACAGAGCCATTTGTATAAACATGCATAACTAATTTATCATAATTTTCATTTTGACCAACACGAGCAGGTTCAACTTCATAACTAACTCTTTCAATTGGAGAATATAAACTATCAATAGCAATAACTCCAACTTTCTTTTCTCCTAATAATTTTTCATTAGCTTTAGAATCAACATATCCACGACCATTACCAACAGTCATTTCCATATCAATTTTTCCACCCTTACATAAATTACAAATAACTAAATCAGGGTTAACAATTTCGATATCAGCATCAGCTGCAATTTGACCAGCAGTTACAGGACCTTCTTCATTAGCAACTAATCTAATAACTTTATTAGTATCAGTAGAATGATTAATTAATACTAAACTCTTTAAATTTAAGATAATAGTAGTAACATCTTCCTTAACTCCATCAATCTTTTGGAATTCATGCATTACTCCAGCAATCTTAACTGAAGTAACTGCACTTCCAGGTAAACTAGAAAGCATAACTCTTCTTAAAGCATTACCAATAGTAGTACCAAATCCTCTTTCTAATGGATCTAATTCAAATCTTCCGTAGTGATTATTTTCTACGCATTCTGTAATTTTATAATCTGGTTTATCAAATTTTATCATTTAACCATTCCCCTTTCTTAATTTCTTGGACGTTTTGGTGGACGGCATCCGTTATGTGGAACAGGTGTAATATCATTAATTGCAGTAATTTCTAGTCCAGCAGTTTGTAATGAACGAATTGCATTTTCTCTACCAGCACCTAAGCCCTTAACAAATACTTCAACTTTTTTTACGCCGTTATCCATAGCAACTCTAGCAGCAGCTTCTGCACTCATACCAGCAGCATAAGGAGTTTTCTTTTTAGAACCCTTATATCCAATAGTACCAGCAGATGCCCAACTTATTACATTACCATTATTATCACTAATAGATACAACAGTATTATTATAAGTACATTGAATATGTGCTTGAGCTTCTGGAATATTCTTCTTTACTTTTCTTTTTCTTCTATTATAAGCCATTATAGTACCTCCTATTACTTACTTACTTTTTTCTTATTAGCTACAGTCTTACCCTTACCTTTTCTAGTACGAGCATTTCTACTTGTTCTTTGTCCATGAACAGGTAACCCTTTTTTATGTCTAGTACCTTGGTAAGAATTAATTTCCATCTTGTTTTTAATGTTCATTTGAACTTCACGACGAAGTTCACCTTCTACAACATATTTTTCTACTTCACTACGAATTGCAGCAACTTCAGCTTCAGTTAAATCTTTACCTTTTTTAGATCTTTCAACTTTAGCATCATCACAAATTTGTTCTGCTAAGTTTCTACCAATTCCGTAAATAGCAGTTAAGCCAATACAAATATGTTTTTCATTAGGTATTTCAATATTTTTAATACGTGCCATAAATAATCCTCCTATTAACCTTGAGTTTGTTTGTGTTTTGGATTTTCACAAATAACCATTACTTTACCTTTTCTTTTAATTACTTTACATTTTGCACAAATTTTCTTTACTGATGGTCTAACTTTCATAATAATACCTCCATTATCTCTTATTCCATACAATACGCCCACGTGTTAAATCATAAGGCGACAACACTATAGTTACTGTATCACCTGGTAGAATACGAATCATATTCATACGCATTTTACCAGAAACGTAGGCTTTTACAGTTTTATTATACTTAGGTAAATTTACAATGTATTCGCCACCCTTAAGTAACTCTACAACTTTACCTTCTACTTCTATTTTATCTTCTTTAGCCATTTATTTATTCTCCTGTTAATATTTCGTATCCATCTTTGGTAACTAATACTGTATGTTCAAAATGAGCTGATGGCGAACCATCTTCCGTACAAATTGTCCAATCATCATCCAACATATAAACATAGCGTTCACCATAGTTTAGCATTGGTTCGATAGCAATTGTCATACCCGCTTTTAAAGTCATTCCAGTATGTGCTTTACCATAATTTAGAACATCGGGATCCTCATGTAGTTCATTACCAATTCCATGACCACATAACTCTTTAACAACACTTAAATGATGTTCATGAGCATATTGTTCAATAGCATGACCTATATCACCAAGTTTAGCTCCCTCTTTAACTTGCTTTATACCTTCATATAAAGATTTCTTAGTATGTTCTATTAAATACTCTTTTTCTTTACTAATATGTCCTACAGGGTAGGTAGCAGCAGAATCAGAATGATAACCTTTATAAATCATTGATATATCAAGTTTAACAATATCACCATTCTTAAGCTTTCTTTTCCCTGGGATTCCATGTACTACCTCATCATTTATAGAAATACATAAATAACCAGGATATCCTTCATAACCTTTAGTAGATGAAATACATCCATTCTCTTCCATAAATTTTTTAGCAATACTTTCTAATTCTCCAGTTGTAATACCCGGACGGATATTTTTTTCTAGAAGTTTATGACATAAATAGTTAATATGACCAGAATGTTTCATTAATTCAATTTCATGTTCACTTTTAATACTAACCATTTATACCTCCAAATATTTTTCTACTTGCAATAAAGTTTCTTCTAAATTATCTGTAACATTAACTACACCTAATCTATTAATCTTATTAAAATAATCAACAACTGGTTTAGTATTATTCATATATTCATCATAACGAATCTTAAATGTTTCTTCATTATCATCACTACGAATCTCTAATTTAGAACCACAATTATCACATATACCATCTATCTTAGGTTTCGTTGCTTCAATATATTTATTATAACTATTTCCACAATTTTTACAAGTTAATCTTCCTAAAGTACGATGCATCGCCTTTTCATAATCAATATCTAGATAAATAGCAATATAATTATCAATATCATCTTTTTTAAATAAATTTAATAACGAATCAACTTGACTTAAATTTCTAGGATAACCATCTAATATAAATGGAATATCTTTATCTCTATTATCTAAACTTTTTTCTAGTAATTCTAAGACAATTTCATCAGGAACAAGCTTACCACTACTTAACATAGTAACAAGTTTTCTTCCTAATTCATTATCTTGATTTTTAGCATCTCTTAATAAATCGCCAGTCGAAATATGCATATAACCATATTTAGCTTTTAGAAGAGAACTCATTGTTCCCTTCCCAGCTGCAGGAGGCGCTATGAAAATGATGTTTTTCATCTTCTACGTCTTCCCCTTTTATACTCACGACTAACTAATGAGCTTTCAATTTGTTTATAGGTTTCAATAGCGACACCTACAACAATTAATAATCCCGTTCCTCCAATTGTTACTGAACTAGGAAGTCCAGAAAACTTAGAGAATAATATAGGTAACCCAGCTATTATTACTAAGAATATTGAACCAACAATTGTTAATTTTCCAATAATATTAGAAATATAATTAGTTGTTTCAACACCAGGTCTTACCCCAGGAATATATCCACCATTTTTATTTAAATTCTTACTCATTTCTTCAGGATTTAATTCCATAAATGTATAGAAGTATCCAAAGAACATTATAAGTAATATATATAATACAAAACCAGTAGGACTTGTACTAACAATATAATTATTAACAAAATTTATCGCATTCTCATTACCAATTAAATTAACTATTGTAGTAGGAATAGCAAGTAAAGTCATAGCGAATATTACAGGCATTACTCCAGCACTATTAAGTTTAATAGGTAAAAATGAAGTTTGAGCTCCATAAGCACTATTTGTTCTATTTGAATATTGAATAGGTATTCTTCTTTCAGCAAGCTGAATGAATACTACACCAACAATAATAAATATATAAATAAGCACAAAAGCTGCAAATAATAAACTACCAACTAAAGTTGTATAAGTACCACTTGTTACAAACCCTTGAAAAGCAGTAACAAACATACTAGGTAAACTTTGAATAATACCTGCCATAATTAATAGAGACATACCATTACCAATACCTTTATTAGTAACTTCATCACCTATCCATAATAAGAAGCAAGTACCCGCAGTCATTACAATTGTAGTCTTAAGAATATCCATACTACTCATACCCTTCATATATACAATGGTTAGTATATAAGCTTGGATAATCGCAAATAATATTCCTAAATATCTTGTAATACGATTAATTTTTTGTCTTCCAGTATAACCCTCTTCTTTTAATTCTTTAAAATAAGGAATTATATCCATTTGTAATAATTGGGTAATAATAGATGCTGTAATGTATGGTGAAACACCCAACGCAAATATTGAGAAACTCTTTAAGCCACCACCGCTCATCAAGTTAAAGATTTCTAAAAATCCTAATTCTTGATAAACAGCAGATGCCCAAGGAATTGTTACATTAGAACCTAAGCAAAATAAGCCTAAGCACATTAATGTAAAATAAATTCTTTTTCTTAAATCTTTACTAGCGGGACTAAATAGTTGCTTTAGTTTAGCAAACATTTTAGATCACCTCAGTAGTACCACCGGCTGCTTCAATTTTAGATACTGCAACACTTGAGAAACGATTAGCTTTAACTGTTAATTTCTTTTCAAGGTTACCAGTTGCTAAAACTTTAACACCAGATAGTTGTTTCTTAATAATACCCTTTTCTTTTAAAATTTCTGGAGTAACCACATCTCCATCGTTAAAGTGTTTATTTAAATCACTTAGGTTAATAGTTGCATATCTAGTTGTAAATCTTGCATTATTAAATCCACGTTTAGGGATTCTTCTATATAATGGAGTTTGACCACCTTGGAACCATGGAGCTATTGAAGCACCACTACGTTTCTTTTGACCTTTTTCTCCACGAGTAGCAGTCTTACCCATTCCTGATCCAGGGCCACGGCCTACTCTTTTTTTTGCTTTTGCTTCAGGTAGAGCATTTAATTCATGTAACTTCATACTATAATTCCTCTACTTTCTTTCCTCTTAATTCAGCAACATGTTCAGCTGTTCTTTGAGATTTTAAAGCTTCTAATGTAGCCTTAGCAACGTTAACTTTAGTATTTGAAGCTAAAGATTTAGATACTACATCTTTTACACCAGCAAGTTCTAATACCGCACGAGCAGCACCACCGGCAACTAATCCAGTACCTTCTTTAGCAGGTTTTAATAATACTTCAGCACGTCCAACTTTAGCTGTTGCTTCATGAGGAATAGTTCTATTGTCAACTAAAGATACTTTAACAACATTTTTATTAGCAGCTTGTAATGCCTTTTTAATTGCTTCAGGAACTTCATTTGATTTTCCGCTACCTAAACCAACTAATCCTTTTCTATTTCCTACTACAACTGTAGCTAGAAATCTAAAATGTCTACCACCTTTAGTAACCTTAGTAACACGTCCAATTGATATAACTTGATCTTCAAGCATACTTTTTTTAGATTCAGTTTCTTTTCTTGGCATAATTTCCTCCTCTTAGAATTCTAATCCGTTTTCACGTGCAGCTTCAGCTAAAGCCTTAACACGTCCATGATAAAGGTATCCACCTCTATCGAAAACTACTTTTGTAATTTTAGCTTTTTTAGCTTTTTTAGCAATGTCAGCGCCAACTAATTTAGCACCTTCAACATTACCACCATTGTTGATTTTTAACTCAACTGATGAAGAACTAACTAGGGTAGTTTGTTTTTCATCATCAATAATTTGAGCAAAAATATTATTATTTGATCTAAATACGTTTAATCTAGGAACTTCACTAGTGCCAGCAATTTTATTACGAACTCTAGTGTGTCTGATTTTACGCATTACATTACTTGATTCTTTCTTTATCATAACTTATCTCCTTACCCTATTTAGCTGCTTTCTTTCCTTCTTTACGTCTTACATATTCGCCCTTATAACGGATACCTTTACCTTTATATGGTTCTGGTTCTCTTACTTTACGAATATTAGCCGCAAATTCAGTAACTCTTTGTTTATCAATACCTGAAACAGTAATTTCAGTATTGCTTTCTTGTTTAACTTCTAAACCTTCTGGTACATTAATTTCCATAGGATGAGAGAAACCTGCACTAATAGCAACTTTCTTACCATTAACATTGAATCTATATCCAACACCAACAGCTTCTAATCCTTTAGAATATCCTTCAGTAACACCAATAATCATATTCTTGATTAATGAGTTTGTAGTACCATGTAATTGTTTAGTACTCTTATTATCATTAGGTCTTTTAGTATAAACCTTATCTTCTTTAATTTCTACAACAATAGGTTCACTTACTACTAATTTAAGTTCACCTTTAGGTCCTTTAACTGTAATTAAATTATTTTCATTTGTAACAGTTACTCCAGCAGGAATAACTAATTCTCTATTTCCAATTCTACTCATAATTTAGTATTTCCTTACCAAATATAGGCAAGTACTTCTCCTCCTAGATTATTTTCTCTAGCTTCTTTATCAGTCATTAAACCTTTAGATGTAGAAATAATTGCAATTCCTAGTCCATTAAGAACACGAGGAATTTCTGAAGCTTTGGCATAAACACGTAATCCTGATTTAGAAATTCTCTTTAAACCTGTAATTACACGTTCTTTCTTTTGACCATACTTAAGATTAATTGTTAATTTATCTCCAGTAACATTTTTTTCATATTTATAATCATTAATAAAACCTTCTTTTTTAAGAATTTCAGCAATTCCTAAAGTCATCTTAGTTCCATTAACTTCTACAGTTTCATAACGCATTTGTAACGCATTACGCATTCTTGTTAGCATATCTGCTATATTATCTTGTACCATCTAAAATTCCTCCTTTCCTACCAACTAGATTTTCTTACACCAGGAATTTGTCCCTTATTTGCAAGTTCCCTAAAGCATATACGGCATAATCCGAATTTTCTTAATACGCCATGAGGACGTCCACATCTTTCGCAACGACTATATGCACGAGTACTAAATTTTGGTGCTCTTTGTTGTTTTACAACCATACTTCTTTTTGCCATAAAATATTTTCCTCCTCTTTCTTACTTTCTAAATGGAAGTCCAAATGCATTTAATAAATGCAATGCTTCTTCATTTGTTTTAGCAGTAGTAACAAATACAACATCCATACCCATTACTTTAACTACTTGATCATAATCGATTTCAGGGAATATAAGTTGTTCTTTAATTCCTAAAGTATAATTTCCTCTACCATCAAATGCAGTTTTAGAAATACCTCTAAAATCTCTAACTCTTGGTAAAGCTAAGCTAATTAACTTATTCATAAAGTTATACATAGCTTCTCCACGAAGTGTAACTTTGCAACCAATTGGTTGGCCTTCTCTTAACTTAAAGCCAGCAATTGATTTACGAGCTTTAGTAACTACAGGCTTTTGACCAGTAATTGCTTCTAAATCTTTAACAGCAGCTTCAACAAATTTAGGTTCATGAGATCCTTCTCCTACACCCATATTAATAACTATTTTTTCTAATCTAGGAACTTCCATATTAGAAGAATAATTATATTCTTTCATTAATGAAGCTGTTATTTCTTTATTATATAATTCTTTTAAATTACTCATAATTTCTCCTAACTAGCTTTCTTCTTTGAAGTTTTAGCACTTTTTACTTTATCTTCAACTTTTTTTACATTAGAAACATGAATTGGTGCTTCAGTTTCTTGAATAGATCCTGTTTCATTCGTATATCTTGGTTTAAGGTGTTTTTTAACAATGTTGATACCTTCAACAACAACTCTATCTTCTTTTCTAAGAGTTTTAATAATTTTGCCTTCTTTACCTTTGTCTTTTCCAGCAATAATTTTAACTTGATCTCCAACTTTAACTTTCATTATTAATCCTCCTAAATAACTTCATTAGCAAGTGAAACAATTTTCATGAAATCTTTATCACGAAGTTCACGAGCAACTGGCCCTAAAACACGAGTTCCAATAGGACTCTTATCATCTTTGATTAATACACAAGCATTGTCATCAAATTTGATATAAGAACCATCTTTTCTTCTAACGCCTTCAACACTACGAACAATAACAGCTTTAACAACCTTTCCTTCAGGAATGTTGCTATTTGGAATTGCTTTTTTAACAGTCCCAACTACGATATCACCGATATTACCATATTTTACTTTAGATCCACCCATAACACGAATTACAAGTAATTCTCTTGGGCCTGAGTTATCAGCAACTTTTAATCTAGATTCTTGCATTACCATAATGATACCTCCTATAAGATTACAGCCTTTTCAACTATTCTAACTAGTTCATATCTCTTAGTTTTAGATAAAGGTCTAGTCATAGCGATTCTAACTGTATCTCCTTCTTTAGCTTCATTCTTTTCATCATGAGCTACATATTTTTTAGAGTATTTAACTCTCTTACCATAAAGTGGGTGATTTTTATAAGTTTCAACTAAAACAGTAATAGTTTTATCGCACTTAGCAGATACAACCTTACCTGTAAGTTCAGCTCTTTTAGTTTCTGCCATTAATTTTCTCCTCCTTCTGATAATTCTCTTTCACGCAAGATAGTCTTCATTCTTGCAACATCTTTTCTTAATTCATGGATTTTAGAAGGCTTTTCTAAACTTCCAGTGGATTGTTTAATTCTTAAATCTAATAATTCTTTTTTAGATTCAGCAATCTTTTTATTTAAATCTTCATTAGTTAATTTTCTAAGTTCATTAATTTTCACTAGAATTACCTTCTTTCTTTACGAATTTGCATGTAACAGGTAATTTATGAGAGGCAAGTCTTAATGCTTCACGAGCTGTAGCTTCATCTACTTCGCTAATTTCAAACATAATTTTGCCTTTCTTAACTACTGCTACCCATTCATCAACATTACCTTTTCCGGTACCTTGACGAGTTTCTAATGGTTTCTTAGTTCTAGCTAAATGAGGGAAAATATTAATAAATACTTTACCACCACGTTTCATATAACGTGTCATAGCAATACGAGCTGCCTCAATTTGCTTAGCAGATACGTAAGCACCTTCTTTAGCCATTAAACCATATTCACCAAAGTGTAATTCAGTATTACCTTTAGCATGACCATCATAAGTTAATCTATGAGGTTTACGATATTTAGTTCTTTTTGGAATTAACATTTAAAGTCTCTCCCTTCTTATTTTTGTTAGCTGGAAGAATCTCTCCTTTATAAATCCAAACCTTAACTCCAATAATACCATAAGTAGTAAGAGCTTCAGCTGTACCATAATCAATATCAGCACGAACAGTATGTAAAGGAACAGTACCTTCTGTATAACCTTCATTTCTTGCCATTTCAGCTCCACCAACACGTCCAGAAACTAAAGTTTTAATTCCCTTAGCTCCAGCCTTCATAGTATTTCTAATAGCACGTTTTTGAACACTTCTAAATGGAGCTCTAGCTTCAATTTGTAAAGCAATATTTTGTGCTACTATTTGAGCATTTAAATCTGGGTTTTTAACTTCTACTATAGATACGTAGATATCTTCTCCAACTAATTTCTTTAATTCATTTCTTAATTTTTCGATGTCTTCTCCACCTTTACCAATGATTACTCCTGGTTTAGCAGATTTAATAGTAACATCACATCTTTTGTCATTTCTTTCAATAACTACAGAGGCAACTGCAGCTTCTTTTAACTTTTTAGCTAAAAACTTACGAATTTTAATGTCATTATTTAAATATTTAGCATAATCTTTATTACTTGAAAACCATTTAGATTCCCAATCTTTATTAACACCAATTCTTAAGCCAATTGGACTAACTTTTTGTCCCATTATTTTGCCTCCTTAACATTGTCACTAACTTTAATAGTTATATGACTTGTACGTTTATCATGTCTATCAACATTTGAACGACTTCCGAATCTAATCTTCTTACGAGTTTTTCCTGGATTAATATAACATTCAGAGATAACTAAATCAGATTCTTTAGCACCGTTATTGTTAACAGCATTCGCAATAGCACTATTTAAAACTTTGCTTATTAAACGACTAGCTTTTGTATTTGTATTATTTAAAATACCTTGTGCAGTATGAACATCCTTACCTCTAATTAAATCAAGAGTCATTCTTGCTTTACGAGGAGGAATTAACGCACCTTTATGAATTGCATAAGTTTCCATATTTAATTATCCTTCCTATTTTTGACCAGCATGGCCACCAAATTTACGAGTTAACGCAAATTCACCAAGTTTATGTCCAACCATATCTTCTGTAATATATACAGGGATAAACTCTTTACCATTGTGAACAGCAATTGTATGTCCTATGAAATCAGGGAAGATTGTTGAACGACGTGACCAAGTTTTAATAACTTCTTTTTTACCACTTTTATTTAATTCTTGAACCTTTTTAAGTAATCTATCAAATACATAAGGTCCTTTTTTTAAACTTCTTGCCATTATTATTTCCTCCTATTATTTCTTTTTACGACTAACAATTAACTTGTCAGATGCTTTCTTATTTTTTCTAGTCTTTAATCCTAGAGCAGGTTTACCCCAAGGTGTCATTGGAGCCTTACGTCCGATTGGAGCACGGCCTTCGCCACCACCATGTGGGTGATCATTAGGGTTCATAACAGAACCACGGTTTGTAGGTGTAATACCCATATGACGTTTTCTACCAGCTTTACCAAGGTTTACAAGTTCATAATCTTCATTACCAACTGTACCAATAGTAGCCATACAAGTTCCAAGAATTTTTCTTGTTTCACCTGATTGTAGACGAACCATAACATATTTACCTTCACGTCCTAATATTTGAGCACTAGTTCCTGCTGAACGAGCAATCTCAGCACCCTTACCAGGTTGAAGTTCTATACAATGGATTACCGTACCTACTGGAATGCATTCTAATGGAAGTGCGTTACCAACTTTGATATCAGCTTCACGGCCATTTTCAATAATCATTCCTACTTTTAAATCTTTTGGTGCAATAATATATCTCTTTTCACCATCTTTATAGTTGATTAAAGCGATATTACTATTTCTATTTGGATCGTATTCAATAGTAGCAACACGACCAGGTACACCAGTTTTATTTCTCTTAAAATCAATAATTCTATATTTTTGTTTTGCTCCACCACCAATGTGTTGAACAGTCATTCTACCTTGATTATTTCTACCACCAGTTTTAGTCTTTTTAACTAATAAAGATTTTTCTGGAGTAGTAGTAGTAATTTCATTATTACTTAAAGTAGTCATTCCTCTTCTACCATTAGTTGTAGGTTTATACTTCTTAATTGGCATAATATCGACTCCTCTCCTATAATTCTATTGAGTAGCCATCTTTTAAGGTAACAATAGCCTTTTTATAAGTCTTAGTTTTACCTGTATAACGACCAACTCTTTTATCTTTAGCTTTAGTGTTTAGTGTATTAACACTTTTAACTTTAACATCAAAAGCCTTTTCAATAGCATCTTTAATTTGAATTTTGTTAGCACTTGATGCTACCTTAAATGTATACACATTATTGTTCTTTAAAGTCATAGACTTTTCAGTAACAACAGGTGCAATAATTACATCAGTAAAATCTTTCATTATTTAAGTGCCTCCTCAATTTTCTTAACAGCTTCTTCTTCAATAACAACAGTATCAGCATTTACAAGATCATAACAATTGATTTCATCGCTCATTAATGAATATGTATATCCTAAATTTCTTGTTGCTAAGTATAGGTTTTCACCATCATTAGCTGTAATAAATAGTACTTTACCATTTAATCCAAGAGTCTTAATTAATTCTTTAACTTCACTAGTCTTATTTGATTTTAATTCTAATGAATCAACAACTACTAATGATTTATTCTTAGCAATATGAGTTAAAGCACTCTTAAGAGCAAGTACTCTTTCTTTCTTGTTCATTTTGAATGAATAACTTCTTGGGTTTACACCACCGGCAATTCCGCCACCAACCCATTGTGTTGCACGAGTAGATCCTTGACGAGCTCTACCTGTACCTTTTTGTCTCCATGGTTTTCTTCCACCACCAGAAACTTCACTTCTTGTTTTAGTTTTAGCAGTACCTTGTCTAGATGCAGCAAGTTGTAAATCTATTGCTTTTTTAAGAACAATATCATTTGGTTCAATACCAAATACTTTAGCATCTAATGTTAAATCTTTAGTTTTTTCATTTTTAATATTTTTAACTTCTATCTTCGCCATAGTTGCACCTCTTAATTTTCTTCCTTAGTTTCAGTAGCTTCTACATTATCAACTACTGTTTCTTCATAAGAAATTAATTCTTCAGCCATTGGTTTTCTTTCATCCTTAGCTGCAGATTTAATTAAAACTAAAGATTTCTTAGCTCCTGGTACATTACCACTAACTAAAATATAATTTTCTTGAGCATTTACATCAACAATTACTAAATTTTGAATAGTAACAGTATCAACACCCATATGACCTGGTAATTTCTTACCTGGTAATACTCTCATTGGTCTCATAGTTCCCATTGAACCCGGTCTTCTATGATATCTAGATCCGTGAGCACTTGGTCCAGATGCTTGTCCGTGTCTTTTAATAACACCTTGAGTTCCATGACCCTTACTAGTTCCGGTTACATCTACTACTTCTCCAATAGTAAATAAATCAGCACTAATAGTATCCCCTAAGTTATAAGAGCCTTCATAATCTCTTATTTCTTTTAAGAAGCGCTTAGGAGTTGTATTGGCTTTTTTAGCATGACCAATACTAGCTTTAGTAGCGTTTTTTTCTTTTTTGTCACAAACGCCTAATTGAATTGCGTTGTATCCGTCAGTTTCAACACTCTTGACTTGAGTTACAACATTAGGTTCAACTTCAATTACAGTGACAGGAACAACTTTACCTTCTTTAGTGAAAACTTCAGTCATTCCAACTTTGCGTCCTAAGATTCCTTTCATTTTTTAATCCTCCATATTTTTTAGTTTTGTTTGATACTAATAGCAACACCACTTGGTAAATCTAAGTGAGATAATGCTTCAATAGTCTCTTTACTTGGGTTTTTAATATCAATAAGTCTTTTATGTGTACGCATTTCAAATTGTTCACGAGCATCTTTATACTTATGAACAGCTCTTAATACTGTAACTTTTTCTACTTCAGTAGGAAGTGGAATTGGACCAGAAATTTCTCCCCCAGTTCTTTTAACAGTTTCGACAATCTTACCAGCTGCTAAATCGATTGAACGATGATCGTAAGCTTTAAGATTAATACGAATTTTTGACATATTGCATGTCCTCCTTTCGCCTATATCTAGTATAGACTTGCTCCGTTATGAATTACCCGAATCGCCCTATTTTGATATTTTAGATAAATAATTATCAACCAACACCGCCTAGTGTATCGGCAACCTCACACATCCCTGCAGTCATACAGTTTCCATATTATCACAAAATAGCCTATAAAATCAAGCTTTTTCTGCAATTTTCGCAAATTTTTAAGTCTAACTTTTTTTAAAATGCCTGCCGCCTAAATAAAATCCTAATTTATTAGAACATTTTAACCTATTATCTATAAATAAGGCATCCCAAGCATAATAACAATATTAAACCATTACTCTACACCAAAAAGGACATAACCAAAGTTATATCCCCAAATTTATTATTCCACAATCAAATTCTTAGTACCCTTCATTTCTTTAGGTATAGCAATATCCATATATTTAAGGATAGTCGGAGCAACACTAGTCAAATCGCCATTCCTTAGTTTCAACTTCTTATCTGTAATTATAAATGGCACAGGATAAAGTGAATGCGTCGTCACTGGATTATCATTTTCATCTAACATATAATCACAATTACCATGATCACTTAACAACACCACTGTATAAAAATTATCAAACGCTGTATTTAAAACCATTCCTAAACATTTATCAATATTTTCCAAAGCCTTAACCGTTGCCTCTAAATTTCCCGTATGCCCTACCATATCTGGATTAGCATAATTCATCAAAATAAAATCATAATCATTCTCTAAACACTCTACACATTTTTTAGTAACTTCATAACAAGACATTTCCGGTTTCATATCATAAGTAGCCACCTTAGGACTAGGCACTAAATACCTATCACATTTTTCTAAATTTAATTCCTTTCCCCCATCAAAGAAATAAGTTACATGAGCATACTTTTCCGTCTCTGCAATACGAGCTTGACTTAAACCCAAATTACTTAAATATACCCCTAAAGAATTATTAATCTCTACATGTTCTAAAAAATGTCTACCATTCTTTGCTTCATCAATTGGATATATTGAATAACACTTTAAATTTGGCATAAGTTTATTTTCAAAACCATCGAAACTGCTATCCGTAATCGCTCTTAAAATTTGTTTAGCTCTATCTGGGCGATAATTCATCCACAACAAAATGTCCCCATCTTGAATAGGTTTTCCCTGTTCTAAAATTATTGGTGGTAAAAATTCGTCAGTAATATTTTTCTTATAACAATACTCTATTGCATCAGCTAAACTTCTAACATGCGCTCCCCTGCCATTAACCTCTGCATCATAGTATAATTTCGTACGGTCCCATTTCTTATCTCTATCCATAGCATAATATCTACCACATACTGAAACCACACTTCCCATATTATATTTCTTTAATAAATCATCAATTCTCTTTATATATTTATATGAAACAGTAGTCTCTGTATCTCTACCATCACTAATAGCGTGAACAAAAACATTAGAAACATCATTTTTATGTAATACTTCAATCATTCGTTCAAAAAACTCAATATGTGAATGAATCCCCCCGTCTGATAATAATCCCATCATATGTATAGGTTTATTAGTACTCTTTGCATAATCTACTAAATTCTTAAATTCTAGATTCTTACTTATTTCATCATTTAAAAACCAATCTTCTATCTGCATAAAATTTTGTTTAACTAATCTTCCCGCTCCAATTGTTTGATGTCCTACCTCACTATTTCCCATTTGATGTTTAGTTAATCCCACATACTGTTCTGAAGCCATTAACTGACAATGAGGATAATTATTCCATAGTGAAACAAAATTTGGCATCTTAGCTAACTTTACTGCATTTCCATGTACTTCATTACGTAACCCAAAACCATCTAATATTATTGTTAATATTTTCTTCATTTTATCAACCCTTTTCTATAACTATTTTATCACAATTTACAATTTTATTTCAATAAATGAAAATTCCCCATATTTATGCCATTTTTTATACTACATATCATTTTTTCAAAGGAAAAAGAAAAAATGATTATTTCTAACCATTCTTTATCTAACTTTATTTCCATCCAAATGTATCTTATCCGCTACAGTAGCCAAAAATTCCGAATTAGTTGGTTTAGCTCTATCAAAATCAACCGAATGACCAAAAATCTCTTCCATTAAATCATAATCTCCTCTATTCCAACTAACCTCAATAGCATGTCTTATAGCTCTTTCCACTCTAGAAGGCGTTGTATTATACTTATCTGCAATATAAGGATAAACTTCTTTCGTAATACCACCCAAAGTATCTGGATTATTATACATTAACTCAATTGAATCCCTAATATATTGATAACCTTTTATATGACTAGGCATACCAAGATCATGTAATAACTTTGAAATTGTCTTAGTCATACTGCTAGGTTTAAATTCATATTCTTGGTAATTAATTTTATAAGCATCATTAATTCTTTCTACTAAAACATCTTTTCCTACATTCTTATATAAGAAAAACGTAATATCAAAAAGATTTAAAGACTTAATTAAAGCTTCATTATTAAAATGTGAATAGATAATTACTTTCTTATTTATATTTTCTCTATTCATAAACTTTAATACACCAATTCCATCTAATGATGGCAAAATCGTATCCATAAGGATAATATCGATATCTCTTTCATGTTCTTTAATTATATTAACGGCATCTATTCCATCACTACAATAATAAGAAATATTAATATTGTTACTACAACTACCTAAATACTGCTTAACTTCTTTAATGCTAGACTCACTATCTATCATTAAAACATTAATCATATTTTTCATTGTATCTCCTTTGTACTGCTTAAAACCATTATAAAATTAAATTCGTCAAATTACTAGAATATGTTTTGTCTACCCATGTCGAATTATGTCAACTTAAGGGGTATAACATAAATTTTACGTTTTTTTTAACTCAAAAGATAAAAAAAGAATACCATATAGTACTCTAATTTATATAGTCATATAATCTTTATCTATAAAATTTCTTCTTCATCCATTATATAATCTAAAGCTGGACATTTTTCATTAATAATATACTCCAGGGTTGCCCCACCACCAGTAGAAAGATAGGTATAAGAATCCCTATAACCAAAGTTTGTAATCGCACTAACACAATCTCCCCCACCAGCAACAACTGTCGCCCCAGATTCTTTTAGCATTCTAAATAGTTCCTTCGTTCCATTAGCAAATCTCTCGTCTTCATACTTTCCAACCGTACCATTTAAAAACACTGTTGCACTTTTATTTATTACCTCGTAATATTTCTTTAACGTTATCGGTCCCACATCAAAAATCATTTCATCATCAATAATCTCATTAACATTTTTCTGCATAACATAATTATCATTATAAGATTTACCGACAATCACATCAAATGGTAACATTATCTTACTTTTATTATGAGCAAGCATACTCCTTACATCTGTTAAAACCTTATTATCACTAGTAGCTAAAGAATCACCTACATATAACCCTAATGCTTTTAAACACGAATTAGCAAGTGCTCCCACTACCAACATGTAATCGCACTTCGGTAACAGCTTGTTCATAAGTTCCAACTTATCCTCAATCTTCGCACCACCCATTATTATCGTAAATGGTCTTTTGGCATGTAATACATTATCATTTAACATCATTAATTCTTTTTGTACTAAAAATCCTATGCAACTTGGTAAAAACTTAGCAATACCCGCTGTTGAAGCATGACACCTATGACTACTTCCAAAAGCATCCATAACAAAAATATCACCTAGCGATGCCCAATAACTAGCAAGTTGAATATCATTGCCACTTTCTAACTTTTGGGGATAATCTTCAAAACGCGTATTTTCAACTACCAAAATTTCTCTAGGTTGTAACGCCTTAACTCTCATTTCTAATTCCGGATTACGCGTCGTGGTTGAAAAAATAACATTACTTTCCACTAGTTCATTAAGCCTCTTAGCAACTACAGCAAGACTATTTTTAACCTTATCTTCTTCACTCTTAACCTTACCTAAATGCGATAAAATAATAACCCTGCAGTTTTTGCTTACCAAATAATTAATTGTTTCCAAAGACGCCACAATCTTTGTATCATCTAATATAGCTCCATCCTTAATAGGCACATTGAAATCACATCGTAAAACAATTCTTTTATTATCCACATTCATTTCTTGAACTTTCATTTTCATAGCAACACCTACTATCTACTATTAGTATACACCATAATCAAGAAAATTCATAAAAAAAATAAGTGCTAATTAACACTTACTTGCTATCTTGACAGCTTTTTAGGTTCTTCTAATGATTGTTTTAAAATCTCTTGAACTGTATCAAAATCAATACAATCTTGAGTCTCCCCATTTTGTAAAGTTGAAATCATGCAATCTTTAAACTTAGTTAATACACTAGAAGCTGCTAAATACTGTTCTTGCGTTAGATTACTAGGTAAATAAGCAATAACATAACCATTCATAGTTTGATAAACAACTTCATTATGAGAAGTAATTAACTCTCCAAGCTCATAAACTGACATTTTTTCATTACCACGTAAATCAATTCCTAACGCCAAAGCAGCTTGAATAAATCCATTAACATGTGAAAATTCATCTTCCTTGCCCTTAACCGCCACTGAAGTTCCAATAAAACCATCAGGTGCTACGCAAATAGCCGCTACACACCCTGGATAAAGTGTTTTCATTCTAAGAACATTTATATTTAATTTAAACTTTGCTATTTGCTCATCAATCTTTTCTATTTCTCCAAGATCAGCAGCATTCTTTCTTAATTCATATAAATTTCTTAATTCATCATAATATATTTTTATTTTAGCATTATCTTCATTCATAATATCGCCTCTTCGTGTATCTAATTATACACTAAATATTTACATTTGCACGTTTTTTGTCTTAAATAGCCGTTTTTTTGTCTAAAATAACTATTTTTCTTTAATTAAAGCTTTTGCTGTCCTTAACATTTGCGCCGTATAACCCATCTCATTGTCATACCAAGCTACAACTTTTACTAAACTGCCAGATTTTGTTTCTAACACATTCGTTGATAATAAATCTACCAAAGCACCACACTTCTTACCTAAAACATCACTTGATACAATTGGATCTTCACATACTCTTAATGCTTCGCTTTGATTATTTCTTAGTAAATCGTTTAACTCTTCTTTACTAACATCTTTCTCTAACTCTAAAGTTAAATCAACAACTGAACCACATGATACCGGCACTCTAAAAGCCATACCATCCATTTTACCAAGTAAACTTGGAATAACTTTTCCTATTGCACTAGCGGCTCCCGTTGATGCAGGAACAATATTTTGAGCACAAGCACGACCCCTACGAGCCATAATTCCCTTACTATGATGAATATCTAAAGTTGCTTGGTCATTTGTATATGCATGAACTGTACTCATATATCCTTTTCTAATTCCAATATTCTTTTCAATAACATTTAATACTGGCGCTAAACAATTCGTAGTACAAGATGCTGCTGAAATAACTTCTTCACTACCATCTAAAATACTATCATTAACTCCATAGACAATTGTCTTCATATCGCCCTTACCTGGAGCTGAAATAACTACATGACGAGCTCCTGCAGTAATATGTTTATAAGCATCTTCATACTTCGTAAATCTACCACTACATTCTAAAACCACATCAATATTTAACTTTCCCCATGGTAACTTACTAGGGTCAGCTTCACTTAATACCTTAACTCTCTTTTTACCAGCAATAACTATATTATCATTATCAAAACTAATCTCATCTTCATGAAAACTACGATGATTAGTATCATACTTTAATAAATACGCTAATTCCTCCGCATTCGATAAATCATTAACGGCCACAATATCAAAATCACGACCCGTAATCATCTCTCTAAACGCTATTCTACCTATTCTCCCAAAACCATTAATTGCTACTCTTATCATTTATCTCATCCTTTTCTATTATTTTTCAAAATATGAACCACCAATAAACTCCCTTAAAACCGAACTATCACTAATATACTCACTAGATATTGGAAAATAGCTCTTCAAAAAGCTTATCAATCTTCTTGCTTCTTCATAATAAACCGAAGTATTATCAACCGAATATAATATTGGTTCCGCAAACACTTTTAATACTCCCAGTTCATACACCAGCGATGTATTAACAACCATATCCGCCTGATGAACATAAGGAAAAATATACTTTTCCTCACCTCTTCTAACACTTTGCCAACTATCTATTGTCTTTGAAACATCATACCCTCTAGTCCTATTATCTCTAATCATTCTTCTAATAAGTCTTAAATCCGTTGTCGATATATAATTATGTCTATCAATATTAAGTGGCATAAATGGACTTAAATATACCAAGAACTTCTCCTCATCCGGTATACCAGGTGTTAACTCTCTATTCAAACAATGCAAACCTTCCATTAAAATAACCGCATCACTCTCTAATTTAACCGGATACTCATAATACTTTCTCTTACCCGTTATAAAATTAAACCTTGGAAGTCTTACTTCTTCACCTTCACCTAAAGCCTTCAAATCATGATTTAAACTTTTTAAATCAATCGCTTCCATACACTCAAAATTATAACTACCATCTTCATTCTTTGGTGTATCACATCTATCTTTAAAATAATCATCTACTGAAATCAGCAACATTTTAATCCCTTGAGCTTCTAAATCCAAAGCAATTTTTTTAGTCGTCGTCGTCTTCCCACTACTAGAAGGACCAGCAACCATAATATACTTCTTACCAAGTTCTAAAGCCTTTCTAGTAATCTCATGAATCTTACTATCAAAATTAACTTCACTCATTCTAATAAGTTCTTTAATCTCACTACTACTTACTTTCTTATTAACTTGATAAACATAAGGAATACCTAAACGTTCTAACCATTTCTTTTCATTTTTAAAACATTCTATTATCTTACCATAATGCACATACTCGGGGACTTCATTCTTACTCCTAGGATTAGGAAACATTAAAACAATTTCATTATCATTTAAATATACTAAATCATACTTAGAAAGACATCTTGTTGAATAAGGCATCTCTCCATAATAATAATTAATATAATTTTCTAACTTATATAAAAGTACTACCTGATTAGTTATATTATGAATATTCCATGATTTTTCAATTTCCCCCATTTTATAAAAATAATTATAAGCTTCTTTACTATCAACATTCAACTTTCTAAAAGGCAAGTCTTCTAAAATTATCTTACTCATTTGCTCTCTTACTCTTTTAACATCATCCAAAGTAAATGCCCTATCACCTACAATACTTGCGTGTATTCCTCTCATAATCGAATGATTAAAAACCACTTCAAATTCTTCTTTATATATATCTTTAAGTGCAGCTTCTAACACAAACTTCAACCCGGCTTGATACATCTTATACCCAGCCAAATCATTAACGTCAAAGAAATTAATTGTTGTATTTCTTTTCAAACTAGTATTAAAGTCCATGATTTCATTATTAATCTTCGCCCCAATTACTTTATTTCTAATATTATCTGGTAAAAGACCTATAATATCAATTATCTTCGTATTAACGGCTACTTCTAATTGTTTACCATTATTTATCGTAATTGTTAATTTATCTTTCATTCTTAACATGCCCCTTATCTTAAATAAATTATATCAAAAATCATTTACTATGTCATTATCTACTTTAATTAGACATTCTTTTTATGTATATATTTAATTATTACATCTACAATAATATTAGGTGAAACATATGAATATTATTCCAACAGTTATTGAAAAAAGTTTTAATAAAGAAGTTGCTTTTGACTTATATTCCCGTCTTTTGAAAGACCGCATTATATTTGTCAGTGGTGAAATAACCGATGAATCTGCCAATATTATTGTCAGTGAGCTTTTATATTTAGATTCTTTAAGTCATGATGAAATTAATCTTTACATCAATTCTCCAGGTGGATCGATAAGTGCTGGCATGGCTATCTTTGATACCATGAACTTTATTGAAAGTGATGTTCGTACTACAGTCATTGGTATGGCCGCATCAATGGCTGCTATCTTAGCCAGTAACGGCACTAAAGGCAAGCGCTGTATCTTAGAAAATAGCGAGGTCATGATTCACCAACCACTAGGTGGAGTCCAAGGCCAAGCCACTGAGATTAATATTGTTGCTAACCGCATCCTAAAACTTCGTCAAAAGCTAAACAAAATTCTTGCTAAAAATACTGGCCAAAAACTATCTAAAATTGAAACTGATACCGAACGTGATACCTATCTATCTAGTATTGAAGCCAAAAAATATGGTCTTATAGACATCATTCTATAAGACCTTTTATTTACTTGCTAATTTTTCTAAAGCTAAATGCATCATACTCATATCCACTACCACAACAGGACACAAAGCATCTTTAATTATCTTAATATCTTCACTATCATTATTCTTACATAAATTAGCCAAAACAATCTTAATTTTATCAATTAAATCATTATTTTTAATATCCTCAACATAAACATCATTATCCCTTAAACAAGCATCCATATCAAAATGAAAAGCATTACTTAAATAACTCAAAAAACTTTGCATCAATAAATCATAAGTCTTTCTAGTATCATTAAGCTTACTATCAACACTCATATTACCTTGTCTTAATAAATCTATATAATTATTATACAATTTTTGTAATTTATCTATTTTTTCAAAATATAATACTAAAGGATTCTGATTTTCTATATTTTTATCTTCCATAAACTAACACTCTTCCTACTATCATTACTATAGTATCATGAACTTAAATAATTTGTCATAAAAAAATGTCAACTTTATTTTAATTGACACTTTCTATACTATCTTCTTGAATGACTTTGTTCAGTTTCTGGGGTTATATTATAGCGATTCATTTGTACTATATCTTCTTTTAATTCTTCTAACGATTTTTTATCCTTAGCTTTATAGTACATTGAAGCTAAATCTTGACTCTCGTGTCCAGTAACTTCCCCAGTAGAAATAAATTGGTCTTTTAAAATTTCGTCATTCATTTCTGATTTCATATTAAAATATTCTTCGTCCATAATATCCTCCTACACCCTTATATTACCACATATCACTAAAAATATTCTAAAATCATCTAGTACTTTACACTTCCTTTTGGCTTTCTTTATCCTGATTTTTCTTAACTAATTCTTTTATCTTTCTAAAATAATGATTTATTCCTGATTTTCCAACCGGCTTACCCGTTTCTTGGCTAACTATATCCGCTAATTCCTGATAAGAAGTCTCCGGATACTTCAAGCGATAACTAATAACTTCCTGAATTCTCTCATCAAGTAAAGGTATTAAATCATGACTTTGTAAGTACTTAATATCCTCTAATTGTTTTAACCCGGTTTGAATAGTCTTCTCTTGATTAGCAATCTCACAATTATTCAACCTATTAACCATATTTTTATGATCTCTATATATCCTTATATCTTCAAAAAAGAACATCGAATTAGTCGCATTAAACATCTTTAATAAATCACTAATCATATCCGCTGACTTTACATATACCATATAACTAGTCTTTCTCTTCAAAATCTTTGATACCACATTAACTTTCTTCAAAAGTCTCACTACATACATAGCTTCCATCTTAGTATGAATACTAAATTCTAAATGATATCCCGTTGTCTGAGGATTACTTATACTACCTGTTGCTAAAAAAAGACCCCTTAAAAACGCAATTACTTCCTCCTCACTATCTAAGAAAAATTCTTCCGGTAATACCTTTCTCTTATTTTTATATATATTTAATTTTTCTAAAATACCATCCACATTTTCTTTAATACTTAGCATATAAATTTGTTTTACTCTAAATCTTTTTTGAACGCGAACCATTATATTTGGTTTAACATTAAATAAAGTTTTTAATAATTTATATATTCTTCTTGCCACCGAAGCATTTTCCATTGTTAATAATATCTCGTCTTTGCTTATCGTTCCGTCAAATCTAATAAATGCTGATAACTCGGTTAAAGCATCAATACTATTAGGTTCAATTTTAGATATTTCATCTTTAACTTGCATAGTAAAAGTCATAAAAATCACCTTTTATAAGGATACCAAACTTTTGCCCATTTTTCTACCCCAAGAAAAAAGAATAGTCTAGCTATTCCTCTACCGGTTCCGTTGAATACCAATAATAGTTACCATTATAGTCTTCTTTAAATACTGACTTATACTTTCTTGCATGTTTTTTATATTCATTAAGTGGTAAGTTATTTAAATATGTTTCTATATCATCAGTATCTATTGTAACTGAATCATCAAGTATAAAATCATAAGTATATATCATTATTGTATCATCACTCTTCGAAGCACTGGCAAATCTCATATTACCACCGCCAAAAATATAACCACCATCCATAGCAATACATAATAAATCATTATTTCTTACAAAACATGTATTAATATCAAATGGATCTTCTTTAAGCTCTAAAGTTTTATCCAATCCAAATACTCTTTTATACATAATATTAAGACTATCATAATTAATATCATAAATATAATGTGTTGGATAATCAGCATACTCTGCTTCTAAAAACTTATCAATAGATGAATACATATTAACATCTTTCTTATTCGCATCATTAAGTGCAGAATAAGTTGCATTGGTAACTTCATCAGGATTTAACTGTTGCCATACTAAAGCATTCTTAAATTCATTATCTAAATCTTTAAATAACACTTTACTATTCTTAAAAAATTGATTAGGTATTCTATTATCTCCAAAAGTTGCCAATATATTATATAAAGGCTCAACCTCATCTTCAGTAAGTTCTCTACTAGGCTTATCATCCACTACAATATCATCACATTTAGGTTTCTCATTTAAAACCACGACATACCGATAAGATAAATATCCCATAGCGCCAGCTAATAAAACAATAACCCCAATTAAAACTTTATTTACTTTACTCTTCATACAACACCCTTTATCCTTATATATATAATAACATACTTTAACAACATTCAAAAGAAAAATCTCCATACAAGGAACACAACACGAAAAAAGCGTTACCAAGTCCCTATTTATAAGGCTTAACAGGATTTTACTGCAAAACAAAGATTACTAAAAAAAATATGATATTTCTACCATATTTTATAAACTACGATTATACCACATAACTCCCTTAGCCGGATAACCATTTGGTTTTATCGCCTTAGCATTCAATAAACTAAATGCTTGATAATCTACCATATAATAGCCACGTGATATTTGATAATGTAAATGAGGCCCCGTTGAACATCTATCCCAACTCCAAGTTTGAGGTCCACCCCCAACAGTGCCAATTTGAGTAGTTATATTAACTTGTTGTCCAGTTTTAACATTATAAGATAATAAATGTCCATAAGTTAGCGTATATCTCTTACCACCAACCATAACATGGATATAAACAATATTACCACCACAAGACTTTTTACCATTTCTCCTAGTAACAGCCTTACCATCAACTACACCAGCAACCACCCCATTAGCAGTCGCATATACTGGCGTACCTTCCGTATTACCACCAATATCAATACCATAGTGAACATCACTAGAACGCGCCCCAAATGGTGAATTAATTCTTCCCTTAGTCGTTGGTTTTACCCAACCATTAGAAGAGTTAATATCTAAGCAAGTTGACACTGGCTGAGTCTCTGTTGGACATATCTTCTTATAAAAGTTAATCAACGTTTGCATATTTTCTATCTTTGATTCTGCATCTTCTTGAATATCATTAATCTCATTTAAATGATCCCCCAAAGTTTCAATCGCTTCACTAGATTTCTTTATCGCCACATCTAACTCTACATTCTTATTAGCTAAATCAACTTTTAATTGCTCATTCTCTTTAATCAAATTATCTAACTCCACAACCTTATTATTATAGTAATCAGTTATTTGATTTACTGCTTGAACTCGCATAATTAAATCAGTTGTTGTCGAAGCCCCAATAATATATTCCATATAAGCATTCTGATTATTAGACATTTGATAATACTTTAGCAAAGTCTCCATTTCACTCTTCGAGCGTTCAATCCGATCATTAGAATCAGTAATCTTTTCTTCGGCTTCGGCAACCTCACCAACGATCTTATCTTTCTCTCGGTTAGCACTAACTATATTACTTTTATTTTGATTAATCTCACTTTGCGTTTGTTTTTTTTCTTTAATCGCACTTTCTTGTTGAGCCTTAAACTTAGCCAGTTCCTCACGCATCTGTTTTATCGTCATATTTTGTTCACTAGCGGCATATACCGCAATTGGTTCTAAAAAATATGGTATTAAAAACAAAACACTAAGAATAATTCTAAAACTATAATTAATTACTTTTCTCATATTTTTAAATACTTTCTAACAGCGCGTCCACTACCAAACATACCAACAATACCACCAAGTATTGCTAGTACTCCTGATATATACCATACAAGATTCATTGGTTTAATAAGCTCAATCAAATGAGAAAATAAATATCCATCAAAATGATCATAAAACAAAATATAACCATAAATTGTAACTATTATTGGAATAACAGAACCAATAAGCCCTAGAAAGAAGCCTTCAATAATAAATGGTTGCTTAATAACAAAATTACTAGTGCCAACTAAACGCATAATTTCAATTTCACTTTTTCTTGAAAATATCGTTAATTTAATCGTATTACTAATTAAGAATGCCGTTACTAAGATTAACGCTAATACCACAACAACTGTTGCTTTCTTAACTATATCAAAGATAGCAATCATTTTATCAACCGTTTCCTCACCATACTGAGCACTCTTAACCCCGTCATAATTTCTAATAATACTAGCTACATACGAAATACTATTTATATCTTTAACTTTAACAATAACCGAATCAAGTAATGGATTATCTTCTAAATAACTTAATGTTGCATCAAGTTCACTTGAATAACTTTGTATTTCCTTCTTCCATTCTTCTTTTGTTTTCAAAGTAGCTTTTTCTACTCCGTCAAGTCCAGATATATTACTATATATTTCATTTTCCGTCTCTGTACTTACATCTTCATTCAAATAAACAACTATTGATAATTCATCTTCTAACGTTTTCGTAAAATTATTAACATTAGCGGTTATAACCATCGATAAAGCCACTAAAATCAAAGTAATCGTAATACAAGTTATAGCGGCCAAGGAAAGACTAAAATTTCTAACAACACTTCTAAATGCATCGCGTACATTTCTTACAAAAATTCTAATTATTTTCATGAACCTTATAACTTCCTTTCTCTACATCGCTAACCTTTACACCATTTTCAATGGTAATAACACGTTTCTTCATCCGGTTAACAATATCCTTATCATGAGTTGCCATTACAACTGTAGTGCCTAAATCTTTATTAATGTCATTTATAACGTCCATAATTTCCTTAGAAGTATCGGGATCCAAATTTCCGGTCGGTTCATCACATATCAATAATTTTGGTTGATTTACTATTGCTCTTGCAATACATACACGCTGCTGCTCTCCACCAGAAAGCTCTCTTGGAAAAGACCTGGTCTTTTCTTTCAAACCAACTCGTTCTAACGCCTTTAACACTCGCGGTTTAATCTCACTAGATTTCATACCTATTGCTTCTAACCCAAAAGCTACATTTTCATATACATTAAGCTTTGGTAACAATTTAAAATCTTGGAATACCACTCCTAGTTTTCTTCTTAACTTATATACTTTACCATTTCTTAACTTAGAAACATTTATTCCCCCAACAAAAACCTCTCCTCTTGTTGGTTTCTCCTCTCGATAAAGCATTTTTATCAAAGTAGATTTTCCTGAAGCAGTCGCCCCAATAACAAAGACAAATTCGCCCTTCTTAATCTCTAAGTTTAAATCGGCAATGGCTGTAACTCCATTTTTATATACTTTGGAGCAATTTTTAATTTCAATAAACTTCATTTAATACCACCTTACCACTATTATCATAACACAAAAAAAAGAAGATTTCATCTCCAATAATAGGAAATCTCTCTTCTTTACGTTGACTAAATAGGTAAAAACGTATTTTTTTCTTTCTTAACTCCACCACTAACTTCGTAACAATCTGTTATAACAAAGAAAGCATCAGGATCAATTGCTAGTATCATTTCTCTAAATGCATAATACTCTCTTGTTGGCACTACTACCATAAGCATTTTTCTTGGTGTTAATTTAAAGCCACCTTCAGTATGAATTATTGTCATACCACTTTCTAAATCGTCTAAAACATATTTTTTAATTTTAGCGGTCTTCTTAGAATAGATAAAGAACATCTTACTATTAGATATTCCTATCAATATTTTATCAGTTATATTAGCACAAACAACATTTAAAATTATTGAATATATTACCGAAGGAATTCCTAAAACTAAGCCTCCTAATAAAACTATTATCACATTTTCTATTAACTGACTTGTTCCCTCTGTTAACCTTTGAAACTTACTAATCATTTTCATAATTAAATCGCCACCGCCAGTTGTAAAACCAGCTTTATAAATCAAACCATTTCCTACACCAATTATTCCCCCACATAAAATAATAGTAATCAAAATATTTTGAAATTGAAAATGTGGACTTAGAAATGTTGCTAAAGGCTCCACTAACATTATTGCCACCGGATACAATATAGCGCCAACTACACTTCGCATCACCTGCTCTTTATCTAGGGCAAAATAACTAATTATAAGAAGAATAACACTACTTTCTAAGATAAATACCGATGGTTTTAACCCGAATAGTTCTTTAAAAATAATCGCCAACCCACTAGTACCCCCAATATTAAAATTATTAGGAACCACTAACAGATTATAATTTAGAGCTAACAAAAAAACACCACATAAAAATGAGACAATTCTTTGAACTAAATTTCTCTTTACTATCTCTTTCTTTAAGGTTTCAAATGTCTTATCCATAGCAACACCTACTATACTAAGTATACTATATTTTAACTCTTTTGCATATATTTAATCGAGGTGAAAATTTTAAATGAATGGAACATATTATCAAAATCCGACTTTTCCCCAAAATAACAATAACTTTGAAACACCAATAACTAATCAAACTCCTCCAGGAAATATTAGTTCAATGCCAATGGAACAAAGTTACATCGAAAACATCTTACGTTTAAATAAAGGAAAAATGGTTAAAGCATACGTCAGTTTCCCAGACTCAACCGAATGGCGTAATAAAATATTTGCTGGTCGTATCGAAGAAGCTGGCCGCGACCACTTAATAATCAGTAATCCCAATACTGGAGAATGGGACTTAATCTTAATGATTTACTTAAATTATGTTACATTTGATGAGCGCATTAACTACTCTCATGATTATTCGGAAAAAACTTTCTAGAGCGTTATGCTCTTTTTATTTTAAGTAATTTATTAACTTTGGTATTTCTAACCCTAAAACCGTTTTCTCCCCATGCCCAGGATAAATATCTATATCTTTGGGATAATCTACCATTTTTTCTAAAGAATTTAGCATATCTTCATAAGAACCAGTTGGCAAATCCATTCTCCCCATTGTTCCTTGAAATATAAAATCTCCCGTAAACATCGCCTTATCGTCTTTAAAATAAAAAGTTAAAGAATCTTTAGTATGACCAGGTGTCTCTATTACTTCAACATTCCAACCTATATTTGCCAAATCATTTTCTTTAGTAATATTATATTTTTCTTTCATTTTATCTAATGCACCCACATGGTCAAAGTGATGATGCGTAACTAGTATTCCTACTACCGTTTTAGTAATATTTTCACTTATTCTAATTGCTTCATCTCCTGGATCAATAATTATACACTCGTTATTTTTCTCTACTATATAACAATTTTCTTCTAATTCGCCAACTACTATTCTTTTGATTTTCATAATCCTAAAACCAACCTTTCATACCAATAAAATAACCTAAATAAATTAAAAAAGCAATAACCTATATTAATGGTTACTACTTTATTAATAACAATATAACTTTATACCCAATTATGGCTATTCCTAAAGAAACAATACCTGTAGCAAGCTGCAAAATAGCTATTTTTAAAATAAAGTACCCCCACACTTTCATTTTAGATATTCCAACAACCTCATACATAAAATTATTTTTCTTATCATTCATGTAAATATTAAAAATAGAAAGAAAAAGCAAAATAATAAATACTATTATACATAATACAATAAAAACATTAAGTAAATTAATTATCCCTTCAAAATTAGCCATAGCTGCTCTGGAATTAAAAATAACTGTATTTCCTATCATTTCCTTATTCATATTCTTTAAAAGACTATTACTTTTTAGCCAGTTCTTCAAAGTAAATATCTTTATTAAACTACTATTCTCTTCCCCCAATATTTTATTAAACTGTTCGCTATTTACTGAATAAAATCTAAAGTTATACTTATCTTCTTGCTTATTTTTAACAACAAACAAATTTAAGTATTTTCCATAGTTAAAATCTAATGTATCATTAACATTCAAATCTTCACTATAACTAGGAACGACTATTTCATTATTCTTTAAACTATCATCTTTAATAAAAATATACTCCTGATTATCAGCATTAACTAAAATCCATCTTCAATATTATCAACATCTTTAAAGTGTTTAAGAATTTCAAAGTCTTGTTCATTATCTATATAAACATAAGAATTCTTATTTGCTGCATTATTTAGCCCTATATAATAGCACTTAAATAAAAGCAAAATAAACATTATAAAATAAATTGAAGTAAATATAATTATATAGTTTTTTGTTGTTTTTCTTCTGAAAAAAGATTTCAATATTAGCATAATTCACCTTTTAACAATCTACTAGTATTTCTTTTTAAAATATTAGTAACTAGCCTTCTATTTACATACACTATAAATAACAAAAGAACTCCAAAATACATACTAATAAACAATACTGGTACAACAACACTTACACTATTATAAACAAATTCATATAATAAGGTTCTAATTAATATTTGCAAAACTATGTAGTAAATTACAAAACTAAATATAAAACTTATTCCATAAACTATAATATTTTCCCAAATATCTAAATTTAATATTAGTTTATTTTCAAACCCAACCGCACTTTGTATTCCATAAACTCTTAATTTTTCCTTAGTCTTTTTAACTATAAAATTATATATAATATTTATACAAACTATTAAAACTATCAAACATATTAAAAGTGGTATATAAATATATATGAATATAGATTGATTATCTAATACAAAATAATTTTCTACATTATATCCAAGTTCAATTAACTTACTTTTAACTTTAGAAATATTATCTAATTTATCAACTAATACCATTAATCCTTCATACTCATAGTAATCTTCTATTTCATTACCTTCATTATCAACCCCATAACCAATACCACTATATGGTGAAGCAAGTTTATCATAATCTTTAATATTTACCAAACAAGTATTAATCGAATTAAGTGATTCGTTTTGGTTATAAGTTCCAACAATCTCAAATTGATAATTTTGTTCACCTGATTCTGACTTAATTTCTACTTTTTTCCCTATATAATCTTCACCATTCAATACATTTGAATAAACAATGCCCATATCAAAGTTATCAGCATCACTACTCAATGCTAAAGAATGGGGATAAAATTTTTTAGGACATATTATTTTACCTTCTTCCAAAGTATTTTCATCATAACTTGATTTAATATTTCGCCCTGAAATTAGTGGGAAAATTTGAATAGAGCCTTTTAAATCGTCTACATCAAAATCTTTGACTTTAACAATTGAGCCATTCAAATACTTAGTACTTCCTACAAATGTAACATTTTCAATTGAACTAACTTTCAAAATATCATCATTAATATTATCTTCTTTTTGATTTATCGTTAAAGTCCTGTATTCATAATTCTTATTTATAAGATTATTTTTATAGTTAAATATAGTCCAAGTAATCGTCAATCCAAAGAAAGATATAAGAAGTAAAAACATCAGAATAATCATCATTACTATATTTCTTTTTTGTAATATTTTTCTTTTTAAGTACCAACTCATATTACTTCACCAATTTTCCATTAGCGATTTTAATAATCTTATCGGCATAGCTTTTTACTTCATTACTATGGGAAACAACAATTACACATTTACCTTCTTTGCTTAAATCCTTCAAAATTTGAAATATCATTTTTTCATTATCTTCATCTAAATTTCCCGTTGGTTCATCCGCTAATATAATCTTAGGATTATTAATTAATGCCCTAGCAATTGCTACTCTTTGCTTCTCACCACCACTTAACTGACTAGGAAAATGATTTTTTCTATCTACTATTCCCACTTTAGTTAAAGCCTCTATTACCATCTCATTTTTCGTTTCTTTACTTAATTCTTTATGAGTAATCAGCGGTAACATTACATTTTCATACACATTTAAATATTCATCTAAATAAAAATCTTGAAACACAAATCCAACATAATCACGACGTATCTTAGATATTTTATTATTATCAAAATCTTTAACCTCTTCACCATTTATCAAGTAAGTACCACTATCAAAGCTTTCCAATAACCCTAAAATACTTATTAAGGTTGTCTTACCACTACCAGAATGACCCATTATTCCATAAAAATTATTCATTTCAAAAGTATAGGATACATCATTTAAAGCCATAACTTTTTCGTTTTTAACCACATATACTTTTTTTACATTTTTAAGTTCCAACATTATATCAACTCATTTCTACTATAAGTTTAACAATATTTTTCTAAATTCTCAACTCTCATGTAAAACACTAAAATAAATAATTTCAATTTTAGAAAACTATGTTATAATTTATTTAGAATATGAGGTGTTTTTAATGGGACTAATATATGCACTACTCCTAATTTTAATCCTAGCCTGTGTTATAGGCATTATCTATATTATTTATTTTAACAAACTACAAGACTGTAAAGTTAAAATTGATGAAGCTGAAAGTATAATTGACGAAGCTTTAAGAGCTAAATATGATACTTTAATAAAAACTACTAATATCATAAAATCAAGTATTGATGATAACAAAATTAATTTCAAAGACCTTGAAAGTCTTAAAGAAGAAAATATTTCTAACTTTGATTTAGAACGTAAACTAAATGACTCAATAATCTTAATTGATAAAATCAAAGAAGACTATAAAGAACAAACCGATACTAAAGATTTAAGAAGCTTAAATAATGAAATAAAAAGAGCTGATGAAAAAATATCAGCTGCTAAAAAGTATTATAATAAATACGTATCTATTTCTAATGAATTAGTTAGAAAGTTTCCTTCCAACATTATTGCCAAACTTCATGGTATTACCATTAAAAATTTCTTCGATGGTAAAGACATGAACGACGATATCTTAGATGATTTTAAGTTCTAGATTATTTCTAGTTCTTTTTTTATAACTGCCAATCAACAGGTTCAATCCCATTCTTCTTTAAAAAATCATTTGTTTTAGAAAATGGTTTACTTCCAAAAAAGCCATAACGACACGAGAATGGTGATGGATGAGCACTAGTTAAAACCAAATGGTGCGGATTTGTTATATAAACTGCCTTTGATTTAGCAAAATTGCCCCATAAAATAAACACCACCGGTTCTTTTCTTGCATTTAATTTCTTTATTATATAATCAGTCAATGGCTCCCAACCAATATTTTTATGCGACGCAGGTGTATCTTTCTTTACCGTAAGAACGCTATTTAAAAGTAATACACCCTCATTAGCCCATTTCGTTAAGTCTCCACATACTGGTTCAATTATCCCAATATCATCATAAATTTCTTTATAAATATTTTTCAAACTTGGTGGTAACTTAATTCCTTTATGTACCGAGAAAGATAACCCCATAGCTTCTCCTTCACCATGATATGGATCTTGCCCCATTATAACAACCTTAACTTTATTATATGGAGTTAATTTCAAAGCCCTAAAAATATCTTCCTTAGAAGGATATATAGTTTCTTTATCATATAAACTTAATACATGATTATATATCTTTTGAAAATTAGGACTATTCCATATTACTTCTAGTTCCTTATCCCAATCATTTCCTATCATATAAATACCTTCTTTCTAAACAATTGTATCAAAAAAGTGCCCTAAAAGCACCTATTTATGATATGTTTCATTATTATTTATTTTAAAAGTACGATATATCTGTTCTAATAATATTCCTCTAAATAATCCATGGGGAAAAGTCATTTTTGACATCGATACAAGTAAATTAGCGCGTTTTTTAATATCATCAGCTAACCCATAAGATCCACCAATAACAAAATCTATCGTTCCATAACTATTAAATGTATTATCAATTAACTTAGCCATTCCAACTGAATCATACATCTTTCCTTCCAAAGCCATAGCTATTACAAAATCATTTGGTTTTATATATTTACTAAGTAATATCGCTTCTTGTTCCATATTAGAATCTTTAACTTCAATAATCTCCATTTTATGATATCTACTTATCCTTTTAGCATAATCATTTATAAGTTCATTTAAATAACTCTCTTTAATCTTTCCTACACATAATATTTGAATCATAAAGTTATTACCTCAGACTTTTCTTTCTGACTAGCACATTTAATATCATCAAAATCTACATTATATTCTTTAAATACATTATGAATTGTATCCATAGCAGCTTCCGGAGTATTATTATGTTCCGATAAGTGCATTAGAATTATTTTCTTCGTATCCACTCCAACCAATTTTGCCAAATACAACGAAGCATCTTTATTAGATAAATGTCCATAAGGTCCAACAACCCTTGATTTCAACCATTTGGGATAACTCCCATTAATAAGCATTTCAATATCATGATTACTTTCAAACAAATACACTGACTTATCTCTTAATTTAGGAAAATATTTTTGATTTAAATACCCTGTATCTGTTAAATACACCACTGACTTACCACATTCACTTAAGATAAATCCTTTCGAATCTTTAGTATCATGACTAGTCTTAATTACTTCTACTTTTAAAGTATCAACATAAATATCATCATCGTATAACACTAAATTATCATAAGTTTTGATTTTATGTTCCGCTGGTAACTCATCTATCATTCCTCTTGTCATATAAACTTTAGCATGATACTTCTTAATAAATTGTTCTAACGCCTTAATATGATCATCATGAATATGAGAAATAAATACCATATCAATATCGTCAATTAATACTTCTAACTCTAATAATTTTTCTTTTATATACTTTACATTAGTGCCTATATCTAAAAGAAGCTTATGCTGATTAGTCTCAACATAAGTTACATTTCCTTTAGACCCACTGGCTAACACACAAACTTTCATTATTTTAACACCGTAAGTGGATCCAGCCACTTATACCCTTCTATTGAATAAGGTTTACCCATTGATATACTAATATGTAAATGAGTTCCAGTAACTTGTCCGGTATTACCCATAGTACCAATTTTTTGCTTTCTACTAACTTGGTCTCCAGCACTTACTAAAGTTGAATTTAAGTGAGCATACATTGAATATAAGCCATTTGGATGCTTAATTATAATAGCAATACCACCACTTGAACCAGCAACACCACGACCAGACGCAATAACTTCACCATCACCAATAGAATAAATTGGTGAACCAAGACCAGTACCAGTAATATCAACACCTTCATGAGCGGTACGATTAAATAGGTAACGTTTTCCAAATGGCGACGAAATAGTATAAGGATAATTTGTTGGCCAAGCCCATTCAGAACCATCATCAACCCAATATCCAATATTACCACTAGTTGTTTTCTTACCACGAACAACTTTTTCCGTAACCATATTTTTAATTACATAAGAATTTGCCGTATCTACAACAGCTCCTTGGTTAGCATCACCATTTATAATCTGCGTTGTCGTAGCAACTCTTTGAATACCATTAACTCCCGCTCTTTCAATCTTCTTATAAGAAGTTAATTTATCATAATCATATGTTGTTTCCGTTTCATACTTTATAGTAACATCTTCTACCTTATAAACATCGTAAACCAATGTTAACTGAGGATTAATCAAAGATATAATAACCTGGTCGCCCTCACCTAATAAGTCATTTTCATCTTTATATTGCGAGTTAGCAACTAGAAATTCCGAAACATTCAACTCATTAGCATCCGCAATCGACGCTATCGTATCACCCGGTTTTACCGTATATTCTTCATACTTAGCATTCTCTCCAAATAATAAAAACTTACTTAGTTCATCAACATCTGTATAAATCTTTTCCTCAGTACTTATATAAGTCTCTTTAATTGAAATATTCTCTTTAAAATAAATATTTAAAATCTTTTGACCCGTACCTTCTATTTCCGCTTGTTTATTATTAATATAATTATTATATTCTTCTTCACTAATAAATGACTTAATTACTTTATTTATTGCATCTTCAAATACTTGTTTATCTAAGACATTTATTCTAAATAACGTTTTAGCATCTTCTGTATCAGTACCTGCAGACATTACCGTAATTGTATAACCCTTAATTGTAAAATCTTTTGAATCTTTTATCTTATTATATATATCATCAACCGTAGTTATATCATCATCATAAGTAATATACTTAGCTATTGAAAACCCATTCGGGGGATATACCTGGTCAACATTATAAGTCTCTTTAATACTAGATTGTTCTTGATTTATTAAAGCATATAACTCTTCCTGATTATCTATAAGTCCAATCTTTTCCCCATCTAAGTATATTTGATATACTTCTCTAGCTACATCCTGATAGTCCTTATGCCATCCAATTAAAAATATAAACACACTCGCAATCAATGTTGTCAAAATCGTAATCGTTTTTGATTTTTTACTCATTAATATTCTCCTTCTTCTTTTATCGAAATATAATTTTTAAAATTCATCATTGTTGGTTCAAATAAGACAGTAAATTTACCAGTACCACCTTTACGATGTTTAGCAATAATAATATCTGTTTCTGCATTATCATTTTTTCCTAGTTGTTCTTTAGCTTTATAATAATCTTTTCTATTTATAAACATTACTATATCGGCATCCTGTTCGATAGAACCTGATTCTCTTAAGTCGGCAAGCATTGGTTCATTGTTTTCTCTTTTTTCTGCATTACGGGAAAGCTGCGCTAACGCTATTACTGGAACTTTTAATTCCATAGCCATTGTCTTTATCGAACGGGAAATATCTGAAACTTCTTGTTGTCTTGAATCTGGTCTTTTTCCACCTAAAGTAAGAAGCTGTAAGTAATCTATTATAACAAGTCCTAATCCTTCAGGTTTTGAAGCCAAGCGACGACACTTAGCTCTAATATCACTTGATGTAATACCCGCATTATCTTCAATATACATATTTGTATCAGCAAGCTGACTCATAGCTTCATTATATTTTTTCCAATCAGTTTGCATCATTTGACCATTCTGCAACTTCTTTCCCTCAATCCCCCCTAAAGCACTAAGCATACGATTAACTAATTGTTCCTTAGACATTTCTAAGTTGAATATGGCAATAGCTTTTTTCGTTGTCATCGCTGCATGAGTCGCAATATTTAAGGCAAATGCTGTTTTTCCCATACCGGGACGAGCCGCAATAACTATCATTTCACCTTCATGTAAACCACTAGTGGCTTTATCTAAATCAATAAAACCAGTCTCTAACCCTGATATCGTTGATTTATTTTGAGCTAAATATTCTAATTGCTCTTGCGCACTTCTTAATGCCTCACTAATAGGAACAAACTCACTAGTTTGACGAGACCTTACAACATCTAAAATATTCTTTTCGGCTGTATCAAGTAATGAAGTAACATTATCTTCTTCCTCATAAGCCTCCGTAACAATATCAGTCGCTGTATTAATTAAATTTCTAACAATAGCCTTCTCTTTAATAATATTTATATAATAATCTAAGTTAGCTGCTGTAGCTACCGAATCAATAACCTCAGTTAGATATTCAATTCCCCCAACAGCAGAAAAATTCTTCGTTTTATCTAATTCATCACTAACCGTAGTTACATCTATGGCAATACTTTGTTCATGTAAACTCTTAATAGCTTGAAAAAGCTTTTTATTTCTATCATCATAAAACATATCTTCATTTACTTCTTCAACTATCTTACTAATAAGTTTATCATCCAAAAATGCCACCCCTAAGACTGACATTTCAGCTTCTAAATTTTGTGGCATCTTTCTTGCCATATTAATCACCTACTTTGCTAATGTTACTCTTATTTTAAATTTAACTTTTTTATGTAGTTCAATCTCTACCATGTGATCCCCTAAAGTATCTAAAGGATATTCTATCTTTATTTGTTTTTTATCAACATTATATCCTTTCTTCTTTAAATCATCACTTATTTGTTTCGAAGAAACATTTCCAAAAACTTTATCCATTGTACCAGTTTTAACTTTAAAGATAAATCTTTCTTTTAATATTTTATCTTTCATTTCATTCATATCTTTAATTAATTGTTCTTCATCTTTTTTTCTTTTGTCAAGTTCTTTATTAAGTAACTCTTTTGATTTAGTTGATGCCGCTACAGCAAGATTATTTTTAATCAAAAAATTCATTGCATAGCCATCACTTACATCTATTATATCATCCTTCTTACCTTGTTTTTTTACATCTTTTAATAGTATAACTTTCATAGTTACCTCCACTTCTTTTGCTTTTTTATTATACCAAATTAGAAAGAAAAAAGATACCCTAAGAGTTAACCTAAAGTATCTATAAATTAATTAGTCTTTAACATATGGAATTAAAGCCATAAATCTTGCATATTTAACTTGTTGTGCAATATGTCTTTGATGTTTTGCACAAGCACCAGTCATTCTACGATTCATAATTTTTCCTTTTTCAGTAATATATTTAGAAATAATATTTACATCTTTATAATCGATAGATTTACCAGCACACATTTGACAAATTTTCTTTTTCTTACGATAAAATTCTGCCATAATTACTTAATCTCCTCTCTTTTTAGAAAGGTAAGTCATCATCTGATAACGCAACTTCAGAACCCATATTAGCATAAGGGTCTTCACTTAAATCAGTAGTTACAATATCATTAGACCCACCAAAATTGTTAGAACTCATACTGTCATTAACATTTGATACATTATTATAATTATTTGCAGCATAGCTACTTGATTCGCCAGAACCACTACGACTTCCTAAGAAAGTTACATTATCAGCAATAACTTCTGTAACATATCTCTTAGTACCATCTTGTGCATCATAATTTCTAGTTTGAATTCTACCATCAACAGCAACTTGAGAACCTTTAGTACAATACTTAGCTATATTTTCAGCTTGCTTTCTCCATGCAACGCAGTTAATAAAATCAGCTTCTCTATCACCTTGTGCATTGGCATAATTTCTTTGAACAGCAATTGAAAATGATGTTGTAGCAACACCACTTGGAGTTGTACGCATTTCAGGGTCTCTTGTTAATCTTCCTATTAAAATTACTTTATTCATTTTCTACTCCTCATCTAATTTAATAACTAAATGTCTTAAAATAGATTCATCGATTGAAGCTTTACGATCAAATTCCTTAACTACTTCTTTAGTTGCTTCAATAGTCATTACAAAATAGTAACCACTAATTTCTTTTTTAATAGCGTAAGCTAATTTTCTTTCGCCCATTTCTTTAAAACTAACTACTTTGCCCTTTAAATCTTCAACAATTTTTTTCATATTGTTAGCAGCTTCTTTAACTTGAGCCTCTTCCATAGTAGCTTTAACAATGAACATAATTTCATATTTATTCATTCTTCTACACCTCCCTTTGGTCTTATTCGGTATCTAAGTTATTTAGATACAAGGAGTAATTTCTTTACTCGTTTTGTATTATAACAAACATATTTTCAAATTACAACCACCTTTTCTTCAAAAGTTAACATAATTTATTCAGTTTTTATTATATATGGGGCATTTATCGTCTCAATTACTAAACCATTTTGATACTTACAATATATATTTCCAAATTAAAATCGCCCGCAGGCGATTTTTTTCTATACATTAAATCTAAATAATACAATATCTCCATCTTGCATTACATAATCTTTACCTTCAAGTCTCTTCTTACCAGCTTCTTGTACAGCCTTTTCACTACCATACTTTTCTAAATCATCAAAACTAGTAACTTCAGCCTTAATAAATCCTCTTTGAAAATCACTATGAATAATTCCTGCACATTCTGGTGCTTTCATTCCAATCTTAAAATTCCATGCTCTACATTCATCTTTTCCTACCGTAAAGAAAGTTTGTAATCCAAGTAAGTTATAAGTCGCAAAAATAAGCTTATCTAATCCACTATTTTTAATGCCTAAATCATTTAAAAATTGTTTCTTATCATCATCATTCAATTCCGATAACTCAGACTCCATTTTTGCACACATGACAACAACCGAAGCTCCTTCTTTAGAAGCATATTCCTTAACCTTTTTCGTATACTCATTTTCACCCACAACGACATCATCTTCCGATACGTTAGCTACATAAATAATTGGTTTTAAAGTAATAAAGTTAAAGTTTTTAAGTTGTAATAACTCATCCTCGCTAAACTCTAAATGTCTTAAAGGAATATTATTTGTTAATGCATCAACGCATTTTTTTAATACTTCATACTCTGCTACGGCATCTTTATCTTTCGTAGTTTCTGCTTTCTTTTGAATTTTACTAACTCTATTTTCTGCTATCTCCAAATCTGCTAGTATTAACTCTACATTAATTATTTCAATATCCCTAATTGGATCAGTTTTACCTTCAACATGAATAATATCTGCATCATCAAAACATCTTACAACTTCAACAATTGCATCAGTTTCTCTTATATGAGATAAAAACTTATTACCAAGCCCTTCACCAGAAGCAGCTCCCTTAACTAACCCTGCTATATCAGTAAATTCAAAAGTAGTTGGAATAGTTCTCTCTGGAACATATAAATTTTCTAAGTATTCTAATCTACTATCTGGTACTGTAACTACCCCTACATTTGGATCTATTGTCGCAAATGGATAATTCGCTGCTAATATATTTTTCTTTGTAATTGCATTAAATAATGTTGATTTTCCTACATTAGGTAATCCTACAATTCCTGCTTTTAATGCCATAATATCACGTCCTTACTAAACTATTATAATGAAAACCACAAAATTTAGCAACTAAAAAAGATAACCGCAGTTACCTTTCTAAATTGTTGGCGCTCCACTACCTAATGGAAGTCCAACTATATACCATAATATAAGTATTACTAGTAATAAAATACCAACCATATAACTATACTTTCTTTGATATTTCAAAGATCTAAATAACGTTATTGGTTCATCTCCTTGTTGATATTTTTCTAAGTATGCCAAGTAAATAACATAATATGCCATAATAGGAGTTATTCCATAAGTAACACATTCACCAAATCTAAATATTACTTGAATAAATTCTGGTGAGAACCCTGCATTCATCATAATTGGTACACAATTTCCTGCTAGTATTGTCCATTTATTTACTGAACCAGGTAACACCACCGTAGCAATAACTACAACTAAGAAGAACAATATTAATAATGGAATACCTGTAAATGCACTGCCACCAACTAAGTTAGACAATGCCCCAACTATAACTGTACCAATATTTGATTTCTTAAACACATTAATTAAAACCGACGCTAATAAAATCAAAACAATTGGTTTACCTATTTCATCTAAAGAATGACCTAAATCATCACAAAAATCATTATTATTCTTAATTGTCTTCGCTCCAAGCCCATAAAATAAACCTAGTAATACAAAAAGCATTGTAACTATAAAGACAAAACCTTGAGAGAAGAAACTATCCGGACTAAATAATTTATCTATATATAAAACCTGTTTATAATCTAATAAATTACCCCCAAATGGCACCCCAGGAATAATATTATATATAAAGAATAATACATATACTAATCCCACTGTACCAGCAAACAACAATCCTCTAAGCTCTCTTTTCGTTAACCTAAATTCTTTCTTTTCTTCTTTAAATTCATACTTTTCAACTTCATTAATCATAAATTTTTCAGTTATAAAAGTAATTAATATTGATACCAAAATAGCCGCTACTAACATTATTAAGAAGTACGCCCAAACACTCATCGTATAATTATTATCTAAAATATGAGAAGCATTCAAAGTAATACTCATTAAACTAGAATCTACACTTGTAAATATAACACTTAAGCCCGTTCCACAAGTTAACCCAGCAAATGATGCTACAATTCCTATCAAAGGATTTCTCCTTCCATATAAGAACACTAAAGCACTTAAAGGTATCATTATTACATAACCAAGTTCCCCAGCTAGACTAAATAAAATCGAAATAAGCACTATTGCAAAAGTAATTGTTTTTTTCTGAGCATTCTTCGTTATCAGCGTAAAAGTTGTCTTTAAAAAACCACTCTTCTCCATAACACCAATTCCAATAAGAATTATTATCAACATCGATAATGGAGTAAACGCTACAAAGTTAGAAACCGTTGAAGAAAATATATACTTAAGACCACTTAAACTAAACATATTTTCTACACTAACTAAAGTCTTATCATAAGTATTAGTAACTGAATTTACTTCATTATAAGTAACACTAACTCTAAATAACGAAAGAATACCACTAAGTACTATTGTTAACCCAATTAGAATAACTAATGTCATTATAGGATTTAATTTAATCTTATTCTTAGTTTTGTTCATTCTTATCACCCAAAACTTTCTTTAATTTACGATTAAACTCTAATCTATCCATCATAATTTCTCTACCACAATTATTGCATTGAATTTTTATATCCACCCCAACACGGGTAATTTTCCATTCATTTGTCCCACAAGCATGAGGCTTTTTCATTATTACATTATCATTTAATTTATAATTATTTTCCATTATGCACCTCTATTTGTGGATATGGTATCTTTATATCTTCTCTATCAAATGTCATCTTAACAAGTCTTAAAGCATCTCTTCTAACCTGCCATTGTTTATCTTGAACACATTCAATTTTTACCATATATCTTACTGAACTATCGCTCAAAGTATCAACTCCTAAATATTTAACTGAATTTTTCATAACATACTGAATTTTTTCAAATTCGGGAATTAACATATTTAATACTTTTTCAGTTTTCTCTACTGGTTCTTCATAAGCTACATCAAGTTTTAAATATACAATTGATCTAGTCTGTGATAAGTTAATTGCCTGAGTAACATTACGATTAGCAATAGCTAAAATATCACCATCAAAGTTCTTAAGCTTAGTACTTTTTAATCCAAGTTCAATAACTTCTCCAGTAAAGCCATTAATCGTAACATAATCTCCTACAATATAATAATTCTCTAGTATTATTGTAATTCCACTAATAAAATCTTTTAAAGTATCTTGAAAAGCCAAACCTATTACTGCAGAAAACACTCCTAATCCAGCAATAATAGACTTCGTATCTATCCCATATGTTTCTAAAATAATTATACCTACTATCACAACAATAATATATTTAATCACATTAGAACTTAATTCTACAATAGTCTTTCTTTTCTTAGTCTCATAAGCACTTTTACTGCCATACTCTAAAGCTTTCTTGACCCCTGATCTAATAATTCTATAAATCAAATACCCAATAGTAATTGCCAAAATAGGAACATAAACTCTCGGTTTAAAAAGAATTTCTAAAACTTTATCAAAAAACTTCATATTAACCTTCTATCTCTATATTAAGAGATTCTAAAATACGTTCTAATTCTTGGGTCGAGTTAAATGGTATTTCAATTTTTTTATTACCTATTTTAACTCTTGTTCCCGTTTTTTCTCTTAAAGCATTTTCATATATTATATATTTATTTGAATCACTTACTTTTGTTGTATGTTGAGGATTAATCTTAGGCAACGCCTCATCCCTAGCAATATTTTCAATTGTTCTAACATTTAATCCCTCAGTTATAATTTTATCTGCTAATCTATCAATTTGTTCTTCATCTTCTAATTTTGATAACGCTCTTGCATGAGACATCGTTAGTTTATTTTCTTCAACATATTTCTTTGTTGTTTCTGGTAATTTCAAAAGTCCTAAAATATTTGTAATATAACTTCTACTCTTGCCAAATTTTTTAGCTAATTCATCTTGAGTCATATTACTTGATTTAAGAATATTATCATATGCCATAGCTTCTTCAATGGGGTTTAAATTTTCTCTTTGGATATTTTCAATTAACGCTATTTCCATCATTTCTTGATCATTGAAATTTTTAATTATCGCTGGTATTGTCTTAAGTCCTGCAATTCTTGAAGCCTTAGTACGACGTTCACCAGCAACTAATTCATATCCTTTAATACTTTTTTTAACAATAATTGGTTGAACAATTCCATGTTCTTTAATTGATTCTGCTAACTCATTTAAAGCCTCTTCATCGAATATTTTACGAGGCTGATAAGGATTGCTTCTTATCTCATCTAAAGAAATTTCTACTATTTCATTTGGTTTAGCCTCTTCAACTAAACCTTTTTCAAAGTTATCAAAATCAATTCTTTCGTTAGAAAATAATTGTTCTAACCCTTTACCTAATGCTTTTCTCTTAGTTTCCATTTCTACTAATTACCTCCTTAGCTAAATTTTGATAAGCCAAAGTCGCTCTACTTTCTGGGTCATAATCACTTATTGGCTTTCCATGACTTGGCGCTTCAACTAATCTTACTAATCTTGGAATAATCGTATTAAATACTTTGTTCTTAAAATATCCTCTTATTTCTTCAATTACTTCAAGTCCTATATTAGTTCTTCCATCTAACATAGTAAGAAGAACTCCCTCTATTTTTAAATTAGGATTCATATTCGACTGAACCATTATAACTGAATTTAATAACTGCGTAATTCCTTCCAATGCAAAGAACTCACATTGTACTGGAATAATTATTGAATTACTAGCTACTAAAGCATTCATAGTTGTAATTCCTAAAGATGGCTGGCAGTCAATAATTATATAATCAAACTTTTCAAGTAATGGTTCAATACTAAGTTTTAACTGTTCATTTTGTCTAAAGTTAGAATCTTCTAACATTGCTTTAACAAACTCTACATCTACTCCAGCTAGATTTAATGTTGCCGGAATAATACTTAAGTTCTTAAACTTAGTCTTTATTATAGCTTCTTTAGCTTCACAAGCCCCAGTCATAACGTCATAAATATCATGCTTTATATCGCCATTATTTAATCCTAACCCTGTTGAAGCATTACCCTGAGGGTCTAAATCAATTAATAATGTTTTCTTACCTTCTTTACCCAACGCTGCTGCCAAATTAATACTTGAAGTAGTCTTTCCTACTCCCCCTTTTTGATTAACTAATGAAATAACTTTTGCCATACTCTATACCACCTTTATATATATTGCTCTTTAATTTTATCATATAAAGTAGATTTTGTCTTAAATTTTCTCTAAAATTTCTTATTTGTAATTTGAGAAGCCCAAAATAAAAGAACTAGACTACTTATCTAATTCTTCAATAGCTTTTTCTAACTCTTCTCTAGTCATCTTTTGATAACCTTTAATTCCTTTAGCTTTTGCTACTTCTTTTAGTTTTACCATCGTTGGTTCGGCACTAACTTGAGGCTCAACCGGACACATCTTACCTGTTTCTACTAAACATTCAATTTGTTCTTTAGTTAAAGTCTCATGTTCTACTAAGGCATCTGCAAGTAGATGAACTAAATCTTCATTTTCTTTTAAGATTTTAACTGCCTTATCATAACAATCTTCAATAATCTTACGAACAGCTTTATCTATTTCTAAAGCAACTTGGTCTGAGAAATTCTTAGTTTTATTATAATCTCTACCTAAGAAAACCCCTTCACTTTCTTCTTCTAATTGCATTGGTCCTAAATCAGACATACCATATTTAGTTACCATACTACGAGCAATTCTTGTTGCTTTCTTAAAGTCATCACTAGCACCAGTAGTAGTTTCACCTAAGAATAATTTTTCTGAAGCTCGACCACCAAGTAACCCAGTAATTTGACATTCTAATTCTTCTTTAGTCATAATACCAATTTTATCTTCTTTTGGAAGCATCATAGTATAACCACCAGCAACACCACGAGGAATAATAGTAATCTTATGTACTTCTTGAGCATCAGCAAGTTTAATACCAATAACGGCATGACCAGATTCATGAATTGCTACTAAACGTTTTTCTTTTTCCGTAATCTTTCTTGAAGTCTTAGCAGGTCCCATTAAAACCCTATCTGTAGCTTCGTCTACTTCATCCATTCCAATAGCATTCTTATTTCTTCTTACTGCAAGTAAAGCTGCTTCATTAAGAAGATTTTCTAAGTCAGCACCACTAAATCCTGGTGTTCTTTGACTAATAGCCGCTAAATTAACACTCTTATCAAAAGTCTTATTTCTAGCATGAACTTTTAATATTTCTTCTCTTTCTTTAGCATCCGGAAGACTTACAGTAACTTGTCTATCAAATCTACCTGGACGCAAAAGTGCTGGATCTAAAACATCTGGTCTATTAGTAGCAGCAATAATAATAATTCCTTCATTAGCGCCAAAACCATCCATTTCAGTTAATAATTGGTTTAATGTTTGTTCACGTTCATCATGTCCACCGCCAATACCAGAACCTCTTTGTCTACCAACAGCATCGATTTCATCAATAAATATTAGACAAGGTGCACTTTGTTTAGCTTGTTTAAACATATCACGAACACGACTAGCACCAACACCAACGAACAATTCTACAAAATCAGAACCAGAAATATAATAGAAAGGTACATTAGCTTCTCCCGCTACTGCCTTAGCAAGTAATGTTTTACCAGTTCCCGGAGGCCCTACAAGTAAAACACCCTTAGGAATTCTTGCCCCTAACTTTTGAAACTTCTTAGGATTTTTTAAGAAATCAATAAGTTCAGCAACTTCTTCTTTTTCTTCCTTTAAACCAGCAACATCACTAAATCTAACTTTGCCACCATCTTCACTTAACTTAGCTCTACTTCTACCAAAGTCCATTGACTTATTATTGCCTGAAGCCATTTTCATAAACATAACATAGCCAACACCACAAACAAGTAAAATTGGAACTACATTAACTAAGATATACAATACAGTACTAGAACCAGGATCTTTATTGGTATCATATAAATTTAAATTATGAGACTCTGCATAATTAGTAACTGTATCCATTTGTTCTTTAATAATTTTTACTGTAAACGATTCATTACTCTTATAACCATCAATTTTACCAGTAATATAATAAATTGATTCATCACTCTTTGGTGTAACAGTCATTTCAGTAACCTTATTTTCTTTTATATAATTTAAGAAATCTCCTGTTTTTAAATCATGAACACTTGACTTACCTCCACTATATACAAAAAGAACACTACATATTACAATCACTAATATCAAATATGGTAATGATTGCATTATTGAATTTTTTCTTTTTTTATTCATAATCTTCTCCTTCTTTTTTATACTTAAGTATTATATCATATTTTTCATTAATGTCTTTATCAAATTTAGTTTTTTTAATACCCGGTACAAAGACAATCTCATTATTACTATCAACAACTAACAATAACCCATCTCTAAACTCTTTATCCACTTTTTCATCTATCAAAACACTTTTAAGTTTTCTCGTACCATTAAAATTCTTAATTCTAACTTTATCTCCATCTACTCTTGTTCTTACGTACAAAGGCATTTTAACTTCACTACTTAAAAGCCTTGTTGTATAATTACTCGTATCAATACTTTTTTTAACAACTTCTAATCTTTGATTATTACCTTCAAAAACTTCATTCAATAAGACTTTATCTATCTTACTATATTTAACTATTTTAAAATATCCCTCATTATAACTCTTTACAAAATTATACATCAAAGGCAAACTTACTTTACCATTTGGCTTCTTACTTAAACAAAGATTTATTATTTCTTTAGTATTATTACTTGTAATCAAATATAGACTATCTTTATAAATGTCACGAATTATTACTTCCAACACTCTTCTTTTTATAACGTCATCTAACTTATTAAACTCTGCAATATTTAACTTCTTATTGACATAAATCTCTTCTAACTTTTTTAAAGCAACCTTATTAATATAATTATAATTAGCAAGTAATTCTTCTTGATACTCTAAAAACTTCAAATGAACATTACTATTTTCTTTCTTTAATAACGGAATAATATTTCCACGAATACGATTTCTAATATGATCCATTTCAAAATTACTTTGATCAATACGGTAATCAATATTATTATTGTCTAAATATTTAACAATATCCTCTTTTGTATAAAAAATTAATGGTCTTACCAAGTAAAAATCATCTACCATACTTTTAATAGAAAACCCAGAATAACCCTTAATATTCGATCCTCTTACTATCTTCATTAATACAGTTTCTATTAAATCGTCACCATGATGAGCCGTCATAATATACTTAGCATGATATTTTAAAGCAATTTCTTTAAAAAATTCATAACGTAATTTCCTAGCTTCTGCCTCAAAGTTTTTCTCTATTTTAGCTAAAGTTTTAAGTTCAAAAAAGCATTTATTATCTAAAGCAAATTTTCTTACGAATGCTTCTTCTTCTAAAGCTTCCCTTCTAACCATATGATTAACATGACATACTACTATTTTAATATTCACTTGCTCACGAACTCGAAGTAATAAACTAAGAAGACACATAGAATCTGGTCCCCCAGACACTCCTAAAACAACAGTATCATCATCATTTAAAAGTTTATTTAAGTATTCCATACTTTTATTCATATAATCTTCCTTACGCCATGTATCATACACTAGTTTTTTACTTAGTGCAAGCCTTTTCCTTCTTATCATTAATTTTCACGCCCAAAAAAGCAGTAGCTGTAATTCACTATTGCTTTTCTAATACTTTCTAAGTCTTTTTCTTCTTTCCTTATCTAAATAACCCGTTTCATAAGAATTAACAACACTAACAAAAGCCTCACTATCAATAACCTTTATAGCCTGCATAATCTCAACATAAAAACTAGTTTTAATCGAACACATCAAAATCTTCTCATGTACTTTAGAATATCCACCTTCACCATCCATAATAGTAACTCCATAATGATACCTTGAAATTATATACCTTCTAATCTCATCATACTTTTTTGAAGTAATAAACAATATCTTATCATCATTAATACCCAACATAAATCTATTACTACATAAACTAATTAATACCAAGATAATAAGGGCATATATCATATGTTCTAACCCAAAAACAAAACCACATAAACACACAATCATGCCATCAACCATAATCATAGCTTTAGATAAAGGAATTTTAAAATACTTAGAAATAATACTTTCAATTATATCTGTACCACCTGTAGTAAAACCATTTTTAAATATAATACCACATCCATACCCCGAAATTAGTCCCCCAACCACAGCTTGTATTAAAATATCTACATCACTTAAATCAATAATCGTACTAATATTACTTGTCAAACTCATAAAAATAGGTACTAAAATAGAGCCTAAAATAGTACCTCTAGTATCTTTCCAACCCAAAAATACAAACGATACTCCAATTAAGATTATATTCACTACATAAATAAAATATAATGGTGAAATATTAAAAAAACTACTTAATATTATTGCCAATCCAGATACACCCGTAGCAGCTAAATCATTAGGTACAAAAAACAAATTAAAAGAAATAGCAACCATTAAAGTGCCAACTACTAACCAAACATACTTTTTTATAATACCCACCAACCTTATCTCTAAAGTAAGTTTAACAAATTTTCACTCAATTAAAAAGACCTAAAACTAAAATTAAGTCTCTAAATAAAACTCTTAACATCTAAATCAACTAGTTTTCCCTCAAAAACCTTCTTATAAGGGCCAGTCATATATACATGATTATTATCATTATATAAAATATCCAAATTACCACCCAGAAGTTTTACCTTAACATTACAAGAAGTAAGTCCATTTGAAACACAAGTAACATCAAATATTTTATCTAATATTTCAATTTTTAAATTCTTAGCAATCTTAGTATTAGAAATAACAGGAATACATTCACTCTCATACTTAGGAATTCCCATATCAACATTTAAAGTCAAAGCCTTAATTCCTGCCTTAGTATCAATAGTAATTATCCTTTTATCAGTTAAACATTTATCATAAACAAACTTAGCAACACACCTAATCCCTGCATTTTTGTAAATTCCAACATAAATTAGCTTTTCTTCCTAATTATATTATTTTTTTATTCGTAATACACTTTCAATAACTGGCATAATATCACCATCTAACACTTTCAAAGCTGCACTAGTCTCATAATTACTACGATAATCTTTTACCAAAGTATATGGTTCTAAAACATAACTTCTTATTTGACTACCAAAATTAATACTAGATACCACACCTTTAACTTTATCTAACTCTTCTTGTTTTTTATCTAATTCTAACTTATAAAGCTTGCTTTTTAACATTTCCATAGCGCGTTCTTTATTTCTTAACTGCGACCTTTCAACCTGACAAGTAACCACAATCTTCGTTGGTAAATGTGTAATACGAACAGCTGAATCACTAGTATTAACCGACTGCCCACCAGCGCCACTTGAATGATACACATCAATCTTTAAATCACTTTCCTTGATTTCAATGTCAACACTCTTGTCAAACTCTGGTACAACACTTACCGAAGCAAAAGAAGTATGACGTCTCTTATTAGAATCAAAAGGAGAAATTCTTACTAGTCTGTGCACTCCTGCCTCACATTTTAAATAACCATAAGCATACAAGCCCTTAATATTTAAAGTAACTGACTTAATTCCAGCTTCCTCACCCTTTTGATAATCAACTACCTCATACTTATAATTATTTTGATCACAAAACCTTTCATACATCCTAAGAAGCATTGAAGCCCAATCACATGACTCCGTCCCCCCAGCACCTGGATGTATTTCTAAAAAACAATTTAACTCATCATAATCATTACTTAATAACAAGCTAACTTCCAGACTGTCAACTTCCTTAGTTAATTTTTCTAGATTATTTTTTATCTCTTCGTTAAAACTCTCATCTTCTAATTCCAAGAGTTCTAAAATTATCTCCAACTCACCCCTAGCGTCATGATATCCTTTTAGTTCCTTTTTTAAATGCGTAAGCTCTTGATTAACTCTATTAGCCCTCGAGGTATCATCCCAAAAACCCGGTTCATTCATAAAAGCTTCTAAGTCTTTTATCCTTTCTAACTTAACATCTTCGTCAAAGTAACCTCCCAATATCACTAAGTCTGATCTTTAAATCTTCACATAATTTATTATTATCCATACTATCTCCTTGTTAACTTTCTAAAATCATTTATCGTTACAATCTCTTTATTATAATAATTTTCCAATAATTCTTTCATAAAAATAAGCATCTCTTTATAATCTTCATTAAAACCTTGTCCTAAAAGCCTCTCTCGTTCTCGAAACTCACAATTTCTTCCCAACACTTCCGGCATATCACTAATCAAAGTATTAACAACATCCATATAAAATTTATTCATATTACTTAAATAAATAATATCCTTAGAATGTGTATAATCTATATAACTATTATCTATATCTATTAAGTAAAATGATTTATTATAAACAAAATTTGACATGTTAACATCACTTAATACCACCCTCTTATCCGCAAGTATTCTCATCGTTTCCTTCATTTCATCTAGATTTTCTATAAACTCACTAACTTTAGTTCTTTTACTAACATGATTCAAATTCTTACCCGATACTTTAACAATAGTATACCCAAAAAGTCTATCTTTATTTCGATACAACATCATAGGTGCTACATAATTTTTAGCCTCAATATATAAAATAAACTCTAAAAAGTTCATTAACTCTTGCCTTTTATCTTTATCCAACCTTATATATCTTTCTCCAAATTTCTTATAATAAATATGAGGACTAACTTTATATAAAACACTTGAATTACCATCAGTAATCATCATTCTTCCATGTGGAAGCTCTCTTAAATCATTAATATATACAACTTTTTGCACGTACATCCCCCTTAAAGGAAGATTATACAAAGAAATTCCTAATTAGTAAATCTCTTTTTGTTTACTTTGATATTCTTTAAATAATTCTAGACACTCATCGTGTCCTACTTGTTCTAACTTCAAAGTTTTTTCATTAGGATTTTTTATATAATTATAGATAAAATCATCCCTAAATCCTATCTCTTTAGCTTCTTCTAAATTAGTACCATAATAGATTTCTTTAATATTAGCCCACATAATAGCGCTTAAACACATAGGACAAGGATACCCAGTCGCATAAATCTTACACCCACTTAAATCATGCGTTTTTAAAACCTCACCAGCTTTTCTAATTGCCATAATCTCAGCATGAGCACTCGGATCATGTAACTCTAAAACCAGGTTCGACGCTACACTTATAACATTATTATCTTTATCTACAATAACTGCGCCAAAAGGTCCTCCTTTATTCTCATTCAAAGTCCGTCTTGCCTCAACTACCCCTAAATTCATTATCTTTTCCATTTAAATTCTCCTTTCTAATTTCATATCTAAGTACACATACTTACTCATATCATAAGCCAAATTTTTATCTATCATTTCTTGTGCAACCCTAGATTTATCCGTTATTCTTGATGACCTAACTAAAGGGTTAATATAACGTACCTTAGCACCATGACAAACATAATAAACACCTTTAGGTTCTTCCCTAGAAGTTAAAACTTCACAAGCATTACTCCAAGTATCTATAACATCCTTATAACCATTAAGCCTCATTACCTCAAGCATTTCATCTTCCCTTTTAGTATATAAATCTTCTTTCGTAACTATCCCTAAAGTACTCATATCTTTTAAAATATCCGCAATTAACTGCATCGAATATCTCGTTTTATCATCTCTATAAATTACTGACAACACACTAGTAATCCAAACAAACTTCAAACCAACATCCAAAGTATTAAACCCTAACTCCGCTATTCCATCCTCATTCGTTTGAACGCTTATATCATTATATATTTCTCTAACCGTATCTAACTTAGCCAAATGACAATTAAACAACGCATTCGATAACGAATACTCTAGTCTATCAGCTGAAAGCTTTGGCGTATCATTATCCGCAATTGGATATATATGATAATCATTTACTTCTTCTAACTTAATATTATCTTTATTTAATAAGGTCATTATCTTTTCAGAACTACTAATCATATACGAAGTTAAATCTTCTGTTGACTCCTGTCTCATATAGTCCCCATTCAAAAAATCAACACAATGTTTAAACGTAGGAGTAGCTATATCATGAAATAACCCCGCCAAAGTTTGCTTCTTATCATGAGTAAAATGCCAAACTATTAACGCCACTGCAATACTATGATCTAAACTTGAATAATAATAATCAATATTAAATAACTTAGTATAATTCTTACCACACATTGTACTAATATATTGTTGTTTTAACATAACAGGTGTATTTATATAAGGAATTAACCACATAGGAAAATCAGGCTCCAATACCTTGAAATACTCCCAGGTTTCTTTATTTATATTATCTAAATAATTCATATTTACCTCAAGTCTTTCTATATATAGAATATCATAAATTAGCCCAAGAAAAAAGAAAATTAACGTTCTAACTTTCTCTTATTGTGCCGTATAACCACCATCAATTGGGACAATAGCACCAGTAATAAATGAAGCCTCATCACTTAGTAAATAACTTACTAAATTAGCAATTTCAAAATCTTGACCTAGTCTTCCTACCGGCAATTGCATCGCCATAGCTTGTTTCATATCTTGTGGTACTTGGGCTAAAATTGGTGTATCAACATACCCTGGGGCAATCGCATTAACTCTAATATTTTTCTTTGCATAACTTAATGCCAAACATCTAGTCATTTGATTAATTGCTCCCTTAGTAGCGGCATAAGAAAAACTTGTACTTGTTCCTACTAAACCATACATTGACGAAGTATTAACAATACTACCACCACCATTTTTTAACATTTCTTTAATAACATACTTATTCATTAAGAATATTCCGGTTTGATTAACTGCAACCACACTATTCCATTCGGCCATACTTACTTCGTCTGGTGCGGCAGGACTTCCTCCAATTCCCGCATTAGCCACTAAATAATCGATATGTCCAAACTTTTCAACCGCCTTATTAACACACGCTACAACATCACTTTCTAAAGCAACATTGCATTTAACACCTAAACACTTCTCACCTAAAGAAGTCGCGATATCTAAGACTTTATCACTTAAATCCGCAATAACTACACTAGCCCCTTCACTAAGAAGCTTTTTAGCAGTTGCAAGTCCTATTCCACTGGCACCTCCAGTGATAATTGCTACACGTCCTTGTTTCATATCCATTTTCCTTTCTTCGAAGAACTATTTTTATTCTTCTAATATCTACTTAAATTATACCAATATCTTAAGAAAAACGTGCTTTTTTCTTTACCACTTTACATCTTTATACTCTAGGTTTTATAACATCGTCTGCACCAGTTGGCCCAATTAAAAGACTTGAATTAACATCATGCCTCAAAGTATTAGCATTAACCATTTTCTCATCATAATTAGCGTAACAATACTTACAAAAATGCTTACAAGTATTATACACACCAGCATCTACCATTTCTGCACAATTACAACCATTCTTACCTCTAGCCTTCCATTTCTTTGGCTTTTTACCCGTAATTTTCTCGGCTAACGAAAGTGACAAACACTCACCCCTAGTAAAACCATAACTAACTAAATTTCTTTCTTCAAAACAGGTTTGAACACTCATGCCATTTTCCCAAGCACTCCTACTAAAATTTAGACCAATTTGTTTATAATCTTCTTCTGTAAATGCCCTTAATCTCAAATATCTCATATTATGCCTAACATTTTTATAATCATCTAAAAACGAAACCACTACCTTTTTAACATAGCCCTTAAGTACCTTACACATCTTATCAAACGCTCTTATATGATACTCCAAAGTATATGAATCACTTAAAAATATCGGGTCATATCTCACCACGACATTCTCTGACCCCAAAATATCCGACAACTTCTTTATTCCTTCTATAACTAACTTTTTATCAATAACATTCGGTTCAATATCTTTTTTATATGGGGTCAAAGTAACATGAAAAAGAATGGGCTTATCTATTTCTTTTATCCTATCTATAATAGGAAGAGGATTTTTAGTACAAAATAATATCAAATCTACATTAGAAAAATTAATACGACTAACTAACTTAGGATTAAAAGGATTTCTCACATCAAGATATCCTTCTTTATATCTATTCATAAACCATGGTGTATAAAAAGCCACAATATCCGTTCTTCCACTAACATTAAGTATCATTTAAACCTTAACCTCCTTGTTATTATTTCATTTTTATTATTTTAAATACTTTATAAACGTCTTCGCCGCAAAAGACAAACTCATATCTTTATTTACTCCCAAATAAACACTAGTACTAGGTAACTCTTTGTTTAAATCAATCTCTTGCAAATTCTTATATTTTTCCTTAGCAAGATCCACAAACCCAAAGCCAAAACCTAAACCGATATTAGCAAACTCCATAATTAAATCTTGACTAACAACTTCCATTTTAGGAACCAGTCTTATCCCTTTAGCCAATAACAAATTATCTAAAAACTTCCTTGTATTAGAAGCTTCTTTTTGTAATATTAAAGGATAATTATTTAAATCTTCTATATTTACTATCTTATCTTCAAAATACTTTGGATTATAAACAAACCCCATTTTTAATTCTTTAAGTTTCCTTAACTCCAAGCCCCCTTCTTTAATATCACTCTCATTAAATATAACAAAATCTAACTTACCTAGTTTTAAATCCGATATTAAATTACTTGTAAGTTCATTAACTACATTAATCTTAATACCCGGATAATCTTGATGAAACTCTTTTAAAGCCTGCACCAACACCAACTTAGTTAAAGAAGCCGAACATCCAATCTTTATCTCGCCTTTAGTAAGTTTCTTAAACGCTCCAAACTCATTTTCCGCATCCTTTATTAACTTCAATGCCCCCGAAACATAAGAGTAAAACATTTCACCTTCCTCTGTTAAATCCATTCCTTTGTTGCTTCTAACAAAAAGTACTCCACCTAATTCTTCCTCTAACTTCTTTATCGCTTGCGATATCGCTGGTTGAGAAACATGCAACTCTTCACTAGCTTTAGTCATATGTTTATATTTAGCCACCACATAAAATGTTTTATACAACTCCAAATTAACGTTCATAATAAGCCCTCCTTATCCGAATTATATCATTTATATTGCTTCCTTATCAATATTGTTTCTTTGCCAATTATTAGATATAATTTTCTTAGGGGGATACTTATGGAAACAATAGGTACAAGAATTAAAAACTTAAGAAAAAAGAATAATCTAACCCAAGAACAACTAGGTAATAAACTATTCTTTTCTGGTAAAACTATCTTTAGCTGGGAATCCAACCGCACTAAGCCTGACCTCAACGCTTTAAGTAAATTAAGTAAAATTTTTAATACTCCTATCAATTATCTACTTTATGGCGATAACGAAACCAAAACTTTTGAAAATGAAATTAAAATTAGATTAACTAAAGACGAATATCTTAAAATTTTATATGAAGTAAGTAAAGTAGGCACCTTTATAAATGATGTAACCCAAATTGACACATACTATATTTTAACTGCCCCAAATAAATGGCTTAGAATACGCCAAGTAGGTAATGTAAGTACCCTATCTTATAAAGAAATTACAGAATTTAACACGGAAAAATATGAAGTATCAATAGACAACTTAGATAATCTTAACCACATTTTATCTAAACTAGGTTTTAACAGCCAAGTTAATGTCTTTAAAAAACGTATAACATATCAATATAACAACTATGAATTTTCCTTTGACACCGTAGAAAACTTAGGCCTTTTTCTTGAAATAGAAGCCATACAAAGTAGCAATTACGACGATTTAATAAGTATCACCAAAAACTTTAGTATTGACCTAAACAAAATTGAAACTCAAAAATACTGTGACCTAGTTATGAAGCAATCTCTTTAAGCTTATATCATTTATTGCATATTTTCTATTAGAATAACCCTCTTCATTACTTACATCACTAATAACATCTAAATATGATGGCAAAGTAATCTTATCTTTCCAATCATAATTTATTTCTAAATATCCTATCTCATTATTATCCTCAAAGATATCTAGGTACATACATGTATCACCATAACTAAAATGATATCTAGCTTTTCTTATAACGCCTGAATTAAAAGCCTTAAATTGCAATAACTCATTATATATCTTTTTAGATATATTTTTTTCTTTATCCAAAACCTTACTTCCATCTTCCTTTATCTTATATACAGCTAACTCATAAGTATCATAATTGTTATTAACTGTCTTTCTTATTCTCTTCTCAACATTATCTTCACTAATCAAATATGCTTGCTCTATATAAGACACCTTGCTATCTTTTAAAATTTCATTCAAATTACTATTTTTCAAATTTACTAAATATTTCTTTTGTAACTTTAATTGTTCTTTATTCAATAAGCCATTAATATGTCCGATAACTTCATTAATTTTCTCATCAATATTTTCTTTAGGACTAACTATTTTTACATTTTTATGTCCTATCCAGCCAGCTAACGTTCTTTGGCCTAACTCCAAAGCCTCCCTAGTACTTTCCGTTCTTGCTTTATTATTTTCTAAGGTAAAGAATTTAGCATTACTAACTAGATTTATTACTAAATCATATCTATTATAAATTTGACTATAATCACCATTTAACCCTAATCTATTTAGTACCTCAATAAACTTCTCATCCCCTACATATGCCAAATTATCCATAATAGCTCTATCAAATACTATCAACACATCTTGATTAGGATACAATTTTTCATACATTTCTGCTGCCCTATAATAATTATCTTCCTTAAAAATCATCGTTCTAATAACCAACTCTTGAAAATCTAAAGCATCTATCTTATCTTCCCCAAACATCCTAACACCAGCTGTTATTAACTCCGTTGCCGTCTCCGGCACCACAATCACCTTAACCCCCTGTTTATTAAACTCTTTTACAATGCCATTTAAAACAGTCGTCTTTCCACTACTTGGTCCACCCGTTAAAACCACTTTCTTAATCATTCAAATCCCTCCCACATCCTAAATATATCATTTATCCAATAAAAAAAATTCTACGTTTTGTAGAAAATTATTAATATCATTCTTGAAAAAGCAACTAATAATATTTTAAATTATTCTTCTCTATATACTGAATGTAGTACATATTTAAACATAATTATTGACTCACTGGCATGTAAATTGAACTAAAGTCTTACTAACAACCTAACCTTTTTGATATTCTACTTCATTTTTCAATAACGATTTTTTATTTAGAACTAAAATAAATATCAATACTTATTATAAATTCCTATAATCTTTTTCAAATTGTATTAACTTTTTTTCGCGACCTTTTTCAATATTATTATCCGGATTTATAAGCTTCAAACCATTCTTTACAAAGTCATCAAACGAAAATGATATCAAATTATTATCATCCAAATAAAAGAAAAAACCATCAACATTAAGAGCATTATTGGCAAACAATGTAGATAATCCAAGTTCTACAATTATCTTTAAAATATGTAAAACTTTAAAAATAGAACTTAAAGATTTTTATGACTCTCCATTATTTGATATGGAGAAATTGGAGTATTAAAATAAGAGGCTTGTAATAGCCTCTTTTATCGTTTTATCAGATATATTATTTTTCCTTAATTATATTTTTACTGCAAATATAAGTTACTAAGAAGTATCCTCCATAAATCACAACAATAAATATTGCAACACCAATTATTGATGATACTAAATTAGCGGCTCCAAAGGCACTTAACAAATAATTACAAAATTTAATTCCAAATATAGAATGTATAATTGCAACTAATAACGGAAACATAAAAAATATACCAATTTGTCTAAACAATGCTTTATTAATCATTTTTTCATCTACGCCTATTTTTCTTAGCATATTAAACTTTTCTACATTATCACTTGATTCCGATAATTCTTTAAGTGCTAGAATTGCAGCACAAGAAATTAAGAATATAATACCTAAGTATAATCCTATAAAGGTAACCATTGCACCTAGTCCAATACTATTTTCTTTAATTGTCATTTTAGAATCAAAATCAATAACAGTATTATTAGAATTTTCTTTGCAAATTTCACTTAACTCTTTTTCCGAAAGATTTTTCTCATTTATATCTGTAACATTATAATTAGCAGTTAAATATTCATATTTTTTCATTGAATCATTTACTGCATTATCAGGAACAACAAAAACTCCCATATTTGAATATGTTGAATTCATTGCAATAAAACCTTCTACACAACTATCATATTTTGGTTTTAATTCCTTTTCATTTATATTAAGTATTGTATATGCCTTAAGTCCCTCATTCCTGAATTCTACATATTCTGAATAATTAGCAACAATAAAATATTCATCATCATTTAATGTATATTCTTTTAGTCCAAACAATTTTGCAATTTTGTTGTAATCACTTATCTTTACAATACTTTCCTTCTTATCGTATGGCATTAAAGGATATTTATCCTTTGCAATATCATAGTAAGAACCAATACTGGTTTTTAAGTCAATATTATCAAAGTTATAAACATCAAGTTTTACTATATCTTTAAGTTTGTTATCTACATCATAGCCTAATTTTTCAAGTGTATCATATATTGAAATTTTTGAATCTTCTATTTGTTTTTCAGAATAATACTCATGATCAGTTACATTTATAAACTTACCAATTTGAACATCTGCTGGAGCCAATTTTTTCAAATTATTTGTCATAGATATTTTCATAGACATTGCACTCGATAGCACGCAAATCGTTATAAATAACATCAAACATATTATTGTCATCGAAAAAGTCATAGTATTTATTTTACTTGAAAACTGTCTAAGGGTGAAACTATTTAACCCTTTATAATAAGTGTTCTTCATACTTATAAATATTTTTAAAAGCAATCCCGATAAAGACCAAAACACAAAGAAAGTTGAAATAGCACCTACTCCTATAGGAACAAAAATACTATTTGCATAAGTCATTTTCTCAATACCACCAGTAACCTGATAATAAGCAAATCCTAATGCTATACAAGAAATAATAAACACTATTGTACAAAACAATGGATTTTTTAATTTTATTTTTTCAGATTTTTTGTTAGAATGCATTAAATCTATCAATTTACATTTACTAATATTTATAGTATTAAATATCATAACTACAAAATACATAATACTAAAATAAATCAAAGTTTTAATACAAGCATTTGTTGAAAATACGAATTGAAATCTAGTTAAATCTGCTTCAAACATATTAGCAACCAAAATACTCATCAATTGTGATAATAAAAAACCTATTCCTAAACCAACTACCAATGAAACTATACCTATTATTAATGTTTCAATAAATAATATTAAGGATATTTTCTTTTTGCTCATTCCAAGCGTTAAATAAACTCCAAATTCTTTATTTCTTCTTTTTATTAAGAATCTACTTGCATAAACAATTAAAAACGCTAATATTATAGATACAAACACGCTAACACCAGAAAGAACATTGGTCATAAGTTTTATTATTTCTGCTGTTGTTGATGATACCTTCATCATAACTGACTGATCATCTATTGCATTGAACACATAAAAAATTGCAACACCTAGTATCAGAGTAAAGAAATAGATGGCATAATCCTTTATACTCTTACTAATATTTTTTAATGATAACTTAAAGAGCATCGTTTAAGTCACCACCAAGTAATGTTACAACATCTATTATTTTATCAAAAAATTCTTTTCTAGAATTTGTTCCTTTAATTATTTCATTAAAAATTTTGCCATCTTTGATAAATATGACTCTTGAAGAATAACTTGCAGTAAACGCATCATGTGTCACCATAAGAATTGTTGCTTGTAATTCTTTATTCAAATAATCAAATTTTTCTAAAAGCATTTTAGCTGACTTTGAATCCAATGCACCTGTTGGTTCATCTGCAAGAATTAACTTTGGATTAGTAATTATTGCTCTTGCACTAGCAACTCTTTGCTTTTGACCTCCACTCATTTGATATGGATATTTATTAAGTACATTAACAATATCCAGTTCTTTTGCAACTTTTTTAATTCTTGTATCAATTTCTCTTGAATTCACATTTTGAATAGAAAGTGCCAAAGCAATATTTTCATAAGCAGTTAAAGTATCAAGTAAATTAAAATCTTGAAATATAAAACCTAACTCTTCCCTTCTAAACTTATTTAGACTATTTCCTCTTAATTTTGTGATATCATTACCTGCTACATAAATATGTCCAGATGTAACTTTATCAATTGTAGATATACAATTTAAAAGAGTAGTCTTTCCAGAGCCACTTGCTCCCATTATTGCAACAAATTCTCCCTTTTCAACATCAAATGATAGGTTATCAATTGCTTTTGTAAGACTAGATTTATTGCCATAATATTTTTCAATTTTATCAATTTTTAAGATATTTTCCATAATCTTTCTCCTTTCTGATTACATTGTAATATAAAAGATAGGATTAGTCGTTATTCTAATATTACAGAATATTACAATTTTGTAATATTTATTTTTAGTATCCAAATCTGCATAAACTTTAATCAACTTTATAAAAATCATTTTTATAAAAGATAATTGTAATTTTTGTATATTTATGTATTTCAGATTCAATAATTATCTTATGTCCTAATTTATCGCATAATTTCTTGACAATATAAAGTCCCATACCTGTTGATTTTGCCATTATTCTACCGTTTTCACCAGTGAAAGATTTATCAAATACTCTTTTTATATCGTTTTTAGGTATTCCTATTCCATTATCCCAAATAGTTAGATATACTTTATCTTTTTCATCTTTTACACTGATTTTTATTATTGGATCGTTATTATTTTTTTTATATTTAATACTATTATTTATAATCTGATTTAATACGAACTCTAACCATTTTGAATCCGTTAAAACTTTTTCATTATGAATATCAACTTCAAGATTAACTTTGTTTTCTAATAAGTCATCTTTATTTTTTAAAGCAACATCTTTGATAATCTTCTGCAATTCAATTTCTTTGATAAGATAATCTTTCTCGGCATTTTCGCTTCGAACGAAATATAAAATTTGATCTATATAGTTATCTAACTTTCTAATTTGTTCTATATATCTCTTATCAAACATATTTTTGTTGTTATGAATTAATAAAGTTAAACTTGCTACTGGAATCTTTACTTCATGAATCCACATTTCTACATATTCCTTGAAATCGGTAATACTTAAATTATATTCTTTTACATTTTCAATCATTGACTTGTTTATATCATAAAGAATTTGATAAAAAATTTCGCCATCATAAAAGTTTGGCTTATTTAATATTTCTAAAATTAAATATTTTTTATCTAACTTATCAAGCGTATTTAATATTTTTTTGTAAAATTTGTATTTCCTGAAATAATCAAAAATAATATTAAATGTTGCAACTAAAAAAAATAATATTGTCAATGCTATTTTCAAATCATTTTCCACTTTAAATGCGTTTAACATAAGAATAGCAATTATGAATCCAACAATTGACACAGTTATCTGTACTGTTTTATCTAATAAATATTTTTTAAAACTCATAATAATTTATACCCTTGTCCTTTTCTTGTTTCGATTCTATTTTCAAGTCCAAAATTTTGTAATTTATTTCTCAATCTACTAATATTTACTGTTAGAGCGTTGTCATTTATAAATTCATTATTATTCCATAAATCTGTCATTAAATCATCACGAGTTACTATTCTACCACGATTACTTAAAAGATATGTAAAGATAATCATTTCATTTTTAGTTAGTTCTAATACCTTTTCACCTTGTTTCAATATTCCTTTTTGGGGATTAACACTAATATTATCATAAAATAAGTCGTCCATATTATTATCCATTCGTTTAAATATATTTTGTATTCTCAATAATAAGATTGTTGGATTATATGGCTTAGTAATATAATCGTCTGCACCATAAGATATAGATAAAACTTCATCTACTTCTCCTACCCTGCTCGTAACCATAATAATAGGAACATTAGATTCTTTTCTAATTTCTTTTAATAAAATTTCACCATTTTTATTAGGTAAATTAATATCCATTAAAATTAAATCAAATTTCATATTTTTTATATTTTCTTTAACATTATCAAACTTTTCTATAATTAATACTTCATACCCTGAATTTTCTAGCAAAGATTTTAACTCATTTCTGATGATTTTTTCATCTTCTATAATTAATATTTTTTTCATAGTTTGTCTCCTTTCATAATTTGCTTTTTTAATTATTCATATTATATCACTTTAATTTTCTAAATTATAATAATTCAGAAAATTAAATATAATTATTTTATAATTTTTTCTGCTTCAATTTTATCTAGGTTACCATATTTAATCATTTTATTTATAACTTGTCTCTGTCTTTCAATTGCTAAATTTTTATTTTGAATTGGATTATATAAAGATGGAGCATTTGGGATTCCTGCTAGCATAATTGATTCACTATCATTCATATCTTTTGGTAATTTATTAAAATAACCTAAACTTGCTGACTTAACAGAACAAAATCCATTGCCAAAATATGAAGTATTCAAATATAATTCTAATATTTCATCCTTATTATAGTTACTTTCTATGCTAAATGCCATAAAAATTTCTGCAACTTTCCTTACTATTTTCTTATCTTGTGTAAAATAGATATTCTTGGCTAGTTGTTGGGTAATTGTGCTTCCTCCCTCTACAAATTTCATTTTTTTTATATCATTTACAAATGCTCTTCCAATAGAAATGACATCTATCCCAAAATGTTTGTAAAATCTATGATCTTCAACTGATACAACTGCTTTTAAATATATTTGAGGCATATCATCAATTTTTGTATAATCTTCTTTTTGCCTAATTGTTGTAATTTTATCCTTTAATGGCATTTTATTTATGGCATTCTTATACATTTGATAACCACTACAAATAAAATAACTTCCTATACAAATAAATATTAATAAAATTGTTATTGCAATCTTTTTAACTAATTTCATATAACGCTAATTCCCTCTTTACTAAAAAGTAATTTATTGCAATAATATTATCATTTTTTATCATATAAGTCGTCATTCTAATATTACTCAATATTACAATTTTGTAATATAATTTAATTATGTATCAAGGCTATTTCTTTATTTTAGAAATAGCCTTTTTTATTTTAGTATATAGAATTAGTATTCCTATACTTAATTTTAAAAGTGCAATTAGCATACTTACTCAACCTTAAAATAATTAAATTGAGATGATTTACTCCACTCATACGCATTCCACATATCTGTTTGATTAGACGCTGGATCAACCATACTAACATTATTACCATTTACTTCTGTAACTGCAACCCAATGGTGATTTCCCGGTGTTGCTCCTTTTACTTCTTCCGTTACAAAATAACCTGCATTTACATATTGAGTAATTAAGGCTAATTTTTCACTTTTGCTTTTTCATCTTAAATTGACATTACCTACATATTTAAAGTTAGGAACAACTTTACTAATCGGTCCATAACACAAATTACCTCTTTCATCAAAGCCACCATTTTTATTTAATGTTTCTACAAATGTTCCCGGATTAAATGGCTCTATATTTGGTGTAGGTATTCCTGACTTTTCAATTAGTATTGCTATTGAAGTAACTAGGCAACCAATATTTCCTATTGTACTATTAGTATTACCTATTTTTATATTAGACCAACTCTGTCCTGCTTGTCGCCAATTAACATATTCACCTGAATCAGTAGCACCATAAATAACTCCGTTCCACAAACTTGCGTATTTGTTATCAGTAAGTTCTGCTAATTGTTTATTCTTGGAGTTTCTGGCTCTGGTAAATCATTTACTGGAAAGAACGAAATTGTATCAGTAATACTTCGTGACCCTAATGCAGATGTAATAATTATTGATCCAGAGCGTGAATATTCACAGTTGATAAATGCCCTTGGTGGAGAGGTAATTCATATATCTGCATTTGCTTCTATCAATTTTGTTTGTTATCTTTTAGTAATTTCATTTATTACTTTCTTTTCATAATAGCAAAGATAAGAATCT
>ERZ825670.54-NODE-54-length-156162-cov-33.064366_pt1 | contig 156162 bp, 170 predicted proteins | sample MGYA00519929_ERZ825670 | MGnify/ENA primary metagenome ERZ825670 (study PRJEB31778, sample SAMEA3449207) | human gut metagenome | biome: human gut; feature: human-associated habitat; material: faeces | place: United Kingdom | collected 2010/2012 ...
TTTATATAACTATGTCCACAATAATTGTCCACGTAGATTTTTTATTGATTTTTATGGGGTTTCCTCGATTCTGTCCACATTATTTATGCTATGTGGACAAATCGTGGACAAATTGTCATCTGTGGACAAATTTATCATTTTTTCTATTTTTAACAATTCCTTATTTTATAAGGGTTTGCGAGGTTATTTACCACAACAGTTTTTGTACTTTTTGCCACTTCCGCATGGACACAAATCATTACGTCCAACCTTAGTTACCTTTTTAGGAACATGTTTAGCTTTTTCTTTACCATCATTTTCCTTACCTTCAACTACTGGTTTTCTTGTAAGATTTTGTGTAATTTGAGCTTTCAATAAGAAAGTAGATATCTTAGCATCAATACTATCTTCCATCTTTTCAAATATTTGATATCCTTCTTGAGTATAAGCTTGTAATGGATTAGTTTGACCATATCCTCTTAAACCAATACCTTCTCTTAAATGTTCCATAGTAGATATATGATCTACCCAAGCCTCATCAATTACTCTTAAACTAATAGCTTTCTCAAATTCATTAACTACTTCAATTGGAATATCTTTTAGTTTATTCTTATAATCTTCTAAAATCTTTTTATTCAAATAATCTTCAACTTGTTCATCTTTCATATCCTTGATTTCATCAAGTTCAATCTTATTTTTATGTAATAAATTATTATTAACATCTTCTAAAATATCAATCTTATCAGCTTCAGTTAAATATCCTTCTGGATCAATATGATTATCAATTAAAGCTGCTACATTATTCTTAAATGTTTCTTCAATATCTAAAGTAACGTCTTCTTTATCTAATAATTCATTTCTTCTCTTATAAATAATCTCTCTTTGTTGATTCATGACATTATCATAATCTAACAAACTCTTACGCATATCAAAGTTATTTCCTTCAACTTTCTTTTGTGCAGTTTCAATAGACCTAGTAAATGTTTTTGACCTAATAGCTTGACTACCATCAATACCTAGCGAAATTAACATATTCTTAATTTTTTCAGTACCAAATCTTCTCATTAAATCATCTTCAAATGATACAAAGAATTGTGATACACCAGGATCTCCTTGACGACCTGAACGTCCTCTTAACTGATTATCAATACGACGAGATTCATGTCTTTCTGTACCAATTACATAAAGACCACCTAACTCTTTAACCCCTTCACCAAGTTTAATATCCGTACCACGACCAGCCATGTTAGTAGCTATTGTAATAGCACCTTTTTCACCGGCCTTAGCAATAATCTCAGCTTCTCGTTCATGATTCTTAGCATTTAATACTTCATGAGGCAAATGAGCTTTCTTTAATAAACCACTTAAATGTTCATTAGACTCTACTGAAATAGTACCAACTAAAATAGGTTGCCCAGTAGCATGAATCTCTTTAATACAATTAATAATGGCTTGATATTTTCCTTCTTCTGTAGCATAAACTAAATCTGGTAAATCTTGTCTAATTACAGGTTTATTAGTAGGAATTTGAATTACATACATATTATATATATTGATAAATTCTTCTTCCTCAGTCTTAGCTGTACCTGTCATACCTGATAACTTATTATACATTCTAAATAAGTTTTGGAATGTAATAGTAGCCATGGTCTTAGTTTCTTCATTAATAGTTACATTTTCTTTAGCTTCAATAGCTTGATGTAACCCATCACTAAACTGTCTACCATGCATTAAACGTCCCGTAAATTGGTCAACGATAATAACTTCACCATTTTCAATTACATAATCAACATCCTTTTTAAAGCCATAATTAGCTTTCAAAGCTTGATTAATATGATGTACTAAAGCACTATTATCAATATCATAAAGATTTTTTAAATGAAAATAATTTTCAACTTTTTCACTACCTGATTCAGTTAATGAAACATTTTTAGTCTTTACATCTAAATCATAATCTTCTTCTTTTAATTTCTTAACTGCTCTATCCGCATCAATATATAAATTTTTAGCATCAAATCTACCACCAGATATAATTAATGGTGTTCTTGCTTCATCGATTAAAATTGAGTCAACCTCATCAACAATACAAAAATTAAGTGGTCTTTGAACTCTATCTTCCGCTCTAATTACCATATTATCTCTTAAGTAATCAAAACCAATCTCATTGTTTGTTGAATACATTACATCACAATTATAAGCTTCTTGCTTTTGTTTAGGATTTAATTCTCTTAAATTCAACCCTACAGTAAGTCCTAAGAAACGATAAATATTTCCCATCCACTCTGAGTCACGTTGTGCCAAGAATTCATTTACTGTTACAATATGAACCCCCTTACCACTTAACGCATTTAAATAAGTTGGCATTGTCTCGGTCAAAGTCTTACCTTCACCAGTTTTCATTTCCGCAATATTACCATAATGGATTGCTAAACCACCAACTACCTGAACAAAATAAGGTTTTTCTCCAATAACACGATAAGCAGCTTCTCTTACAGTAGCAAAAGCCGGTACTATAATATCATCTAAAGTTTTACCTTGTTCTAACTCTTTCTTAAATTCACCAGTTTTATTTTTTAATTCTTCATCACTAAGTTTGGAATATTCTGAATCTAAAGCAACAATTTTCTTTGCTATTTCTTCAAATCTACATAATTCTCTATATTCACTATCTATTAGTTTTTTTAAAAATTTCATAATTTCTAACCTCCACATCATATATTCTAGCATATTTTAATACTAAAATAAAAACAAATTAAGTAAAATTCCTTAAAAAGAAACCAATTTTTATATTTTATTAACTTTTAATACTCAATATCCATTAAATAAAGCCCACAAGCTGGTGCCGTCATCATTTGCTTTTTTATCATATAATCATCAAGCATCTTTGAAACATCACATATTTCTTTTTTATGCATCCCAACTTCCAACATTGCTCCAACCATATTTCTTACCATATAACGATAAAAACTTTTACCTAAAAATTCTATTTCTAAAATGTCGTTATTCATATTAAATTTGATGTCCTCAACACACATCAAATAATTATCCCTTTCCCCAGCAACAAAATTTCTAAAATCATGACACCCCAAAAATACCTTAGCGCATTCCCTCATTTTATCAATATCTAACTTTTCATACACTTGTAAAAAATATCTACTCTTTAAGCAATCAAAATCACCTAAATTAATTTTATAAACATACTTTTTTCGCTTCACATTAAATCTAGCATGAAAATCATTACCTACTTTTTTACAATCTAGTACTCTTATATCATTATCTAAAATCCTATTAACCGCATACATAAGCCTATCTGCTGGTATATCATAATCTATATCAAAATGTATCATTTGACCATAAGCATGAACCCCTTTATCCGTCCTAGAAGCTCCTTTAACTAAAACTTCACCTTTATTAATCACCCCAAGAGCTTCTTCTAAAACTTTTTGAACCGTACGATAATCATTAAGCCTTTGAAACCCATAAAAACCACTACCGTCATAACTTACTTTCATTAAATATCTCATTTAGCTTCCACATCCCTATATATTGCTTTTATTAATTCTTTCACATCTACATAATCTAGTAATTCATGTCCATTTTTTCGAGCCATTTTCACAAATTCAATAATTTTAGGCATCTTCATATACCGATATAACTTTTCATTATAACAATCATTACCTAAACACTCCAAAACAATCTTACCATTTCTAAAAACAACATAATTATCTACAACATCTAGATAATCTTCATTTTCATCATCAAATATTATAATATTTTTCTTATACTTACTCTTTAATCTCTTAAAAACTTTCTTCAAAGATTCTTTATCCTTATAATTAAAACCTTTAAAATAATAATCAACAATTATCACTTTAGGATTATAAAAAAGCACACATGCTAACCACACTTTTTTTTGCTCCATTCTCGACATATTTAAAATATCTCTTGTCAAAAAGTCTTGCGATAACCCCACCATCATTAACGCCTTAAGTCCTTTATCAACTACATCTATAATTTCTAAATCATAAATTTCATTTAAATACTTCATTTCATCCAAAGCATTTTTCATCTCAAACTCTTTTAAAACTTCATTACCTAAATATCCAATATCACTAGCGTGTCCACATTCATTAACTAACAAATACCCATTCAAAGGATTCTTTTTCTTAAACAATAAGTCCTTAATTAAAGCCCCACTAAGTCCATTACAAAAAGTAATCGCACTATCTTTAAAAACATAATCAACATGATTTAATTTTTGATAATCTTTTAATGATCTAACACTTAAATCTTTCATTATGATTTCCATATTTCTTTAATCATCTCCTTATTATCTGTAATAATCCTATCTAAAAGCCCATAATATCCCAGTTGAATTGATAAATCAATCATAAAAGGTAAATCAAATCCCAATCTTCGTAATAATTTTTCTTCTTTTAAACATTCAATCGTCTTACCTTCCATAGCAATTTCTTTATTATAAAGCACTACTAAATAAGGAAAAAAAGTTACATAATCCATATCCGTTGTAATATTTATAATCGTTATCTTATTCTTCTTACAATAACTAATTATTCTCTTAATCATATCCTCATTCATATCAATAAACAAATCGTCAATAACTAAATAAACCGGATTTCGCACTAATTCTTTAATAATCTTAATATAATTCTTCCATTCAACATCAAAATTACATATTCTTTTTTCTAACTCATCATCTAATTTAAAATAATCAATTATCTTTTTAGTTCGAGCTTCCTCTTCTTCTAATTCCAAATTTAAGTCATTCATACTATCAAAAAGCTCATTAATAACTGTATTTTTATTAACGTATTTATCATGAAACACAACAGCGACATATCTTCTTAATAAATATAAATTACTTCTAACTATTTCCACACCATTAATTTTTATCGAACCACGATATCTTATTCTACCAGCTAAAATACGCGCTAACGTTGTTTTACCAGAACCACTAGGGCCAATAATACTAACCCCACTACCCTTAGGTATAGTTAAAGATAAGCTATGAAAAATTTCTTTATCTAAAGTTGTATAAGATATGTTGCTTAAGTTTAATTGTTCCATAATCCTCACCTTAAGTTAATATTATACATAAACTTGCCAAAAAAAGAAAGATTAATTATCTTCCTTTATAACATTTTCCTCTGTAGAATCACTACTTGAACTACTTTTATCCTTATTTTCAACTCTTAGAATTAATTCTCCATCTTTAGTATACCCAAATTTTTCTCTCGCATATCTTGCCATATAATCTGGATCTTGCAATTTAACAACTTCGCTTTCTAACTTTTTTTCTTCTAAAACTAAACTATCATATTTATTAGTAAGCTCGCCCTTTAGTCTTCTATTTTCAAAAATTTTTGTCCAATCATTAAACACACTATGAATAACCAAAACGATTAAAACAATTAAAATTACACTTAACCATTTCATTCTTCTTTTAGCTTTATTAACTTTTTTCTTCTTAACTTGACCCTTATTCACCATTTCATACCCTCTAGTATCAATAATTATACCACGAAACGTACCTATTTTCTAGAAGATAACTTTAATTTTACATTTTATTTGTAAACTTTCTTCCAACAAAAAAACCCAAAATAATAATAAACATAAAATATATGTGAAAATTACCATTATTAATAAAGAACAAAACATCAACATACATTATTACCATAATAAAAGTTGCCAATAAATATATGAAAACCTTAGAAACCCAATAAGTTTTCTTTAAAAGTTTCCTATGAACTCTCATACTAAAATTAATAAGCATTCCATATAAGAACGAAATAAAAAAACATATTAACTGAATTTCAATTCTCATTTAAACAATTTATCAAAGATAGAGCCTTCTTTTTTACTATCTTTTCCATCTAAGTACACTAAAGAATTAACTTTTCCTTTTATATTTAAATCACCTTCTAAAGTGTCAAGTTTTACAATTTCTAAGTTACTTCCCTTTAAAATCAAAGGACCTAAATTGGTTTCCATAACAAACTCTTCCGGTGAAAAACTTACTAGTTTTTTTAATCCCGTTAAACTTACTCTCTTCCTATCGTCCATTTTTATTTCGCTACTCAAGGTTATCTCCCTAACCGCATTTATTCTATTATCCATATTATTATCACCACTAAATTATATGTCATTGCCACGAAAAAAAGACGCCAAAGCGTCTAAATTATAGTAAAACTACTCAGCTTTCTTATATTCTTCAATAATAGCGTCTTCTAGCATTTTACGAACATCAGGATTAATAGGATGAGCTATATCTCTATATCCACCAGTAGCAGTTTTTCTACTAGGCATTGCAATGAATAACCCATTGTCTCCTTCTATAATTCTAATATCATGAACAGCGAATGAATCATCTAATACGATTGAGGCAATTCCTCTCATACGTGATCCTTCTTTTTCAATTTTACGAACGCTAACTGATGTAACTTGCATAGCATTACTCTCCTTCTAAAGTCTTTCAACTTAATTATATTCTATAGCAAATATATTTAAATTTCAAGTAAATTATTACATATGATAAATCTTTACATCCCCAATTGCCACATCAGCATAAGTAAAACTCATATTATTTCCCTCAACAATAACCGTAAAAATATTAGGATAAACTTGATTTACAACGCCTTTAAACATTTGATTTCTACTTCTTGAACCACTAACTTTAATCATAATTTGCTTATTAACTAAACTTTCAATTTCTTCTTTGATATCACTAACATTCATCTAGGATACCCCACATACATCATTCCATTACAAATTAAACCGCCCATACCATCAACCCCATTTTTAGTTTTAGATAGTAGCTCAATCAAATTAATCTCCTTATTACGTTCCGTAAGAGCCAAATTACAAGCAATAATTGCCGGGTCCAAGGCATGAATATTGACCCTTTTAGGACTACTAGCAAAATTAGCACCTGCCTTAATCAACTCTTCATAATTACTTTGACAAGCCCCAGCAATAATAATCAACTTTTCATGAGACTTTTCATACTTTCTAGCATTTTTAACGGCACCCACAAAATTAGTCGAATTTTTATAATTTTTTAAATCTTTTTTATCGCCTTTTTTCTTCATATACGCATCATGTCCTGTAATTATAACAATATCCGGCTTTACCTCTTCTAAATATCCCACAATATCATTGGCAATATGTTCTTCATCAATCTTCTTTCCCACTGCCAAAATATGGTTTTCCCGATAATAATCCATACATCTTTTTAAATATTCACTATCCCCGTCTAACTGTAAAACTCTAGGTGGTAAATAAAAATAATCATTTCTATCCATATCAGTATCAACTTTCGGTACATTAAACTTATCTTCTATCATTTTTTTATCCACAACAGTACAATCATCAACAGGACTATCAGCATACAACCTATCATTAACGCCCTTTAAATACACCATATTTCCCTTAACACTAAGTACTAAAAATAAAGTATCATTTTTATAACTATTTCTCGTTATATAGTCGCCACTTTTTATCATGAATATCACCACTTAATTGTATGTCATAAAAAATTAAATAGAACAAAAAAACTCCTTGCTTACTTAAAACAAGGAATTATATAAATCTATAAATTCAATTATACTAAATTCTTCCGCTCTCGAACTTAAATCATGACCATAATTTTTTAAAACTAGACTAACTTTCGCTAAATCATAACCCTTTAAATTATTACGAATATTCTTTCTTTTATACTGAAAGCACTGTTTAACAAACTTAAAAAATTTTTCTTCATTAGTAACTTGATATTTATTATGTCTTACTAACTTTATAACTGCACTATCCACATTAGGAACAGGATAAAAAGCATTCCTTGATACATTAGTAAGAGTTGATATATCATAAAAATAATTTAAATAAACACTCACACTACCATAATCTTGACTACCAGGTTTAGCACTAAATCTATCCGCTACTTCCTTTTGAACCATTAAAGTCATATCGACTTCATTTATATTGGAATTAATTATTTTCTCAATAATTGGTGTCGTTATATAATAAGGTATATTAGCAATTACATGAATTTTATCATACTTAGAAAAATCATATTCCCTAAAATCCACTTGTAAAATATCTTGATACACAACTTTTAAATTAGAACAACTTATTTTATCTAAATATTCTTTAACTCTTAAGTCTATTTCAAATGCTAAAACATCACACCCCATATCAACAAGTTTTTTAGTTAAAGCACCATGTCCAGGTCCAATTTCAATTATCAAATCATTATTTCCCACGGAAACACTTGCCACAATTTTATTAAGAACATTATTATCTTGTAAAAAATTTTGACCTAAATTCTTTTTATATTGAAAACCCATAATTTTCCTCCTTAGAAAAAAAGAAGTTTAATAACCTCTTCTTAGTATATCATAACTTACAATAGAACGTCCAACATGACTTAAAGCATATTCTTGACTTGGTGTTAATAAATCTAAATTATTTCCCCCAACACCTCTATCTAATACAATCGCATATATTGGCTCACTACCAATTCTATGTTCATTAATTCTTATAACTGTTCCACAAGGTGTCGCAGTCGAAGACGCCACAATATTAAGCTCTCCATAAGTCGCATCTTGATAAGTAACGTTTCCATGTAATACATCTAAACTAGGCATACACGCTAAATGCCCACCACATAAGGGACAATCTGCCGAATACCCAGTTAAATAACCAGTATAAGTATCTTTAGCTGAATATAAATCATTAGCAATATCTTCTTTAACTTTCATAACCATTGAATTTAAATCTAAGGTTTTATTTAAGTTCGAGTTACCTGCTTTCAAAAATTTATTATTAGAAGTTGATGTAATAAGTATCAAAGAAACTACTAAAACTCCACTTTTAATCAAAAAATTAATCATTTTAGTAAATTTATTCATTTAATTTACTCACCTCAAGTACAAATTAATTTTATCATGATTATATTTAAATGTCAAAAATCCTTTTAATATTTTCATTGGTAATATTTTCTAAAGTTGCTAAGTCTACATTATATAGCTGACATAAGAACAATGCCACATCTTTAATATGAGCTGGTTCATTTCTCTTTCCTCTATATGGAACCGGTGTTAAATAAGGACTATCAGTTTCTAAAATAATATTTCCCAAAGGAATTTTTGCCAAAATATCCTTTAAATTACAATTTTTAAAAGTAACAACACCATTTACTCCTAATACAAATCCCATTTTTATATATATACAAGCTGTTTCATAACTTCCACTAAATGAATGAATTACACCCTTTACTTTATGCCTTATTAATATTTCGATAGTATCTAAAGTTGCATCACGACTATGAATAACAACCGGCAAATTTAATCTTTCGGCTATTTCTAATTGACGTTCAAATATTACAATTTGTTCATCTTTATTTTCTTTACCATAATGATAATCTAATCCAATCTCTCCAATACCAACAATTTTACTAGGTAAATTATCAAATATTTTATAATCAAATTCTTCCAAGCAATTCTCTGGATGTAATCCAACAACTCCATAAACATTATCGTATTTTTTTACATCCTCTATAACTTCTAATGAACTAGCCATATTATATCCTGCGTTAATTATTCTCAAAACTCCCTGTTCTTTAGCATTATCTAAAATACTCTTCTTATCATCATAATATTCTTTTAAAACATGACAATGTGTATCCGTTAACATATTATCCTACTTTCAATTTTATTTCCCGGGAAATATTTTACCATACAAAGAAGAAAGATTTTATCATAATTATTTCCCGGGAAATAATTATTTTCTCTCAATTCTAGTAAATAAATGCTCAGGAGTTTCTAACTTAATTGAAGGTTTTAATCCACCAAAAACCTTTGTACTTTCATAATCTCTTACACCAGTATTTAATTGATTTAAAATCTTTTCACTAGTTTCTGGTAAAAATGGACTTAAATGAATAGCAATAATTCTAATACTTTCTAACAAGTTATATAAAACCGTACCAAGTCTAGCTTTCTTACTTTCATCTTTAGCCAAAATCCATGGAGTCGTATCATCAATATATTTATTACACTTTCTAAGAACATCAAAAATTTCTTCTAAAGTCTCACCGACTTTTAATTCATTCATTTTCTCTTCTAACTTCCTTGAAAGTCCAAGCACATTATTTATTAAATCATTATCGATTTCTTCAGTACAATCTCCATTTTGAACAATTCCTTCAAAATACTTCATATTCATACTTATCGTACGATGTACCAAATTTCCTAAATTATTAACCAAGTCCGCATTAATTCTATTAACTAAATTTTCTTCACTAAAAGTACCATCACTTCCAAATGGAACCTCTCTTAAAGCATAGTATCTAACAGCGTCAACTCCATAATCACGAATATACTCTCTTGGGTCTTTATAATTTCCTAAACTCTTACTAATCTTACCACCATTGATAACTAACCAACCATGACCAAATACTTGTTTAGGTAACTCCAAGTCTAAAGCCATTAACATTGCTGGCCAAATAATAGTATGAAATCTTACAATTTCCTTACCAACCAAATGCAAATCGCAAGGCCAATATTTTTTAAACTTCTCATCGTTTTCAGTCATATAACCAAGCGAAGTAATATAGTTTGACAAAGCATCAACCCAAACATAAATAACATGCTTAGGGTCAAAAGTAACTGGAATACCCCAAGTAAATGAAGTTCTAGAAACACATAAATCATCTAATCCTGGTTTAATAAAGTTATTAATCATTTCATTCTTTCTTGACTTTGGTAAGATAAAATCAGGATGTGACTCAATATACTCAACTAATCTATCTTGATATTTAGATAATCTAAAAAAGTATGCTTCCTCACTAACCTCTTTAACTTCTCTACCACAATCTGGACACATGCCATTAACTAACTGACTTTCAGTCCAAAATGATTCACAAGGAGTACAATATAACCCTTTGTATTCTCCTTTATAAATATCTCCTTGGTCATACAATTTTTTAAATATCTTTTGGACTATTTCTTCATGATTTTTATCGGTTGTTCTAATAAAATAATCATAACTAATATTTAAACTTTTCCATAAATCTTTAGCGTTATTTACTATTTTATCCACATACTCTTTTGGCGTAACTCCCGCCTCACGAGCTTTATTTTCAATTTTTTGACCATGTTCATCAGTTCCCGTTTGAAAATAAACATCATATCCTAATAATCTCTTATATCTTGCAATCGAATCTGCAATAATTGTTGTATAACAATGTCCAATATGAAAATCTGCACTTGGATAATATATTGGCGTTGTTATATAAAATTTCTTTTCCATAACTCTCTCCTCCATAGAAAAAAGCCATAACATAAGGACGAGAAAACCCGTGGTACCACCTTATTTTATGACTAATCATACACTCAAATATCTTAACGCGATTAACGATTTAGCTCCCAAATCCATACTCCCCATTCATTTTTATTTCTCTTCCACCACCAAGAAACTCTCTTTAAAAAACTCTTAGGTACCCATTTGTTCCTCACTAATTAACCATAGTTTACCATTATTAACATGAAATATCAAGTTTATTTGTAATCAAAATATTAAGTATTTGACCCACTATTTCATTACAACTACTATCACTAACTAAGATAATTCCTTCCACATTCGAATCAATTATCACCGGTCGTAAATCACAAGCACTACAAATCTTATCTTTTTCCCTCATTAAATCATATAATGATAAACCAACCAATCTTTTAACATCTAAATCCTCAATCTCTGTATTATTAAAAATAACCATTTCTCTATTTGTCGCTAGTATTTTTACATGCATATTATCCACAAGCATTTTCAAAAGTCCAATCACATACTCATCATAATTCTTAATTGCCACCGCTTTAACTAACTTTATATAATTATCATCAATACTTATTTCTAAACTATCATCTTTCTTTATTGATAATCTCTTCCTTATATCTTTAGGAATTACAATACGTCCTAATTCATCTATTTTTTTAATCGAACCATTATTCATTTCATACCTCACTACCCTTATTTTATCCACAAGTAACTTTTTTATAACCAAAATAACAAAAAAGAGACCAAAGCCTCTTAATTACTTAATTTATCCACTTCATCTTTTATTAAATTTAATAAATCTACCAAATAATAGACAAAATGTTTATCTAAATTATTCACAGGTAAAGTGATATATACTTTATTTAATACTGAACGAAATTGAAACTTTCTCGAAATATTATAAGCTTGAATAAATAACTTATCGAATTTCAAATTATGAACTAAAGTAGTTGGTAGTTCTATCTCTACTAAAGTATTATTCTGTACAACCTTTGTTATTCCTAAACTATTAGCTAGTTTTTCAAACCATTCTTCATACATATAAACTCTAATCTTTTCATCAATCTTACCAAATCTATCTTCAATTTCTTGCTGAATACTTTCTAATTTCTCATAACTATCAATTTCATTAATCTTTTGATGAATTTCAATTTTTAAACTCTCATCACTTACATACTCATCACTAATATGAGTATCAACATTAATTAAAGCTTTATTACTAGTATCTTCTTTAGGTATTTCTTCCCCATGAATTTTTTTAATCTCTTCATCAACCATTTTCATATACAAATCTAGGCCAACCGCTGAAACAAATCCCGCTTGATCACTACCCAAAATATCCCCAGCACCACGTAGCGACAAATCACGCATAGCAATACGATAACCACTACCTAACTCAGTAAACTCTTTAATAGCTTGTAATCTCTTTATCGCAATATCATTTAACATCTTATTTTTATCATACATTAAATAAGCATAAGCAATTTTATTACTACGCCCAACACGACCACGAATTTGATACAACTGACTTAAACCAAATCTGTCAGCATCAAATATTATCAATGTATTAGTATTAGGAATATCTATTCCAGTTTCAATAATCGTCGTACATAATAAAATATCATACTTATAATTAATAAAATCATCCATTACATCTTCAATTTCACTTTTATTCATTCGACCATGAGCCGTTACAATCCTAGCTTCCGGAACTAACTTTTGCAATTCACTTCGTTTATTTTCTAAGCCATCAACATGATTATATAAAATAAATATTTGTCCTTTTCGCGCTAATTCCTTATATATAGCATCTTTTACAACCATATCAGATTCCGCCATGACATAGGTTTGAACAGGATATCTATTAACCGGTGCCGTATCTATAATGGATAAATCTCTTAACCCTGACATCGCCATTTTCAAAGTTCTTGGAATTGGTGTTGCAGATAATGTTAAAACATTAACATCATTCTTATATTGTTTAATTCTTTCTTTATGTGTTACTCCAAAACGTTGTTCTTCATCAACTATTAATAACCCTAAATTCTTATATTCAATGTCCTTACTAAGCAAACGATGCGTACCAAATACTATATCTATAGTTCCATTTTTTAAGCCTTCTAAAATTCTTTCCGTTTCTTTAGGAGTAGTAAATCTATTTAATAACGCTATTTCTACCGGAAAATTTTTAAATCTTTCCAAAGCATTTTCATATTGTTGCTTTGAAAGTATTGTTGTAGGACATAAATAAGATACTTGCATATTATTAACAACTGTTTTAAACATTGCTCTAAATGCTACTTCAGTCTTTCCAAAACCTACATCTCCACATAATAATCTATCCATAGGAACATCTTTTTCTAAATCCTGATTAATATCTTTAAAAGCTTTTTCTTGGTCAGCCGTTGGAACATACTTAAAATCAGCATCAAATAAATCTTCTATAGGATCACTTTTAAAAGCTGGTCCTTTTATCTTAGCACGCTCTGCATAAAGCTTGATAAGTTCCATAGAAATATCATGAACTTTTTTCTGCATTGCTCGCTTCGTCTTTTCCCAAGAAGTACTATTTAACTTATTAATCTTAGGAACATTACCATCTTTGGAAGAATACTTAAAAATATTACTAATCTTTTCTACAGGAACATAAACTTTATCATCACCATCATACTTTATTAGTAAGTAATCTTTTTTTATACCATGATTATCTAACGTAACAACACCACTATAAATACCTATCCCATGAGCTTCATGAACAACATAATCACCAACTTCCAACTGGTCAAAATTATGTATTCTTTTACCAATTCGATAAGAATTTTTATATTTAATTTCTTTATGATTTATTTTTTCTATATCAAATTCTGCTATTACACAGTAATTAAATATTTCAAAACCATTATCTATTTTCTTTGAAATAATATTTACTTGATTAGTAATAATTTCATTTCCAGTGGTAATTCTTGCCATGGGAAATATTTCTATTATATCATCAATTTCATTTTTATTAGATAAATAAAATATAACAGTATTATTACCTTTTAATTTATTTTTTACATAATTTTCTAATAAATCAAAGTTAGAATTAAAATTTTCTATTTCTTTTGTTTGATAATGAAATTTATTATCATTTAAAACCTCTAAACTATCCAAATAAATCCAGTTCGAAATATTTAACTCTTCCATTTCAAACATATATTTTTTATTCTCATTTAGCGATTGATTATATTCCATTATCTCATCACAAAGTTTAGCATACCCTGCATCAATTTGCGATTTCTCAATCATAAATACAAAAGGATTAGCCAAATAATCTAAGATTGAACTCTTCTTTGCTGTTTCAATCTCGATATAAGGTAATACCGTAATCTTATCTATCTCTTTAATAGATAACTGATTATTCTCATCAAATACTCTTACTGAGTCAATTTCGTCACCAAAAAATTCAATTCTAACTGGGTGCTCTTGCTCGATTATAAATAAATCAATTATAAAACCACGAACCGCATATTCACCAGTCGCTGCAACCATAGATTCCTTAGTATATCCAAACTCATCTAAAATTTGAATAAACTTATCTCTATTTATTTGCATCCCCTTCTTTAACTCAAATTGTGTCTTATTAGCATATTTATAGTCAGGAAGATATCTTAAAAGTCCCATTAAATTCGTAACGACAATATGTTTTTTATTATCCTTTAATTGATTTAAAGTTTCCAAACGTTTAATTTTCAAATCAGGCGAAATCGCCACCGCTACTGAAGAAATAAAATCATCCATTGGAAATATTAAAACATCCTTATTTAAAGTACTTAGTAAATCATAATATTGATTAGCTTCATATAAACTATTAGCTAAAACTAAAACGTTCTCATCATGAATTTCAAAATACTGATTAACGTAAAAAACGTTTAACTCTTTCGTTAAACCAATTACTTCACTATTATTAACATAATTATATAACTCATTTAAATAATTCATACCAATTACCTATTTCTTATTATACTTTTGCATACAATACTCTATATCATGATTAGCAAAATCTACTATGATGTCTTTAAATATAGGAGCCATTTCATTAAATTGTTCTAAATTTTCTTTACTAATTCTTCCTAAAACATAATCTTTAGTATCCATACTTCTATCATGCGCAATACCAATTTTCAACCGAGGAACCATATCAGTTCCTAAAGAAGCAATTATTGACTTCATTCCATTATGTCCGCCCGCACTACTTTTATATTTTAACCGATATTTTAGAAATGATAAGTCTAAATCATCTTGAATAATCAAAATATCTTTATTTTCAATTTTATAATAATTAGCAAATTTGGCAACTGCATCTCCTGAAAGATTAACGTACGTTAAAGGCTTTATAAAAATAACTTTTTCACCATTAATATTTTCTTCACAACATAAAGCATTGAACTTTTTGACAAATTTTTTATTTCCCGGGAAATAATCTAACACCATAAACCCAATATTATGTCTTGTACATTCATACTCTTTACCATAATTTCCAATACCAACAATTAACTTCATTTTATATCACATCCTAATCAAAAATTCTTTTATAACTCCTATGCTCTAATACATTTACTGGCGGATTAACAATCAAGCCATCAGAACCATTTTTTGTCGCTTTAATAAGAACCATTATAGCACTCTTTTGATATCCTGCATAAACAAATTGTAACTTTTTAACACTAAATTTATATTTAGTTAAAATCCCTATAAGTTCCATTAATCTTTCTGGACGATGCACTAAATACAAAGGTGCTTTATTTTTTAAAATATATTTAGCCGTCATTACAATTTCTTCTAAATTAGTTTTTATTTCATGACGAGCTATAGCTAAACTTTCTTCTGTATTAACATATGACCCTTTATTTAACTTAAAATAAGGCGGATTACAAGTAACCGCATCAACAGATTCGGGTAAAATATATTCCAAGCTCTCATTAAGATTAGCATTAATAATTTTAACTTGTTTTTCTAAATTATTAAGTATAACCGAATTATATGCTAATTGAAAAACATTTTTTTGTAATTCAAAACCAATTATTTTACTATTAACTCTAGTTGAAAGTATCAAAGGCACAGCCCCATTACCACAACAAAAATCAACTATTGTATTTAATCCGGCCTTATTTTCTACAAATTCGGCAAGTAATATTGAGTCTAAAGAAAATTTAAATAATTTTTCATCTTGATATATCTCTAATCCATAATCAAATAAATCATTCTTTACTACTTTCATTATTATCTAGTTCAATCTCCTTAACTTCATTTCCAATTAAAACTTTATATTTTCTATTTAATATATCTACAGATATTACTTTTCCTTCTCCCTGCTCCAAAGTAACAATCTTACCAACAGTAGGCATACCGACACGACAGCAACTATATTGTTCATCTTCATAAGTTAAACAACATAATAATCTACCACAACACCCATTAATTTTAGAAGGATTCAAAGCAATATTTTGATTCTTAGCCATATTCATACTTATAGAATCAATATGATTTAAAAAACCAGCACAACACAGTCTTCTCCCACATACTCCATATCCATCAATACTTTTCGCTTTATCACGTGCTCCAATTTGTCTTAATTCAATTCTGGCTTTAAATTTACTAGCCATTCTTTTCGCAAGTTCACGAAAGTCAATACGTTCATCAGCCAAAAAATTTAATAATAGTTGTTTTCTATCAAAGGTAAAACTGGAATCCATAAAACGCATATTCAAGTTTAATTCATTAGCCATTTCCTTGGCATAATTCATAGCTTCTTCTTGTTCCTTCAATAAACTTAAATGTTTCTTATAATCATTTTTGGTTGCAATACGAATTATTGGACTAATTTCCTCAATCGAAGTTTTTAAATCTGTTTCATTAACTTTCATTACAACTTTACCAAATTGTTCTCCTCGTTCTGTTCGAACAATAACCGTTACATTAATTGGACATTCTAATTTTTCTGCATTAAAATGATAAATTTTTCCATTTGGTTTAAATTTTACACCATAAATATTACGCATTAGCTCTCCTCATTTCTATGACAAACTGATCTAATAATAGCTCTAAACTTACATTTGCTTGATTTAATGTTATAGTTTTTTCTATAATTGCAATTTGTTTTTTTAATTGTTCAAGAGAAATTCCTGATAAAACATCATTTTTTTTATTTCCCGGGAAATATTTCTCACTAATTGCACTCATATACATATCAAAAATAACAGTTAACAAAGAATTAATTTCATTTCTCGTACCAAAAGACGGTAAAATAAATTCTTTATTTACTATCAAATCACAATTTTCCAAAATTCTTCTTACATATTCATTTGCATATTCAATTATTTTCTCATCAACTACACTCTTAGTCGCATAATCGATTTTCATAATTTGACAACGACTCTTTATCGTATCAATTACTCTCTCTTTATTAGTAGTTATAAAGAACCCTAAAATATTATCTTCCGGTTCTTCTAAAAATTTTAACATACAGTTTGAAGCAGAATCATTCATCATATCAGCATCTTTTATTATATATATATTATACCTTGAATACACAGGTTTAGTACTAAACTTTTCTTGCAACTCATTAAGTTGCTGTTTTTTTATACTCATACCATCTGGCTCAACAATTATAATACTAGGTAAATTCAATAAATCAATTAACTTACATAAATTGCATTGTTCAGTACAATCACTCTTATACTTATCAGGACAATTAACAATCTTTAATAGTTGTTTTATATCATTCAAACATAATTCATAATTATTTGTTTCAATTAAAAAAGCATGAGAAAGCTTATTATCCTCATATTTCTTTTTCAATTCATTAAATTTATCTGCTTCAAACATAACTACCACCAATCAATCATATTATCAATAATTTTATAATAACTAGTGCTAATACACCAAAACCACCTAAAAAATAAGTAATTATTATATTTATAATATTAATAGGAATAATGACGTTAACGTATTTTAACATGACATTTAAACCATATAACATTAAAAAGGAAAAAACTAATTTTCTTATAACAAAATATACTTTTTTAATAGCCAATCACCAATATAATTATATTAGGCTTACTATAATTTATGATATATCTTTTCTATCATTTAAGGCATTAAGAAGTGTAATCTCATCCAAGTAATCAATATCAACACCCATTGGGATGCCATAAGACAAGCGAGATATTTTAACCCCTTTATCTTCTAATATCTTCTTTATATATAAAGTAGTCGTTTCTCCTTCAATAGATGGCTTCAAAGCTATAATAACTTCAGGATTTTCCAAAGTTTTTACTCTATCAATTAGTGAAGATAAATTAATATCTTCAGGCCCTCTATCATCAATTGGTGAAATAAGCCCATCTAAAACATGATACACCCCATTATACTTACCAGCCTTTTCAAAAGCAAAAACGCCTTTAAAGTCCTCCAAAACACATATTACGTTATGATTTCTCGAAATATCTCGGCAAACATAACATTCATCTTCATCTGTTAAACCGCCACAAATACTACATCTCTTTAATTTCTTTTTGGCCGTATTTAAGGCTAAAGAAAAATCAGCAACTTCCTCTAAAGACATATCTAAAATTGCCAGTGCCATACGTTCAGCACTCTTTTCACCAATACCAGGCAATTTCTTAAAGTATTCTATTAATTCTAATAAATTAGCAGGATATATCATTAAAATAATCCGTTAAGAGCACTTCCATATTGACCCATAGCTTTTTCCATAGCTTGATCAACATTCTTAATAGCATCATTTGTGGCAATCATAATCATATCTTGAAGTACTTCAATATCATCTTTAGCTAAGTCTTCATTTTTAATTACTACTTCAGTTACTTCTTTATTACCATTCATTGTAACTTCAACTAATTCAGACTTTCCTGTAAATAATTGTTTACCTACTTCCTCTTTTTTCTTCATTATATCTCTTTGCATTCTTTGTGCTTGAGCCATTAAATTTTGCATATTCATAAATTTATTCTCCTCTTCTATTTTGTTTCATAATTATTTCCAAAAATTTCATTAGCTAGCTTCTCCAACTCACTAGTATTTTCTTCAATAATTATTGAATCATCCATCATAGTATATTTATAACCACTTTTTAAGTTAGCAATATACTTATTACGTGCCTCTTCCCATACTTTTGGTGAAATAGACACTAATTTATATTCTCTACCAAAGAATATTTTAAAATCTTTTTCTACTGATTCAATATTCTCATTAATTAAATCATTAGTATTATTTATCTTATTAACCAATACAGCATAATTATTAGATGCTGCAACAAGCTCAGTATCTACTATATATGAAAGTAACAACTTATTCGCATTACTTTCATAAATAACAAAATCGTCCCATTTTTCTTTTAGCTCTAACAAATACTTTTTTTGAGCTCCTACAAAAGTATTATTTATTCTGGCATCCACATTAAAGTGAGCCTTTTTTTCATTAACTATTGGAGCCTCATTATTTATTTCTGGTTCTTTACTTTCTTTTATTTCCTGGGAAATATTTTCTTTAGTTGGTCTTTCTTCGACTTTTTGCTCTATTTTCAAAGTAGAACCACTCTTTTTTTCCTCGACTGGATCTTTAAAATCTTTACTTGAAATTTTATTTCCCGGGAAATATTTTAAAATTACAATTTCTAAGAAATTATATGGATCGATATTACTCTTAATTTCTTGAAGTACTCTATTTAATTCAAAAACCATACTATAAAGCATATCAAAATCAAGAATACCATTATAATTATCTAATTTTATATCTATTAAGATTGATTTTATTCTATCTATCAGCTTTTCAATTAATATTCTTACATCGATACCATTATTTTTAAATTCTTTTAATAGTTCTAAAGTGCCTTTAACATCCCCAGAAGTAAATACATCCATAAACTCTTTTACTTTTTTATTTGAAATACTTCCAAAATTGCTTGTAACATCATCTACATCTATTTTAGTATTACGTGAAGAAATTTGATCCAAAATACTTAATGCATCACGCATACCACCATTACTCATATAAGCTATTTCTTTTAAAGCGGCATCCGTTATATCAATTTTTTCTTCGTTACAAACATAATTTAAACGATTAACTATATCATCAACTGAAATTGGTTTAAAATCAAATCTTTGACAACGTGATAAAACTGTAATTGGAACACTTTGAATATCAGTTGTAGCTAATATGAATACTACATTAGATGGTGGTTCTTCCAAAGTTAATAATAAAGCATTAAAAGCACTAGTAGATAGCATATGAAATTCATCAACTATATATACTTTATACTTTGAATTTGCTGGAGCTAAACGAACATTGTTAATTATTTCTCTTATTTCATCTACTCCATTATTAGAAGCAGCATCTATCTCAATTATATCTGGATTTGTTCCAAAACTTTTACACATTTCACACTCATTACAAGGATTTCCATCTTTTGGATTTAAGCAATTTAAAGCCTTAGCAAATATTTTAGCAGAACTTGTTTTACCGGTACCACGTGGGCCAGTAAAAATATAAGCATGCGAAATATGTTCATTTTTTATAGCATTTTTTAATAATGTTTTTGTATATTCTTGACCTACTAAAGAATCAAAATTTTGTGGTCTATATTTTCGATAAAGAACTTTATATTCCATACCATCACCCTCCTCAATATTGTATCATATATTCTCTATTTATTATAGAAATTTATCTCATATTCTTAAAAAAATCTAAAAATAATTTTTTATATTTATCTATATATTCATTATTTCCAATATCAAGTTTAATGTATTTTAAAGGCTCATACAAGCCATTTAAATTTTGGTCAAGCAAATAATACACTTTATCTATTCTAGAGGCCTCTATTGCCTCAAAACAAAGCTTACAAGGCTTAAGCGTAGTAAGAAGTATACAACCATTAAGTCTAAAATCACCTAAAATTTTTTCTGCTTCACAAATAGCGTTAATTTCTGCATGGCCAATAACCAAATTATCGCATTTACGGGTATTATGGCCTGTGGATAAAATATTTCCATTTTTAATTATGATACATCCTACAGGAATATCACCGTTTTTTGATGACTCTAAAGCTAAATTATATAATTGTTCTAAATATTTTTCCATAGTTATACTCCAAACTAGCTTGCTACATATGTATGCACAAATTCCAATAAAAAAGTGCACACAAACAGGGATAGTTATGGCTGCTGTATTCCTACTCTGACCAGGTTCCTATATAATTGTTGCACGCATATATTATATAACATAATTTCTTATAAAATCAAGGAAAAAATGGCATTTTTAGTAAATTTCAAGTATTGTTCGCCATATATTTGTTCGCTAAACTAATCAAATTTGATATTTTTCCAATATCATTAAATATATATGAATTATGTTAATTTGATATCAAAAATGCCTGTTGATAAATACTTGAAATGTGAATATTTTTTACTATGTTTCACGTGAAACATAGTAATTATCTTTTTAAAACGATATATCAGTCCATTTAAGTTAAAATTATATTTATGATTATCTTTTATTTAATGTATTATCCTCAATGTTTCACGTGAAACATTGGACTTTTGTATCTTTAACTTAAAACATGGTCAAATAACTACCTAAATATTTATAAAATAAAGTAAAAACCCTATCTCATTGACTTTAATTCCATAAAATTAAAACAATTATCAACTATGTTTCACGTGAAACATTAGAAAAAGTAAAATAAATTTAGTAATGAAACTCATATAAAATATAGAAATATTAAAAATAATTATTTATCACGTATAAAAAATAAAACTTCATTAGTGTATTTTAAAAATTTGAAAAAAGTTTAATTGAAATTTTAAATTAATTAACAATGTTTCACGTGAAACATTGGCATTCTCGCTAAAATGCTTATAAATTCCCACATAATACGTATTTATATGTAATAATATAGCAAATAATAAATATATTTTCTCACAAAATTTAAAAGTTATCCTCAATGTTTCACGTGAAACATTGAGTTGACTTTTAAAATTATTGCTGGACTTATTATAATTTTAATATTTTTTATTTATTAAATAATTAATGCTTATTAAAATAAATATTTATCCACTATGTTTCACGTGAAACATATAAAAAAATACATATCTATTTCTAAATATGTATTTCTATTTAAATAAGTTAACAATGTTTCACGTGAAACATTGTTAATAATTTTTATTGATTGTTATTTTCTAATTCAGTTGTAGAACTTTCATTAAGTACCTCATCTGGTTCGGCCTTAATTAAACTGATTGTGGATACTTTTTGGCCATCTTTCAAGTTAATTAAACGAACTCCCTGAGTAACCCTGCCTAAAACTGATATTTGAGCTAATGGCATACGCATAACCATACCAGAATCAGTAATAATTACTACATCGGTACTATCATCTACCACTTTAAATGTGCATAACTTTCCGTTTTTATCCGTTACATTTAAGGCTTTTACTCCCTTAGATCCACGTCTTGTTTCGCGGAAGTCTTGAACATTTGTTTGCTTGCCGTAACCATTTTCCGTTATTATCAAAATGTTATTATCGTCACTAGTAACCTCAGCACCAATACAGTAAGCATCTTCACTTAAGTTAATACCCTTAACACCTGAAGCAGTACGTCCCATTTCTCTAATTTCAGATTCATTAAATTTAACCATACGGCCATCACTTGAACCTAACAAAATATTATCGCTACCCGTTGTTTTTCTAACCGCAATTAACTCATCATTATCTCTTAAAGTAATACAAATTTTACCATTTTGACGTATGCTTTCAAATTCAGCTAAAGAGGTCTTTTTAATTATACCACCTTTTGTAGCAAACATCAAGTACTTATTTTCATCATCTCGAGAAACTTTAATAACACTATTTACTAATTCATCCTTCTCAATTTGTAATAGATTAATTATTGGTAAGCCCTTAGATTGTCTACTAAACTGAGGAATCTCGTAGCCTTTTAACCTGTATACCTTACCCTTATTAGTAAAGAATAATGCATAATCATGTGTGGATAAATTTATTAAATGTTCAACATTATCTTCTTCATTAGTTGTCATTCCCTTTACACCTACACCACCACGGTTTTGCGACTTAAATGTATCAGCAGTTGTTCTCTTAATATATCCTTTGCTTGTTAATGCTAACATAACGTTTTCTTCTGGTATTAATGATTCATCTTCTATATATTCAATAGCAGTCATATCAATATCAGTACGTCTTTCATCAGCATATTTTGCCTTTATTTCTAATAATTCTTCCTTAATGATATTATAAATCTTTTCATCACTAGCTAAAATACCATTTAATTTATCAATTAAAGCCAATAACTCATTCAACTCATCTTCTATCTTAGAACGTTCTAAACCAGTCAAACGACGTAACTTTAACTCTAAAATAGCGTCAGCTTGAATATCATCAAGACCAAATCTACTCATTAATTTCTCTTTAGCTAATGCATCAGTTTCAGCATTTCTTATGATGTTGATAACTTCATCTAAATTATCTAATGCAATCTTATATCCTTCTAAAATATGAACTCTCTTCTGTGCCTTATCTAATTCAAACTTAGTTCTTCTATAGATAACTTCCTTTTGAAATTCAATATATTTTGAAATAATTTCATATAAGTTCAAAGTTTTTGGTTTGCCTTGATCTAACATCAAGAAAATAATCCCATAAGTTGTTTGTAACTGTGTAAATTTATATAAATTATTTAAAACAACATTTGCATTAACATCTTTTTTCAAATGAACTACTAAACGAATACCATCTAATGTAGATTCATCATGTAAATCAGCAATACCATCTAAAACTTTATCTCTTACTAACTCTGCAATACGAGTTCTTAAAGACATTTTAGTTACTTGATAAGGTATATCGGTAAATACTATCTGTTGTTTTCCATGATTTTCTTGTATTTCAGCATGAGCTCTCAAAGTAATAGTACCTCTACCAGTTTCATAAGCTTGTTTAATACCTTTATTCCCTAATATAGAAGCCCCAGTAGGAAAATCTGGTCCTTTAATATACTTCATCAACTCTTCAACAGTAATATCATGATTATCAATATAAGCAACACAACCATCAATTACTTCCCCTAAATTATGAGGAGGAATATTAGTTGCCATACCTACAGCAATACCCATAGTACCATTTACTAATATATTAGGAAATCTTGAAGGCAATACTTTAGGCTCTTTCTTAGTTCCATCAAAGTTTGGATCAAAATCAACAGTATCTTTATAAATATCTCTTAATAACTCCAAAGAAATCTTTGATAATCTTGCTTCTGTATAACGATATGCTGCCGCACCAAAACCATCAATTGAACCAAAGTTACCATGCCCATCAACTAGTGGATGACGATAACTAAAGTCTTGAGCCATTCTTACCATAGCGTCATATACAGACGTATCACCATGTGGATGATATTTACCTAAAACAGCACCTACAGTAGTAGCACTCTTACGAAAAGCTTTATCTGGAGTTAATCCATCTTCATACATTGTGTATAAAATACGACGATGTACAGGTTTTAACCCATCTCTTAAATCTGGTAATGCACGAGCAATAATAACATCCATTGAATATTCTAAGAAAGAACTCTTCATTATATCAACAACATTTTTATTTTGTTTATTATCCATATTTATTCACCTCCTAGTAATCCAAATTCTCAACATAGTGAGCATTTTCTTCAATAAATTTTCTTCTTGGCTCTACTTCTTCACCCATTAAAGTATTAAATACTCCATCAGCATCCATAGCATCCTCTAAAGAAACTTGAACCAAAGTTCTATTATTAATATCCATTGTTGTCTCACAAAGTTCTTCTGGATCCATTTCACCTAAACCTTTATTACGAGCAATATCAACTTTAACATTAGCTGGTAAAGTTTTTAAAAATTCATTTTTTTCGTCCTCTGTTAATACATAATGGAAATTTTTACCCCAGGATATCTTAAATAATGGTGGTTGAGCTATATAAATATGTCCCGTTTCCAATAATGGTCTAAAGAATCTATAGAATAAAGTTAATAAAAGAATCCTAATATGTGCTCCATCAACATCGGCATCAGTCATAATAATTATTTTGTCATATCTTAATTTATTGATATCAAAATCATCACCAATACCGGTACCAAACGCTGTTATCATACTTCTAATCTCTTCATTAGATAATGCTCTATCAAGACGTGCTTTTTCAACATTTAATATTTTTCCTCTTAAAGGTAACACTGCTTGTGTACGATTATTTCTACCACCAATAGCAGACCCACCAGCAGAATCTCCTTCGACTATAAATATTTCACATTCTTTAGCATCTTTACTTGTACAATCTGTAAGTTTACCCCATTGATTTGATAAATCTAAACCATCTTTAGTCTTTCTTTGTAAATCACGAGCTTTTTTTGCCGCTTCACGAGCACGAGACGCCGTCATAGCTTTCTCTACGATGCGTTTAGCAATCTCAGGATTTTCCATTAAATATCTTTGTAAGCCTTCACTAAACACATCATCAGCAATCTTTCTTACTTCAATATTTCCAAGCTTTGTCTTAGTTTGACCTTCGAATTGTGGATCCGGATGCTTACAGGAAACAATCATTGTTAAGCCTTCTCTTACATCATCACCAATTAATGCTGGAGCGTTATCCTTTAACATCTTAGCATTTCTAGCATAATTGTTAATAATTCTTGTTAATGCTCTTTTAACTCCATCTTCATGAGTTCCACCTTCATGAGTATGAATATTATTAGTGTAAGAATAAACTGCTTCATTATATCCATCATTATATTGCATCGCAACTTCAATTAAAATATTATCTTCTTTACCTTCTACATAGATAACTTCCGGATTAATAGGGGTTTTATTTTTATTTAATAAGTGAACAAATTCAATAATTCCACCCTCATAAACAAATTCATCTTTCCTATTATCTTCTCTTTCATCAATTAAGACAATTCTTAATCCCTTATTTAAAAAGGCAATTTCTTGTAATCTCTTAGCTAAAGTATCATAGTTATAAATTGTTGTTTCCTTAAATATTTCAGGGTCAGCTTTAAACCTTACTGTAGAACCTGTTCTATTTATATCACAATTTCCTATAACTTTTAGTGGTTCAACCGGATGTCCACCATTTTCAAAACGTTGAAAATATATTTTACCATCACGATAAATTGTTACTTCAAGCCATGTGGATAAAGCATTAACAACACTTGCACCTACACCATGAAGTCCACCAGATACTTTATATCCTCCACCACCAAATTTACCACCAGCATGTAATACAGTAAAAATTGTTTCAACTGTGGATAAACCGGTCTTTGCATTAGTACCTGTAGGAATACCACGACCATCATCTTTAACCGCAATAACGTTGCCTTTTTCCACAACAACTTCAATATCATCACAATATCCTGCTAAAGCTTCATCAACAGCGTTATCAACAATCTCCCATACTAAATGATGTAATCCAGCTTCTCCTGTCGTACCAATATACATTCCGGGTCTTTTTCTTACCGCTTCCAAGCCTTCTAATACTTGAATATCATTATCATTATAATCATTATGTCCTACTTCTCTCATCAATATCCTCCTTTATCTTGCCATCATAAATTTCAATAATCTTACTATTACTCTTTATCGTTTCTAAGACATCATCTACATCAGTTGTAGTTATAAAAGTTTGAACTTCTTTATCAAGTAAATTTAAAATATTCTCTATCTTTTGCATATCTAGTTCACTAAATAAATCATCTAAAATCAATATAGGACTAGTCTTCTTAACTTTCTTAAATATCTCTACTTCACTTAATTTATAAGCAATAATAGCATTTTTTTGTTGCCCTTCTGAACCATAATCTTTTAATTTTTGATTATCCACAACAAAATCATAATCATCATGATGTACTCCAAAACCTGTTTTTCCTAGTAACATATCTTTATTTTGATTCTTACTATATATTTCTAATAATTCATCTTGACTTTTATTTTCATAATCAGAAATATACTGTATACAAATTGTATTGTTACCACATATTTTACTATATTTATCACCAATATTATCCTGTATTAACCCTAAAAAGGTCTTTCTTTTTTGATACAATATCATACCATAATCAATTAATTTCTTAGTTAATACATTCAAATAATCACTACTAGAATTGGCATTCGCATACATTGTCTTCAAATATGCATTTCTTTGCTTAAGTACTTTATTATATTGATTTAAAACTTTTAAATATTCATTATCTAACTGGGATAAATCAATATTTAAACTATTTCTTCTAACCCCAGGTGAATCTTTAATTATTCTTAAATCATCAGGATTAAATAATACAACATTAATTTTCGATATATAATCACTTAATCTTGGATATTTATTACTATCAATTTTAGCACTCTTTCCTTCATTAGTTATTACGACATTATATTCATGTTTTATATTATGTTCAACAACACCTGAAATCTTCGTTAAATTTTTACCATTCTTTATTAAAATTTTATCCAAAGTTCCCCGAAATGATTTTGTTAAAGATAAAACATATATTGCTTCGATCAAATTAGTTTTTCCCATTCCATTTGGTCCTACTATCAAGTTCTTTTCTAAAGAAAAATTAATACTAAGTCGGTCATAGTTTCTAAAATTGAGTAATTTTAGACTTACTAAATGCATCCTATGCCTCTACTCCCTTATAGTAAAATAATAGGTATAAACAATACTCCTATACCTGTTAATAATTATACCACATTATCTTTCTTTTTGGCTGGCTTTTTTGCTTTTTTGACGATTTTTCTTTCATTTAAAACATAATTTAATCTAGTTGCTCGCAAAATCAAGTTTGTAAAAACATAATATGAAATATTTACTGAAATTTTTGACATATTTTTAAATATTATTTCTGTATTTTTATCAATTTTTCGATAATCTTTAACGTTGTTTAAAGAAATCCAAGAACAATTCTTACTCCGAGGTGAAGATGTTGGAAAAAATATAATGTCTTTACTTTCTTCAATAATAATTGGTGATTTAGTAGAATACCCCGTTAATATCCGAGTCCCCCTTCTACGCCCTTCAAACGTACTACCAAAATATTCACAACTTTTCTTAATAATATTAAGTGTATTATCTTTTATTAAATAAGATTTATTCCCCTCATATATTTTAGTATTTGGATAATTGCTTATAATTGCCAATGTATCTTCATTAATCTCATAATTTTTCATTACCTAATTCCCCCTTTGTTAATGAATTGCCAATGTTATACCATATAAACTTTGTCGAATTTTAGCGCATTTTGTCGAATTGTGAATAAAATTAAAGTTATCCACAAAAAAATACCCAAATGGGTATCATAAATATCTTAATAAGTCTTCAAAGGTAAGATTAATTGAATTAATGATTCATCTTCAGTAGATTTAATAACTATCGGTTTAACTTCACCATTTAATAATATCAATATTTGTTCATCTTTAAATGTTCTTAAAGCTTCTAACATATATTTTGAACTAAACGAAATATCTAAATTAGTATCAACATTACAATCAACTTTAACTCTTTCTTCAACTTTACCAATTTCACTAGCATACGAATTAATAACAAGTTCCTTATTACTTAAATGCATTTTAACAATATTTTTATCCTTACTTTGAGTAAGAAGAGCTGCTCTATCTATTGCATTATAATAATCATTTAAATTAGTATTTAACATAATTTCAAACTCAGTTGGAATTAAATTATTAGTATTAGGATATGTACCAGCAAGTAAATTACTTTGGAAAGTAATATTTTTATATTTAAATAAAATCTTGTTATTAAATACATGCATTTCCATATCTTGTTCATCTGTTAATATCTTATCTAACTCTAAAACATTTTTACCAGGAATAACAATATTAACAGCTGATTCGGCTTCAACATTAAGTTTAACTGTCTTTTTAGCTAAACGATAGCTATCAGTAGCGATACATTCCAAAATATCTCCGGTAATTTTAAAGTTAAGTCCTGTAAGTAATGGTCTTAATTCTTGAGTAGAAATAGCAAATACTGTTTGACTAATAATTGTTTTAAATAAGTCACTGTTGATAATTATTGGATTTTTATGTTCATCTAATTTAATAGCTGGATACTCACTTGAATCTAAGCAATTTAAATTATACTCAGAAGCTCCTGAAGATATTTTTATCTTTAATCCATCCACAACTTCAAAGTTAATTAAGTCTTCCGGCATTTTTCTAATAATATCAACAATAAACTTACTTTGAATTATTATATTACCTAAACTTTCAACATTTTTAATTTCTTTATTTTCAATAAAAGATTTAATTGTTAACTCTGAATCACTCGCAGTTAAGTACAATCCTTCCTCTTTTAATTCAAATTTAATTCCATTTAATATAGGAATAACATTTTTTGTAGATATAGCTCTTGCTACATTCATTAAATTTTCTAATATAACATTTTTTTCAATTGTAAATTTCATATTTTCTCCTTCTTTTATATATATTCATAATCATAATACTGTGGATAATGTGGATAACTTTTTGCTTTTACCCATATTTATGCCAAATTTTGGGCATTTTGCCCTGTGGATAACTAACTGAGTTATCCACAATCCATTCACATAGTTAGATTTTTGCTTTAATTTCATTGACAATTTCTTGTAATTTTTTATTGTCTTTAAGGTCTTCTGTGATTTTATCAACAGCATGAATTACGGTAGAATGATCTCTTCCCCCAAATTCTAAGCCAATTCTTGGAAATGATTCATCAGTAAGCATTCTAGCTAAGTACATTGCAAGCATTCTAGGATATGCAATGTTCTTGGACTTTTTCTTTCCTTTTAGAACATCAATTGTGAATCCATAATAGTCTGCAACTGCCTTTTGAACCATAGAAATATCGTTATTTGAATAAATATTTTTACTTATATAATCCCCTAAAGCTTCTTGGGCAAAATCTAAATCTATCTTAGTTGGGGTATAAACAGCAACATAAGCCGCTAATCTATTAATTGCCCCCTCAATTTCCCTTACATCCGTATCGCATGAGTTCGCAATGTACATAATAACATCATCACTTATCATTTTTGCAATACTAAGATACTTAATTTTATCTTTAATTATTCTTACTCTTAGGTCTAAATCCGGTGGATAAATATCTACGGGAAGTCCCCATGCAAACCTGCTTCTAAGACGTTCTTCTAATAATTTTAAGTCTTCTGGCGATCTATCAGATGTAATAATAATTTGCTTATTGTGACTGTGTAGTTCATTAAATGTATGAAAGAACCCTTGCTGTGTTTTTTCAGCTCCTACTAGGAACTGGATATCATCTACCAACAAAACATCTACATCTCGATATTTATTTTTAAAGTAATCAGCTCTTTCAAATGACGATTCTGCCCCATTAGTACTGGCAATACTTGTATAATCATCCTTAAAATTCTCACTAGTTGTGTATAAAACTCTTAAATTACTATTTTCTACTATGTAATTTCCTATTGCATGCATTAAGTGGGTCTTTCCTAGCCCACTTTTACCATAAATAAACAAAGGATTATATATTTTTCCTGGTTGTTGTGCTACAGCAATTGCCGCAGTTTTAGCAAATTTGTTGGTATCTCCAGTAACATAGTTATCAAAAGTAAACTCTTTCTTTAAATTTGTAATAAACTCTGTATTATTATCTTTTTTAACTTCCAAAGTCCTGTTGTTGATAATTTCCAAGTTATCCACAGTCTCATCTTCTAGAACAAAAGAAATATCATAAGTAACGTTAGTTAATTCAGTCAAAGCGTCTTCCAAAAGCTGATACCAGCTAGTTTCGAGCACTTTTTTATGCACTGCCATTGGTACTTGAATGACGATTTTGTTCTTTAAAGTATCTATTTCATGTAATTTTAATGGTTTAAACCATGTATTAAATGTGATTGGATTTATTTTTTGTTGTAGCAACGATAGAAATTTGCTCCATAAATCCTGATTGTCCAAAATCATCACCCCACTAACCAAATCTATCACAAGTATTGTACTCTATTTTTTAAATTTTGGGAAGTTTTTTTTAGTTATTCACAAGAAATTCACAGGTTATCAACATTTTTTTATCGGTGTATGCTGGTCTCTTATTAGTTATCCACATTATCAACAATTTGTTTATCAACAATGTGGATAAATATTCAAAAGTTATCCACAACTCCTGTGGATAACTGATATTTTATATTTTTTTTGGCTGAAATACGCCAAAAAAATGCTTGTGAATAATGTGGATAACTCTAAAAAATGGCACTTTTTGACATAAAAGTTGTGCACAACTAAAAAGTTATCCACAGGCGGTTTTGATTTTCTTGTTGATAAATTTTCCTAAATCAACATATCATTACATTATATCCAATATTTTCCTTGACTTTTAAGTTAATTTAATATTATAATAACCTTGCTATTTAAGTTTAGGAGGTGCAAACTATGAAGAGAACTTTTCAACCAAACAATCGTAAAAAATCAAAAAAACATGGCTTCTTTGCTAGAAAAGAAAGCAATATTCTTAAATCAAGAAGAAAAAAAGGACGTAAAGTATTATGCAAATAAACCACAAAAAGTGGTTTTTTTCTAATTAGGTGAATTTTATGAAGAGAACAGAAATGGTCAAAAAGTCAAAAGACTTTCAAAGTATAATAAATTATAAACATTTTTATAAAAATAAATATTTTGTTATCTATGCATCAAAACCAGATAATACCTCTCTAAAACCTAAATTTGGTATTGCTGTTGGAAAGGCCCTGGGAGATGCTGTTAACCGTAATTTAATGAAACGACGCGTTAGAAATATAATTGATAACAACAAAATATTATTTCCAAATAACCATAATTATATTATAATGATTAAAAGGACTTCTAACGAGGCTAGTTTTAATGAATTAAATGAGGCCTTATCAAGTCTAATAAAGGAGATAAAATGAAAAAAAATAACAAAGTAAAAATATTCTTACTAGCACTTTTAGTAATGTTATCCACAGGTTGTACTAAATATGTTAAAGATGGTAATAAATCTGTAATCTATGAAGCAACAGGTCAAACTCTTACTGCCAACATTCTTTGCAAACCTGTAACTGAGGACTTATATAATATATATAAGGAAAACGAAGATAAACTAACTAACAAATTAGACGAATTACCAGATTGTAATAATTTTAGTGTAACGGATATTAAATATGTTAGTTTATGGGAAAGCCTTTTTGTTAAACCTCTAGCTTGGATAATTCTAAAAGTAGGAGAATTAGTAAAAAACTATGGTGTGGCTGTAATGCTCATAAGTATTCTAATAAGAACAATTATGATACCACTAACCAAGAAATCTATGGCTCAAACTGAAAATATGAAAAAAGCTCAACCAGAAATTAATCGTCTTGAAAAAAAATATGCTAACAAAACAGATAATGAATCATTAATGGCAAAGAGCCAAGAGACAATGATGATCTATAAAAAATATAACATTAACCCTGTTAGTGGCTGCCTTACTTCATTTATTCAGTTACCAATATTCTTTGCTTTCTTAGAAGCCATTAACCGTGTACCAGCAATTTTTGAAGGAACTCTATTTAATATGAATTTAGGTATGACCCCAATGACTGGTTTCGCTCATGGTAATTACATTTATATAATCTTACTATTATTAATTATTGGCAGTACCTACGTAACATTTAAATTTAGTATGCAAAGTGCTGGTTCAACAGAAGCTGAACGTCAAATGAAAATGATGAGCACATTCATGATAATCATGATATCATTTGCATCCCTAAGCTTACCAACTGCACAAGCATTATACTGGGTAGTAAATAATGTCTTTGCTATAATTCAAAATCTAACTGTTAAAAAGCTTATGAAAGTGGGTAAATAATGGAAAAATATACTTATACTGGTAAAAACATAGACGAACTAAAAGCTAATGCTTATCAAGAATTAAATTTAGAAGAAAATGAATGTTTAATCAAAGTAACAGAAGAAAAAGGCTCTTTATTTAAAGGTCAATCATATACTTTAGATGTTTATAAAATAGCTGATGTAGCTGCAGAAATTAAGAATTATTTAAACGAATTATTAACTAAAATGGGTTTAGAAACAACATTTGAAACTAAAATTCGTGGTGAACAAATAACTATTAAAATGTTTTCTAATCAAAATAATATTTTAATTGGTCGTAATGGTCAAACCCTAAAGGCTCTTCAACAAATAATAAGACAATACATTTTCAATATAATTGGTGTTTATCCATATATATTATTAGACGTTGAAAACTACAAAGAAAAATGTGAAAATCATTTAGAAAAACTAGCTAAGCAAATAGCTCGTGAAGTAACTAAAACCAAACAGCCTGTTATTATAGACAGCATGAACTCCTATGAAAGAAGAATTGTTCATAATACTCTAGCTAACTTTAAAAATATTACAACATTTAGTGAAGGTGAAGAACCTAATAGACATATCGTTGTCAAAATAAAGGAAGACTAAGTTCTTCTTTTTTTGTTTATTTTTTGCAAAATGTGATATAATACGACGGAAAGGAAGGATAATCATGGACGACACTATTGTATATATCTCAACATCCCTTGGTGTAGGAGCCATTGCCATCATAAGATTAAGTGGCCCTAAAGCAATTGAAATTGTTAATAAAATATTTAAAGGAAAAGACTTAACTAAAGTAGATAGTCACACTATAAACTATGGCTATATTAAAGAAAATGACACAATTATTGACGAAGTTTTAGTTAGTATTATGCGTGCTCCAAAAACTTATACTACAGAAGATGTAGTAGAAATTAATACTCATGGTGGAATGGCTACAACTAATAAAGTATTAGAGCTTTGCTTAACCAATGGTGCGCGCCTTGCCGAACCAGGAGAATTTACTAAACGGGCTTTTTTAAATGGCCGCATTGATTTAACTCAAGCCGAAGCAGTTGAAGATATCATAACCTCAACAACAGATAAATCTTTAAACTTGTCAATGAACCAATTAACCGGCTCTTTAAAGAAGTTAATTACCGATACTCGTAAAACCATGGTTAACTTAATGGCAAATATTGAAGTAAACATCGATTATCCAGAATACGAAGACGCTGAAAATATAACTATTCCGCTTTTAAAAGAAAAATTAGTTCCTATCAAAAATAAACTATCCAAACTTTTAGAAGAATCTAAAAATGCCAAAATAATCAAAGATGGTATCGATGTTGCTTTAATTGGCCGCCCAAACGTTGGTAAATCAAGCCTTTTAAATCTTTTTTTAGAAGAAGAAAAAGCCATTGTTACAAACATTGCTGGTACCACCCGTGACATAGTTGAAGGTCAAACTATTATAAATGGAATCAAAATTAACTTTATCGATACTGCCGGTATTCGTAATACCACTGATGTAGTTGAAAAAATTGGAGTTGAAAAAAGTAAACAAATGATATCTAAAGCTGATTTAAACATCCTAATTTTAAATAATAATGAACCTATAACTAATGAAGATAAAGAACTCCTTGAATTAATAAAATCTAAACCAAGTATAATATTTATTAATAAAAATGATTTAGAACCAAAGTTAGATTTAGAACAAATGCCAAATATTGTTCAAGGAAATACCCTATCTTTAGAAGGAATAAAAGATTTAAAACAAAAAATAATCGAATATTTTAATTTAGAAAAGATTGAAGTTAAAGATGCAACCTATTTAACAAACGCTCGTCAAAACGCTTTAATCAAAAACACCATATCCTATATTGACCAAGCCTTAGAAGATATAGAAAACGAAGTTCCTGTCGATATGATAGAAATAAATATCCGTACTGCTTGGGATACACTAGGTGAAATAATTGGTGCTACGTATAAAGACGAATTGTTAGATGAATTGTTCTCTAATTTCTGTTTAGGAAAGTAAGTGATAAAATGAAAAACTATGAAATAATTGTTGTAGGAGGTGGCCATGCGGGTTGTGAAGCTTCTCACATTGCAGCCTATAAAGGCCATAAAACTGCCTTAGTAACTATGAATATCAAAAATATTGCAGACATGCCTTGTAATCCTTCAATAGGTGGAACAGCTAAAGGAATAATAGTTCGTGAAATCGATGCTCTAGGTGGCTTAATGGGCCGTGTTGCCGACCGTTCTCATTTTCAAATAAAAATGCTAAATAGTGGTAAAGGCCCTGCTGTAAGATCACTCCGTGCGCAAGCTGATAAAATAACCTACCCTAAAAATATGCTTCAAGAATTAAAAAACTTAGAAAATCTTGATATCATTGAAGGCATGGTTGAAGATATTATAGTAGAAAATAACGTAATTAAAGGAATTATCCTTGAAAACGGTGAAAAAATAATGTGCCAATGTCTAATTTTAACCACTGGTACTTATCTTAAAGGAAGTATTTTATGTGGTGCGGAAAAACACCCCGGTGGTCCACATGGTGAAAGAAGAAGTAACTATTTAAGTGATAATCTAAAGAAAAATGGTCTTCATATTCAACGTTTAAAAACGGGAACACCTCAAAGAATAGAGGCTTCCTCAATAGATTTTTCAAAAATGAAACCAGAAACTGGCGACAATTCCTATTGGACATTCTCCCATGATTTTCCTCCTCAATATAAAATAAACGAACAACAAAAATGTTATCTTATCTATACCACTTTAGAAACCAAAAAAATCATTGAAGATAATTTAGATAAATCAAGTATGTATGGTGGTTACGTTGAAGGCATTGGTCCAAGATACTGTCCTTCAATTGAAGATAAAGTAGTTCGTTTCCACGATAAAGACCATCATCAACTTTTTTTAGAGCCAGAATCTCTTTATTATGATGATTGGTACCTACAAGGTTTTTCAACTTCAATGCCTCATGATATTCAAGAACAAATGGTTCATTCCCTACCCGGACTTGAACATGCCAAGATAACTAAGTATGCCTACGCTATTGAATACGATGCCATTGACCCACTTCAAATTAATCCATCCTTAGAATCTAAAGTTCTATCTGGCTTATTTACGGCTGGCCAAATAAATGGCACTAGTGGTTATGAAGAAGCCGCCGGCCAAGGTATAATGGCTGGTATAAATGCAGCTTTAAAATTAGAACAAAAAGCCCCATTAATCTTAAAAAGAAATGAAGCTTACATCGGTGTTTTAATAGATGATTTAGTAACTAAGGGAACTAATGAACCTTATCGCATGCTAACTAGTCGTGCTGAATTTAGATTAATTCTTCGTCATGACAACGCTGACTTAAGATTAAGAGACCTAGCGTACAAAGTAGGAACCATTTCTCAAGAACAATACGATAATTTAAATCTAAAAAAGAAACAAATTCAAGAATTAACTAAAATTTTACAAGATAATAAATTAAAATTAAACGACGAAACTAAAAAAATATTTCAAGAAAACAACATTGAAGTACCAAGTATTTCAACATCCTTCTATCAATTATTAAAACGTCCAGGAATATCTATTCAATTTATTAATAAACTATTAGATTTTAACTATCCTGAAGCTGTTTTAGAACAGGTTGAAATATCCACTAAGTACGAAGGATATATCGTTAAAACTAATAAAGAAATCGAAAAAATGTTGAAATTAGAATCTAAGCAAATACCTAAAGATATAGATTATTCTAAAGTAACAAACTTAGCTAGCGAAGCCCGTCAAAAATTAGAAAAAATTCGTCCGGAAACTATTGGACAAGCTACACGTATATCAGGCGTTAACCCAGCCGATATTTCTATTCTTACTATCTATTTAAGAAAGGAATATCCTCATGAATAAAGAAGAATTTCTAATTGCTGTATCAAATCTAGGTTTAAATCTTACCATGCAACAACAAAAAGACTTAGAAACATACCAGTCTTTCCTAGAATAATATAATAAAACAACCAATCTAACAACAATTGTTAATGAATTCGAAGTATACTTAAAACATTTTTATGATTCCTTAACAATTATTAAAGAAATTGATTTAACAAAAGTTGATACTCTCTTAGACATTGGAACAGGTGCGGGATTTCCCGGTATGGTATTAAAAATCTGTTATCCTAATCTTAATGTTACTTTGCTTGATTCCAACAACAAAAAACTAATCTTTTTAGATAATTTAAAAAATAAATTAAATATAGATGTAACTCTTGTTCATAGTCGTGCCGAAGAATTTATTACTGACAATCGTGAAAAATTTGATGTTGTTGTAACTCGTGCTGTTGCATCCCTTCCTATCCTTTGTGAACTTGCAATTCCTTACTTAAAAGTAAACGGCTATTTTATTGCTATGAAATCAAATGCCTTAGAAGAAATCAATGCCAGTACTAATATCTTATCCAAATTAGATAGTAAAATAATTAATATCAATGAATTTGAATTACCTCATGAACATTCCAAAAGAACATTAATAAAAATAGAAAAATTAAAACCAACTAATCATCAATATCCAAGGCAATACAATCAAATAAAAAAAGAAGTAAGTAATCTCTTAACAAAATAGTGGTTACTTACTTTTTAAATTTTATAAAAAATAAAACTATTATTATAATCAAAATATAAAAATAACTCTCCAATATAATACCAAAATTTATTATTTTAAAATATCTTTAAGTAAAAAAATTATGGTTGCAAAAAAATTCAATATAGAGTATTATTAATATAGACAAGTATAATAAAGGGGCTGATTTATAATGCAAATGGAATCACAAATAGTACAAGTAAATATCGACGATATAATCCCAAATAGGTTTCAACCACGACTTTCTTTTGACGACCAAGGTTTAAAAGAATTAGCGGCTTCTATAAAAGAACATGGGATAATTCAACCCTTAGTGCTACGTAAACTTGGAAGTAAATATGAAATAATTGCTGGCGAAAGAAGATATAAAGCCTCTCAAATGGCTGGACTAACTACAGTACCTGCTGTAATTTTCAATATTGATGATAATTCCAGTGCCGAAGTAGCTTTAGTTGAAAATATTCAAAGAAGAGACCTAACTCCAATTGAAGAAGCTAGAAGTTACAAAAATCTTCTTGATAAAGGTTATCTAACTCAAGAACAGCTAGCTAAAAAAATGGGTATCTCTCAATCTGCTATTGCCAACAAACTCCGTCTTTTAAATCTTGATGATGAAGTACAACAGGCTCTTTTAGAAGGAAGAATAAGCGAACGTCATGCCCGTGCCCTTCTATCACTAGATAGCAAAACAGCTCAAAAAGAATGGCTTAATCGCATTATAACGGATCGTATGACTGTAAGACAACTAGATCAAGAACTAAAACAAGTTCTAAAGAAAAATACTACTAATAAAGAAATTCCTTTAGTAGATATCAACCCAAACGTTGAAGAAATCAAAGATAAAGCTGTAGATATCAATCCAAATCAAAATAAAAATAGAAATGTGGCGAATCTGATGGTACCAGAAGACATCCTAACAGACTATAGTAGTTCTCTACCTCAAAATACTAGCGATATGAAAACAATTAATGTTCCAAATAGCATGGATATAATGTCTAACATGCCTGCTGACGATAACCAAAGTCCCGTTAATAAATTCTTTAATACCTTAGAAAGTACTCCTGCTAACGTTAATGGTAACAATGCTTTCTCTGCTGAAAATACTTTTAATATGAATAGTGCTCCGGAGTTAAATTTTAACTTCAATACTCCAACTTCTTTCGATACTTTAACTCCACTAGAACAACAACCTAAAAAAGATATCGAAATCTTTGACCCAACTCCAAAACAAGAAGAAACAATTACAACACCAACTCCTGATTTTAATGCCTTTGAAACCCCAATTGAACTAAACCCAAATAATCGTTTCTTCACTCCTGAACCAAATAATATTACTTCAACATACCAAGAATCAACACCTAAACAAGAAGAATTATTTGACCCAATGAGTATGGTTGAGTCACTTGAACCAATTAAAGTATCAAGTTCATTAGATAATTCCATTGCCATGATAAAAGAAACCATAACTAAACTTCAAAACCAAGGAATTAGAATAAGTTATAATGAAACTGACGAACCTTTAGAACATAAAATAACTATTACTATTGATAAATAACAAAAATGACTGCTTTTTAAGGCAGTCTATTTTTTTACATTTAAAACTTTTATACCACAAATATGGCAAAATTCCAAATATGTTTTTAACTTTATATTAATCGTACCTCTTTCAACAGCTTTAACCCATTGAACTGATTTGTGCATCTTTTTAGCTAATTCTAGTTGCGTAATATTAGCACTCTCACGAATAAACTTAAAAACATCAGGAATATTATAATCTTCAAAACTAATTTTCATGAATTTCACCTATTAATTTTATATCAAATAGCTATCAAGCAATAACGAAAAAGTCTATTCTCACTAGACTGTAAGACTACATAAGGGACCTAGTTAAAATAAACTTTATAATAATAAATTTTATCAAAAAAGATAATTCCCCTTAATCATAATAAACTTTATTATTCAGTAATATTTTCCTTATTACCTTCATATTCCATTTCACTATTCACATACTCACTACCTTTAACATAATAGTAAACATACATTTTTTTATCATTAACAGCCTGATTACCCGTTATCGCATCAAGTGGCACCCCTACTACATTCTCAGGCACATCATACCACCTAGCTTCTTTATCTTTTAAATATTCCTCAACAGTATTTACCCATATATTCTTTGAAATATTTCCATCTACTGGATTCATTTGCCTATTATCGTCATATCCATTCCAAACCAACATCAAAATATCTGGATTGTATCCAATCATATAACAGTCAGTCCCCGACGACCCCGTTTTCATAGCATACTTTCTACTTATCTTTGAACCTAAACTAATAATCGTTGGCGTGTTATAATCAATAAAAGCCGAATTATATGTCGCCGTTAGCATTTCATTTAAAATAAACGTATAATTAGAATTTAAAACTTGAGTACTATTATTTTTCTTTTCATATAAAATATTTCCATGCATATCCGTAACCTTCAAAATTACCCCCAAGTCTTTTTTATATCCATTACTAGCTAAAGTAGTATAAGCATTAGCAAAATCCCACATCGAGATCTCTGCTGTTCCTAAAGGCAGTGACGGGATAGTCGGTAAGTCTTTTTTTATCCCCATTCTCTTTGCTGTTTTAACCAACATATCTTCTCCTAAAAACAAATGAGTCTTCACCGCATAAATATTATCACTATAACTTAACGCCGCCGCCATAGTAATTTCTTTATTAGCATATTTTTTATTATAATTTTGTGGTGAATACGTATCATTATTAGCAAATACAAACGTTGTTTCCTCACTTAAAAACTTTGAAGAAGATGTCATTCCATTTTCTAACGCCGCATAATAAAGTAGCGGTTTCATAGTACTACCAACTTGTCTTTCAGCACTAACTACTCTATTAAATTGACTTTTATTATAATCTCTTCCCCCAACTAATGCCATTATATTTCCCGTATTTGGATCAATTATCATACTAGCCACTTGCATCTCATTATCTGGCATATATTCATTAACATTTTTCTCTAAAATACCTTGTAGTTCAATATCCAAAGACGTATAAATCTTTAAACCTCCCGTTTCAATTAATGATTTCGGTATTGCAAGTTTATCTAACTCACTTTTAACAACATCTTGATAATACATCAACGTATCTAAATTATTTTCACTTCTCTTACCATATAAAATCAAAGTATTTTTAAATAAATTATCCGCATCTTCTTCACTTAACTTCTTATTATTAACCATAGCTTTTGCTACAATCTTCCCCCTTAATATTGCATCGTCATAATTACTAATCGGGTTATAATAACTAGGTCCCTTAGGAATACCTGCTAAAACAATACTTTCTTCCAAAGTCAAATCCTTTGCACTTTTATTAAAATAATACTCTGCCGCACTACCAATTCCAAAATTACCTTGCCCAAAATTAATCGTATTAATATATCCTTCTAATATCTCATCCTTACTATAATGCATCTCTAACTTTAAAGTAAGCCAAGCCTCCTCTATCTTTCTTTCCCATGTCTTATCAAAATCTAAATACAAATTTTTAACATACTGCTGAGATATAGTACTAGCGCCACCAACTACTTTCCTACTTTTTATATTCTGCAACATAGTTTTTATAATTCTTAAATAATCAAAACCCTTATGCTTATAAAAATTTTTATCTTCAATACTTATTATGGCATTCAAAAAATCTGGTGAAACATCACTTAAACTTACCCACTTTGAATTTCCACTTCCTTGGTACACAATAGTCTCATTATGATCATAAATATAATACTGTCCTGTTGTTTTAATATCTAAAACTGGACTAATATAAGCCATAAAATAAAGTCCTAAAATACTTACAACGCCTAAGACAAATAATAGACAAAATACCTTAAAAAGTCGCTTAAATCTCTTCAAAATTCTTCACCCTAACACTATTATGTAAAAAAAATGCGTTTTTATGTAGTCAATTTCCATTCTCTATGTTATAATGTTTTAGAAAAAAACGGAGGGCTGTTTTTTGAAGAAAAAATTAGATATAAATTTATTAAAAAATAACAATTTAACATATACTAAAAAAGATGTATCATACGATACATACGACAATATTATAAAATACAACTTAGACGATGTTGCAAACACTCTAGAATTACTCGAAGATGGTGTAATATTCACTAGAGAAAACGACGAATATTTATTTAATTTAAAACTATCTAAAGATCAAAATACTTGCCGTTATTTGCTTAAAGAATTAGATAGTTATATTGATATCGTAGTAGATGATGGTCAAATTATAAAAGAAGATAATAAACTAACTATTAATTATCAAATCGAAAGTGATGATGAATTTACTACTATTGAATTATTTTTAAAGTAGGGTGAGATTATGAAAGAAAAAATAAGAGAAATATTACTTCAAAGTTTAAAAGAAAATAATATTGAATATGAAGAAGATATTATTATCGAAAATCCAAATAAAAAAGATAATGGGGATTATTCAACTAACTTAGCATTACGTTTAACTAAATTACTACATAAAAATCCCTTAGAAATAGCCCAAAATATTACAAATAAAATAAATAGTGATTTATTTACCAAAGTAGAAATTGCTAAACCAGGTTTTATTAACTTTTACATGGATAAAAAATATTTATTAGATAATATTAATACTGTCTTAAATCTTCAAGAAAACTATGGCCGTAACAATATTGGAAATCATAAACGTTACAACTTAGAATTTGTCAGTGCCAATCCAACCGGCATTTTGCATTTGGGAAACGCTAGAGGCGGAGCATATGGTGATTCCTTAGCGCGAATCTTAAGATTTAGTGGTTATGACGTAACTGAAGAATATTATGTTAATGATGCTGGTAATCAAGTTAACAACCTCGCTTTATCAATAGAGGCTAGATATAAAACGATTTGTGGTATTCCTACTGACTTACCAGAAAATGGCTATCATGGTCAAGAAATTATTGAAATTGCTAAGAACTTATATAATGAACATCAAGATACCTTATTAAATGAAAACATTGAATATTATAAAAATCTTGGTATCAATATTCTATTAGATAAAATCAAAAAAGTCTTAAAAGATTATCGCATTAACTATGATGTCTATACTAGTGAAAAATCAATTTACAAAACCCATCCAATTCCTGAAATTATAAATAAATTAACTACTAATGGTTATACTTATGAACAAGAAGGTGCTACTTGGTTAAAAGCTAGCGAACTAGGAGATACTAAAGACCATGTTTTAGTTAAAGCTGACGGCCTATACACTTACTTAGTACCAGATATTGCATACCATATCGATAAAATTGAAAGAGGGTATGACCATTTAATTGACGTTTTTGGAACTGACCACCATGGTTATGTTGCGCGCCTTAAAGGCTCCCTAAAAGCTCTAGGGTACGACCCAGACATCTTAGATGTTAAACTATTACAATTAGTAAGATTAGTATCTAATGGTGAAGAAATAAAAATGAGTAAACGTACCGGTAAAATAGTATCTCTTCAAGAATTAATTGACTTAGTAGGTGTTAATGCTGCAAGATACTTCTTCGTAAGCAGATCCCTTGATACTCAAATGGATTTTGACTTAGACCTAGCCACTAAAAAATCTAACGAAAACCCTGTTTATTACGTATCATACGCTTACGCTAGAATCTGCAATATTTTAAATAATTACGAAGGAAAAATAACTAACGTTATAGAATATAAAACCATAAATAGTCCTGAAGCATATAATGTCTTAGAACAAATTTATAAATTTAACGAAGTAGTAATATCCGCTGCAACTAAAGAATTACCTCACTTAATTACTAATTACGTCTATGATTTAGCAGAATCATTCCATTCACTATATTCTAAAGAAAGAATAATTACAGAAGATAAAGAAAAAACCAACGAATACTTAAATTTAATTAGTGCCGTTAAAGTAACACTTAAAAATGCATTAGATTTAATTGGTGTTATACCACCAGAAAAAATGTAGGAGGAAATTTTATGAAATTAAACGATTTAACCAAAGCTGAATTAGAAGCTATGAGTTATGATGATATAGCGTACTTAATATTAAGCGAAGAAAAAAAGGAAACCAAAATAACTGACCTTTTTAAAAAAGTTTGTGATTTACTAGGGTTATCCCAAGCAGAATATGAAGCAAAAATAACTGATTTTTTCCAAGTACTATCCACTGATCAAAGATTTGTTATGGTTGATAAAGGATACTGGGATTTAAAGAGTAATCATAAGGCTAATATTATTATGGATAATGATGAAGAAGACGAAGAAGAAAAAGAGGAAGACGAAGAAGACGAAGACACAACTGAAGAAAACGATGATTTATTCTATGATGAAGATTCAACTGACGACGATACAACTGATGATGATTTAAAAGATTTAGTAATCGTAACCGATGATGACGAAGAAAATGCAAACCTTTAACGTTTGCTTTCTTTTCTCTTCCACGATATAATACATAAAGAAGGAGCTAGAAAATGAAAGAAAGACTAGAAACTATAATAACTAAATATGAGGACCTAAAACAAGAACTAACAAAACCGGAAGTTTTAGCAGACTATAATAAACTAAGAACTTTATCAAAAGAACAAAAAGACTTAGAAAGCATTGTTAATAAATATAAAGAATACTTAACTAGTGAAAAAAATATTGAAGATGCTAAAATATTAGCTAACGATCCGGAAATGCATGAATTAGCTGAAGAAACTTTAGCTGAAGAAACTGCTAATAAAGAGCGTTTAGAAAAAGAACTTGAATTAATGTTAATTCCAAAAGACCCTAATGACGATAAAAATATTATTATGGAAATAAGAGGAGCTGCCGGAGGAGACGAAGCCAATATCTTTGCTGGCGACTTATTCCGTATGTATTCTAAGTACGCTGAAAAACAAAATTGGAAAATTGAAATTCTCCATGAAGTAGAGGGTAGTGCCGGTGGATATTCCCAAATCGAATTTATGATTAGAGGTGAAAATGTCTATTCAAAATTAAAATTTGAAAGTGGTTCGCACCGTGTTCAAAGAGTACCAGTAACCGAGACTCAAGGTCGTGTTCATACTTCAACTGCCACAGTACTTGTTATGCCTGAAGTAAATGTTGATGACGTTGAAATTAAAGAAAGTGATTTAAAAATAGATGTTTATCACTCTAGTGGTGCCGGTGGTCAATCAGTTAACACTTCCAACTCTGCCGTTCGTATCACTCATGTTCCAACCAATACCGTTGTAACTTGTCAAATAGAAAGATCACAATTAAAAAATAAAGAAAAGGCTATGAAAATGCTAGCGGCAAAACTTCAAGATGCTGCCGAAGCTAAAGCTGAAGCTGAATTAGGTCAAAACCGTAAAAAAATAGGAACCGGCGATAGATCAGAAAAAATTAGAACTTACAACTATCCTCAAAATAGAATAACTGACCACCGTATTAACTTTACTATTATGGAACTAGACCGTGTTATGGAAGGTAACCTAGACCCCGTAATTGAAGCTTTAATAAACGAAGACCAAAGATTAAAACTTCTAGGAGATACTAATGAATAAACCAGAGTTTATCTCTAATGTAGATTTTGAAATCTTAAAATCAATGTATCCCGATAATATAGACGAGGTAATTCAAAAACTAAATAATCATTATCCCGTTCAATACTTAATTGGTAATGTTAATTTTTATGGCTATCAAATATTTGTTGACGAAAGAGTACTAATTCCGCGTTTTGAAACCGAAGGTTTAGTTGAAGAAACTCTAAAACTTATTAAATTTAAAAATATAACACCCAAAATTATCGAAATAGGAACGGGTAGTGGTTGTATTGCTATTGCTCTAAGTAAAGAATTAAATACCCATGTAACTGCCATTGACATATCAAAAAGTGCCATTGAAGTAGCAACTAAAAACGCTTTATACAACGAAGCTGACGTTACTTTCCAATTAAAAGACATCAAAACTGGCGACTTTAATTCTAAATACAATATTTTAATAAGCAATCCGCCATACGTTAAATATGACGAACCAGTTGACCCTGCAACTAAATTTGAACCTCAGAATGCCTTATTTGCCGACCATAATGGCTTGGAATTTTATGAAGTAATTTTAAAACGCAGCCATGAATTTATGGAATCTACAAACATAATAGCATTTGAAATAGGTGAAACTCAAGCTCCTGAGATAGAAACTCTAGCTAAAAAAGAATATCCTAACGCTAATGTTATAGTAAAAAAAGACTTACAAGAAAGAAATCGTTACTTATTTGTAATTAATGATTAAACTTAATATAATTCACTCAATATAATATTGGGTGATTTTTTATAAAAAAGATAATAATAATTTTATTCGTAGTCGTAAGTGTATACATTTTATCAACTCCTAAAGAAGAACAAATAACTATACCAGATACTTCCATTCGTTTCCGCATCATTGCTAATTCCAATTCCCTAGAAGATCAACTAGAAAAAAATGAAATCAAACAAGACTTAATTAAAAACGTAATTCCTAAAATGCTAAATAACAATATTTCTTCTTCCAGAGCATCTATTAAAAACACCATACCATTACTAAAAGAACAACTAAATATCTATAAAATACCATATTCTCTAAACCTTGGTCAAAACTATTTCCCTGAAAAAAACTACAAAGGCGTAACATACGATGCCGGAAACTATGAATCTCTAGTCATAACTTTAGGTAGTGGACTAGGGGATAACTGGTGGTGTGTTCTATATCCACCTTTATGTTTAATCGAAGACGAACCTGCCTTAGATAATATAACTTTTAAAAGCTACATCAAAGAGTACCTAAATAATTCTAATTAATAAATTTACACTCACCTTAATATAAATAATTAGGGTGATTTTTTTGATTAATATACTAATTTGGATAGCTATCGCTCTAAGTATGGATACATTTTCTTTAGCACTATCCTTAGGAACTATGAACTTATCGTATAAAAAAGTATTATTTTATCCGTTACTAGTTGGCGTCTTTCATTTTATCTTTCCCCTTATAGGACGCTTACTAGGAGATATCATTTTAAATATTATAATTATTGGTTCCCAAAAACTCTTAGGTCTAATTTTCTTAATTTTATTCTTAAAACTACTTTATGATATGAAAAAGGGTAGTAAAGACACCATCAAAATTAGTAAAATATCACTAATTCTTCTAGCCATATCGGTTTCTTTAGATAGTTTAACTACCGGCATAGGGCTAAATGCAATAACAAAAAGTATCCTCCTTCCTTCTTTAATCTTCCAAGTAGTTAGTACCACATTTACTTTTTTAGGTTTATTAATCGGTGCCAAAGCCAGTAACTCCCTGGGAAACCTTGCCAATTACTTTGGTCTTTTAATCTTACTCATTCTTGCTCTAGCCCATTTATGTAAATAACATGTAATAAAAATTGACTAACACTCAAAAACAAGATATATTAAATATAAGAAATAACTTATTTTAAAAGGAGGCTTTATATGCCAAAATTAATTATTGAAGGTCAAAATACCTTAACTGGAACCATAAAGATTAGTGGCGCTAAAAATAGTGTGGTGGCCCTTATTCCAGCTGCTGTTTTGTGCGAAACTAATTGTACTATCGAAAACGTTCCTAATATTGCTGATACTAAATCACTTATCGATATTATGGAAAAACTTGGTTGTAAAATAGATTATACTAATGAAACTCTAAACATTGATACATCTTCCTTACAAAATGTTCTAATTCCAGAAGAACTTTCTAAAAAACTTCGTGCTTCTTACTATTACATGGGTGCATTACTAGGTCGTTATAATCATGTTGAAATTTATTTTCCAGGTGGCTGCAACATCGGTTCTAGACCAATTGACCTTCATCTAAAAGGCTTCGAAAAATTAGGAGCCGCTATTACAATCGAAGGCAATAAGTACATAATTGACGCTAAAAAACTAACCGGCGCTAAAATATACCTTGACTTTGCCTCTGTAGGAGCTACTATTAACATCATGCTAGCGGCTGTCAAAGCTCATGGTATAACTCAAATATTTAATGCTGCTAAAGAGCCGGAAATCGTTAATATAGCTATGTTTTTAAATAATATGGGAGCTAAAATAACTGGCGCTGGTACTTCATGTATCAAAATTGAGGAAACTTCTACCTTAGATAGTGGCCGCATTGAAACTATCCCTGATAGAATTGAAGCTGGAACGTATCTAATTGCTGGTGCTCTAATCGGCCAAAACCTAAAAATTAAAGGTATAATCAAAGAACATTTAGAAGCCCTTCTATCTAAAATGAAAGAAATGAATATTCCTCTTAATATTTATGAAAATGAAATAATTGTTAGCAAACCAGATATTTACAAGCCTATTAATGTCAAAACTCTAGTATATCCAGGCTTTGTTACTGACTTAGGTCAACCAATGCAAACGCTTTTAACTCAAGCCACTGGAACTTCTATTTTCGAAGAAACAATCTACGAGAACCGTATGGGACATGTTAAATATCTAAATCTTATGGGCGCAAATATCAAAGTTAATAACCAAACCGCCTTCATAACGGGTCCTTCAAAATTAAAAGGAACAACAGTTATTGCCACTGACCTAAGAGCAGGTGCCTCCCTAGTTCTAGCCGCCTTAATAGCATCTGGTACCACAACCATTGAAGAGGCTTCGCATATTTTAAGAGGCTATGAATCTATCGTAGAAAAATTATCTAATGTTGGTGCTAAAATAACTTTGGTTGAATAAGATAGTAGTAGTTACTACTATTTTTTTGAGAGGTAAATTATGAAAATAAAATTACTATTTCTAACCATAGCCTCATTATTGTTAACTTATTTAATATTTACAACTAATATTGATAATCGTTTAGACATTGTATCTCTATATGATACTACAACTACAACTAGACCTAACTTCAACGATTATCTTCTTAAATACTTAGATAATAATGTATCATATTCGATGAACCAAAAATATTCCAATAAAAATCTCGAAATTGAAAATGTCATATCTAATATAAATTCTAATAAAAATAAAATTCAAGAAAAAATCCATGATGCAGAGATCATAATTATTTATTTCGGCGACTTTGAGCTTTTAAACGAAGATGTAACGTCAACTGAACTTCTAGAAGAAACAGAAAATCTCTTTAAAATAATTCGTAAAATTAATTCTAAACAAATAATCTTTTTATCTCCTGTAAATATTAAATCTTCTTATATGTATAAATCTTTATGTCAAAAATACAAAATATCATATATTAATACTACTTCCTACTTAGAAAAAACAGATATTAGTAACAATATTATCAATGAAACCGGTCATCAAAAACTAGGTAAAATATTATATTCTACTATTTCAAATGCCTGGAATTTGTAAATTGCTGCCACTCTTTGTAAAAAAAATCACTCAAATTTATTGAAATTGCTAAAAACTATGATATAATACATAAGACGAAACAAAATCTATGTTATGGATATAACATGGCGGAAGGAGAGATATAATGAAAAAGGGTATACATCCAGAAATGCATGAAGTTGAAGTACGTTGTGCATGTGGTAACACTTTTACAGTAAAATCTACAAAAGAGTCAATTCAATGTGATGTTTGTAGCGCTTGCCATCCATTCTACACTGGTTCTCAAGCTAGAGCTAAGAAGACTGGTTCAGTTGAAAAATTCAACCGTAAATATGGCTTTACTGACGAAAATAAGACTGCCTAATTGCAGTTTTTTTTCATATATTTTTTAGCAAAAATATACCATCAAACGTCAACGTGGGTGAAATTTTATTTCCTTTTTACCCCATTTATATTATAATTTTTATTATGGGAGGCTATAATGCAACAAGAAAACCTAATCAAAGTCCTTAAGTATATCAATGCTAAAACTGATATTGCCATATCAAAACTTTTCTTTGAATACTTAAAAGACCACAATAAATATAAAATAAGTCCCAGTGATTATAAAATATACGAATTCTATAAACTAACTAAGAACGAAAAAGAAAATATAATAACTAAAGGACAAAGTAAACAAGCAATTAAAAGATTAAATAAAATAACTAATCTTAATGAATATAAATTAAAAAATCAATTCTATAAAAGATATAACTCTTACTTAAATCGCCATTGGTTAGAGCTAACCGGCTCTAATATCACCGAATTTTATGACTTTGCTAATAAGTACACCCACCTTTTAAGTACCACAAATGATATTACCATTAGCAAAAATACCATAACCCCTGATTTAAAAAATTATACTAAATTATATAATGAACTAGTTTTAAATGGTAAGTCAATTATCGAAGAACCCCTAACCGAAATGGCCCCCTTATCTTCCTTAAATCCTAATGCCTTTAACATTATAAGAATGATTACTTTAAATAATGAAATAATTTATTCCTATCTAATAACAATGTACAATGACTCTTCGCTATTTGCTCCCATAAATATTGAAACGGGAATAATTGATTATGATGCCTGCGATTTATTAAAGAACACTTATGATTTTCACCCAATAACTAGCCAACAAATAAACTGGCTAACCATTCCAAAATGGCCCAGAACCAAGAGATTTACTCTTAAAGTAGCCTTAGAAAACCCCAATTTAAAATATCAAGAAATTGATCTAATCATGTCTACAAACGGACCTGCTTTAATTAAAATAAACCCTAGTCCAAACTATCAAAACATAGAACTAATGAATTTAATATATAAAAAAGATAGTTTAAAAAAACTATTAAAAGAAGAAGGAGAATAAAATATGAGTATATATATAGCCTCTGATCATAGAGGAATATCTTTAAAAAATTATTTAATAACAAAATTAGAAAAAAACAACAATGTTATCAAAAGTGATTTAGTAAACTATGATACTGACGATTATCCTGATTTTGCTTTTGATGTTTGTAACCATATGTCTAAAGAAGAAGATATTGCCATCCTAATATGTGGTAATGGAATTGGCATTTCTATTGCGGCGAACAAGGTTAAAGGAATTCGCTGTGCTCGTGTCGTATCTAATGACGATAGCTACGCGGCTAAAACCCATAATCACGCTAACGCTATTTCCCTAGCAGCTGATTTAGAACCAACCAAAGCATTAGAAATTGTTAATACTTTCCTTCATGCAACTCCATCTATAGAAGATCGTCATGTAAGAAGAGTAAATAAAATCATATCCTATGAAAACGGAGAATATAATGAAGTATAAGTCACTAATTTATGCTTTAACCTTCTTTTTAAGTATATTTGCCTTAAGTGGGGTTAACTTTGATAAATTTATGAAACGTAATAAACCATTAGAAGCCAGGGTAATTGTCTTTATTCTTGCTTTTGCTGCTAGTTACTTAGTTACCAATTTTATAGTTGACTTTATATCTTAAAGGAGCAATATGAAAAATAAAATCTATTTTAGTATCATAATATTACTTATTCCTCTAACCATAATTTCTTTTAATAGAGAAAAACAATTGGCTGAAAACGCGGACAATCTTCAAGATAAAAAAACTATTATAGTTTTAAAAAATAACAATGAAATAACAAATATTCCCCTTGAGGAATATGTAACAGGTGTAGTTGGAGCAGAAGTTCCAGCTTTATTTTTGGAAGAAACCCTAAAAGCCCAAGCCATTGCTTCTCGTACCTTTGCTTTATATCAACAAAATCATATCGGCTATCTTACTTTAAGCGATCAAGCCTATAACTCTAATACTGAACTAAAAGCTAAATGGCAAGATAAATACGATGAATATTATTCTAAAATATCCAAAGCTGTATTAGACACTAAAGACTTAGTTTTAACTTATAATAACGAACTAATTAAATCTTACTATTATTCTATGAGTAATGGCTATACCGAAAGTTCTTTAACTGTTTTTAACGAAGACTTACCATATCTAGAAATTATTCCTTCAATCTACGATAACGAAACCCTAAATAATTTTTCCACAACCATCACATTACCTAAAGAAGAATTTTGTTCCAAGTTAAGTATATCTTGTTCTAACGTTACTATTTCTAATATTCAAAAAGATAAATCTAACCGTATTGAAAGTATTGAAATAAATAACCAAAAATTTCTTGGTACTACAATAAGAACTTTATTAACCCTTAAATCAACTGACTTTACCATTAATCTTCAAAACAACAAAGTAACTATCACCACTAAAGGTTATGGTCATGGCGTAGGTATGAGCCAATATGGCGCTAATGGAATGGCTGCATCCGGTAAAAACTACACTGAAATACTTAATTATTACTACAAAAATATAAAAATTCAAAAATATATAGTATAACTTTTCTAAATTTGGTCAAACTTCCTAATAGGAAGGTGAATATATGAAAAAAAGAAAGTTAAGAGGTTATGTAATCCCCACAATATGTTTTATGTTAATCACAACAATTTTATTTAGTAGTTATAAAATGTATCAAATTTTAATGATTAGTAGAAATAATACTATCAAAGAAACTATTGAACCCGTGGTTAAAGAAGAAGAGGAAAATGTAACGCCAACTATTAACGAAACGAAAAGCATTATCCGTCCATATAACCAAAATACGGTTGTCGCCCAAATTCCATTCTATGATGCTGATGCTACTGACGATGAGCAAAAAGCAGCATTAATTTATTATGAAGGAATTTATATGCAAAACACAGGTGTGTTATATACTGATAATCAAAGCTTTGATGTTTTAGCCGTTTTAGATGGTACTGTAAAAGACATTAAAGAAGACGAAATCATGGGTAATATTATTGAAATTGAACACTCAAAAAATTTGACTACTATTTATCAAAGTGTTGATGACGTTAAAGTAACTGTTGGTGCCAGTGTCTCTCAAGGTACAGTAATTGCCAAAAGTGGCGCTAATAAACTAAATACGGATAGTACTAATGCTCTTCATTTTGAAGTTTATTACAAAGGCCAACTAATTAACCCTGAAGAATTCTATTTATATAATTATAATGATATCATGGAAAAATGAAACAACTAAATATCTATTTAAATGATAATGACTTAGTAATATTAGATAAACTTACTAATTACCCTCTAAAATCTATTCAAAATAGTATGATTATTTCTAAAGAACAATTCTTAGATGAAATAAAAAAGATAAATAAAAAATATAAAATATTTTCCAACTATATTCCTTATAAATTAAATATTTATCTAAACAAAAAAGTGTTAGAAGAAGACATTTTATACTATACTTCCATATTTGAAGAATTCTTATTTACTAAGATAAATGTTATATCTATTCTTGATGTTTTAGAGTCTAAAAATTACTTAATATCTAACCAAAATTCTAATTATTTAATATATAATAATAAGATATATTCTATTGATTTTACACTATCTAAAATTTTAATAGATTCTCTAGATTTACAAGTGATTATAATGGGTAATAATCTAAGTATTTCATTATCCAATTCCTATATAGTTGTTAATTACTATAGTTATCTAAAAGATATCATTCTTTCTATTAAAGCTTAAACTTATTATTTAAGCTTTTATTAAATTATAATGTAAAATCTGAGTAATAAATGATATCAAAATTATTGCATTATTAATTTAAATGGGGTAGAATTGTATGTAGAGGCTAATTTTAAATGATATATCAAACTTAAAAAATGGATTATATAATTGTAGATTCTGATATCGAAGCTATTGCATCAATAAAAAGTATTATAAACAAGGCGATTTTCAAGTATAACTTTGCTTATGAAATTAAAACCTTTACTGAATATTGCCAAGGATTACAAGAAAAGATTGACGATTTGTCCAAAATTAAAATCTTCATTCTTGCAATTGATTTACGTACTGATATTGACGGTATTCAAATTGCTCAACAAATTAGAGCTAAAGATTTAGACAATTATATCATTTTTGTAACTAATCATGTAGCAATGTTTGAAACTGTTCATCGCTCTATTCATAATATTTATGATTTCATCGAAAAATTTAACAATATGAGCAGTAGATTAACTAAAGATTTACAAGTATTAACTAAGTACAATCAAGATAATAAACTATTTAAATATAAAAGTCGCAATACTGACATTAAAATATTATTAAAATCAATAAATTATATCTATCGTGATACCTACGGCCGCCATGTCATAATTGTAACTGATAAAAATAATTTTGTTGTTCCCATAACTCTTTGTGCAATAAAAAGCAAATTAGATGATAGATTTATTCAAGTTCATCGTTCTTGCATTGTAAATCGCTCTAATATTTCCGTTATCGATTGGAGTAAAGGTTACTTTACTTTAAACAATGGTCAAACCATAGATAGGGTATCTAAAAAATATCGCCCTAATAGTTCTAAGGTTTCTAACTAACTTTACTATTTTTGATATTTTAAAGGTAAGATGACTTAAGAAAGTTGTCTTTTTTTAATTATCACAAAACTTGTCTAAAAAGTCCGCTTTTTTGCTCAAAATGTATCTTTTTTAAATTATTATTATTAAAAAATATAATTTTAATAAGAAAAATGATACTTTAAGACAAGAAATGAAAAAAATGCCATATTTTATGATATTCTTAATTTGCAAGTGAGGGATACTTGCTAGAAAAAAGGAAGGAGAATTAGTGTGAGAAGTAGAGTTAAATGGTTTAATAATGAGAAAGGGTATGGGTTCATCGAATATAATACAAACGAAGATATCTTTGTTCATTATTCAGCTATCTTGAAAAGAGGTTTTAAAACATTGAAAGAAAATCAATTAGTTGATTTTACATTAATAGAAACAGATAAAGGCCTACAAGCTCAAGATGTAAAAGAAGTTGAAGTGACTGCGGTTAGCTAGTCATTTTCATTTGCAAGAAAATATATTATTTGCTACAATATAATTGGGAGGGATAATATGAAATTAAATATCCGCGGTGATAAATTGGAAATCACCAAATCAATCAAAAAATATGTTGAGGAGAAATTAGCTAGACTTGATCGTTACTTTGAAAATCCCAATAATATTGAAGCATTAGTATTCATCAAAGTAAAGGGACCTAATCAAACTGTTGAAGTAACTATCCCAACTAAGGGAATTACTTTAAGAAGAGAAGAGACAACTGAAGATTTATATTCTTCGATTGACTTAGTTTTAGACAAATTAGAACGCCAAATTAGAAAGAACAAAACTAAATTAGAAAAGAAATCTAAATTAGCACCAAATTTTGAAATGCTATTAGATTTTGAACCCGTAAACGAACCTGACGAATCTTCCATTGTAAAAAGAAAAGTAGTTGATTCTAAACCAATGAGTGAAGAAGAAGCTATCTTACAATTAGAACTATTAAATCATGACTTCTTTGTTTTTAAAAACGTAAATGAAGAATGTACATCAGTTCTATATCGTCGTAAGGCTGGAAATTACGGTATAATTAATATTAAATAAATTAAAATAAGCACTCATTATTTGAGTGTTTTTCTAAGAATAACATGAATTACGAATTAATTTTACATAAATTACAACTATCTAAATTTCGTTCTAGTTTTCATTTGAATAAGAACATGCAAGACTACGTCAAAACTAAAGGCCTAATTAAAATAACTAACGATGCCTATGACTTAATAACCAAACGTCTAGCACCTAAAGTTATTCTAAATGATGGCCGTCAAACCCCTATGAAATCTAATTCACATCCCGTTTTTATTGCTCAACACGCCTGTGCTTGCTGTTGCCGTGGCTGTTTATATAAATGGCACCATATTCCTATGAATAAGAAACTATCTAAAGAAGAAATTGACTATATAGTTGGTCTCTTAATAACCTGGATAAAAAAAGAAACTAAAATCTCTTAATTAAAGTCTTTTTAGCTTCTTTTCTTTTTCTAATAACATCGTTGACAACGTCTAGTGCTTCTGAACTAACTTTACCTTTACTAGTTTTTAAAGCGTCACGCATCTCAGTTAACAATCTTAAATCATAATAATCTAAGTAAGATGTATCTTCCATTAAACTTATATCTCTTTTTAACTTATGAACATTTATCTTAATTAAAAACGATAAGACTTGGTTTAATCTAGCCGCCTCAACATACCTGTTAAAAACTAAACTATCTATTCTCAATCTTAAGATATCACTATAATTCATATTCTTTAAACCTAAATACAAGTCTTCAATCTTATAACGATTACTTGAAATACAATCTAAAATCTCTTTACTAGTCATTTCTTTGTTATCAAAAATATACATCTAATCACCCTTTCATTAAGTTCGGTTATTATATTATATATTCTACTCAAAGTCAAATATTTCGACAAATATTCCAATTTTCATTAGAAATTTTTCTAAATATGCATTATAATAAGAAGTAGTGGGTGATAAATATGTTTAAAGTTAATGATTATGTTATTTATAAACGTGATGTCTGTATTATACTTGAAGAAAAACTAATTTCTAACTACGAGTATTTTGTCTTGCAATCAACTATTGATGATTCTTTAAAAATCAATATTCCTAAAAATATGAGTTCTAAACTTCTAAGACATTTAAATACTAAAGAAGATATTGAAAAATTAATAAGTAAAATTAAAACTATTCCTCTTTTAGATGTTAATTCTAAAAATATTGAAGAAGATTATAAAAGATGTCTTCGTGACGAAACCTTAGAAAGTCTTATTGCTATTATTAAAACTAGTTATTTTCGTAACCAAAGCCGTCTTGCCCATAACAAAAAAATGACTGATAAAGACAAATATTATTATGAATTAGCTGAAAAATTTTTATATAACGAAATAGCATATATCTATAATACTACTTATGAAGATGCTAAAAAGTATGTTTTAGACAAATTAAATTAGCTTGTGGATAAAATTAAAGTTATCCACATTTTTTAATATTTAACTATCTTCGTTCATATGATTAAATGGGTGTCGATATGAACGGATTAACAAAACAAGAAGTAGTACAAAGTCGTAAAAAGTATGGCTCAAATACCTTAACCAAAGTAAAACCTAAATCCTTATTTCAACTTATATTAGAGTCCTTTAGCGACCCAATAATTAAAATTCTTCTCATTGTTTTAGCTATTAAAATAGTTTTTCTTTTTCGTGATTTTGACTTTTTTGAAACCATTGGAATACTAATCGCCATCGTTCTAGCCTCAGTAATCGGTGCTATCTCGGAGTACGCCTCAGAAGAAGCTTTCAAAAACTTAGAAGCTGCCGCTAAAAACAACTATGCAACTGTTCTTCGAGACAAAAAAATTTCTAAAATATTAAGCACTGACTTAGTAGTAGGGGATATTGTTATTCTATATAGTGGAGAAGCCATTCCTGCTGATGGTATAATTATTTCTGGTACCATAGCGGTTAATGAGTCCTCAATCAATGGCGAAGCCAAAGAAAAGCATAAAAAAGTCAATGACAAAGTATTTTCTTCGACCATTATTTACGATGGGGAAGCTAGAATGTGCGTTACTGCTGTAGGTGATTCTACTTTAATCGGTTCATTAGCTAAGGATATTCAAACTCAAGATACAACAAGTCCCCTAAAAGAACGTCTAACATCTTTAGCCAAAATAATTGCTTTAATTGGCTATATTGGGGCCATTTTAGTCGCTATAATCTATCTTGTTACCTCTAAAGATTATAGTATAAATAATATTTTATATGCTCTAACACTAAGTGTCACCGTCATAGTTGTAACAGTCCCAGAAGGCTTACCAATGATGATTACCTTGGTTTTATCTTCTAATATGAAAAAAATGCTTAAGGAAAATGTCTTAGTTCGTAAACTAGTAGGCATCGAAACTAGTGGTAATATTACTTGCTTGCTAACAGATAAAACCGGTACCTTAACTGAAGGTATTCTAAAAGTATCAAGTATAGTAACACCAAGTTCTAACAAAGTTACAAATTTATCTAATTTAAATCAAACACTAAAAACTGAAATCACTAACAACTTATATTACAACAACTCCAGTAGTTATGATACCTCTGGTCAAATAATTGGTGGTAATGCCACTGACAAAGCCATCTTACAATTCATAAAAAAGCCCATAACTAATCACCAAATCACTAACAAAATTCTTTTTAACAGCGATCTAAAATACAGTGCTGTAACTTTAGATAACAATATTACTTACCTTAAAGGTGCTAAAGAAGTCCTTCTAGATAAATGTATTTACTATATTAACGAAGTTGGCGAAAAAAAGATAATTACTAAGAAAGAAGCTATCTCCAAAGAAATCGAAAATATCTCGGCAACTGGAGTTCGCATTATTCTTTTAGCTATGAGTAAGGACTATGACCCTACTAAATCAATTCTAACTTACTTAGGTTATCTTATTATCAAAGATAATATTAGATCAAATGCTACATCATCTGTTAATACACTTCACCAAGCAGGTATCAATGTTATCATGATTACAGGTGATAATATAAATACAGCTATTTCTATCGCTAAAGAAACCAACATTATAACATCTAAATCAGATCTGGCTCTAACTTCTTTAGAATTTAATAAACTAAGTAATGAAGAAATAATTAAGATCTATCCTCATTTAAAAGTAATTGCCAGAGCACTTCCTAACGATAAAAGTAGGCTAGTAAAAATATTAAAAGAAAACAACCAAATTGTCGGTATGACTGGTGATGGTATTAACGATGCAGGGGCTTTAAAACTTGCTAATGTTGGTTTTGCCATGGGCTCTGGTACCGAAGTAAGCAAAGAAGCTGCCGATATAATAATTTTAGATAATAACATCAAATCCATAACCAAAGCCGTTCTTTTCGGACGTACCATCTTTAAAAGCATAAGAAAATTCATAATATTCCAACTAACTGTTAATATATGTGCCATGATAATGGCCATTATTGGCCCTATCTTAAAACTAGGTACTCCTGTAACAGTCATTCAAATGCTATGGATAAATATGATTATGGATACCCTAGCTGGTATTGCCTTTGCTCACGAACCACCTCTTAAAGAGTACATGACCCAGCCACCAAAGACTAAAAACGAACCCATTATAAATCGTCTTATGTTTAATCAAATAATAATAACTGGGTTATATTCCTCACTTCTAGGTATTCTCTTCTTAAAACTTCCTATAGTTTATAAAGTTATTCGCTATAGTACCGACGATCGTTACCTTCTAACCGCTTACTTTGCTTTATTTATTTTTATTGGTATATTTAACGCCCTAAATGCCCGAAGCCCTAGACTTAATGTTTTTGCTAATCTTACTAAAAATATTCCATTCATTATTATCTTTGGTCTTATTATTATCATTCAAATTTATCTTATCTACTTTGGTGGTTCCCTTTTTAGAACATATGGCCTAACCTTAAAAGAACTAATATTTACCATAACAATCGCTCTAAGCGTAATTCCCTTTGATATCCTAAGAAAACTAAAAGTTAAAGATCGTTTTAAAACCCACTAATACTTTTTTCTATTTAAATTTTTTTGAACTTATGATACCATATTTATAGATAGAAAGATGTGGTACTATGAATAAAAAAGGTTTTGTATTTGTCGAAACAATTATCGTTGTAACTGTTCTTGCTAGTTCTCTATTAATGGTATATGCAACCTTTACTACCATATTATCTAGTGAAAAACGTCGCGTTATGTTTGACGACCCAGCTTATATCTACCGTACTTACTACTTAGAAAATTTCTTAGTATCCTTAAATATGGATCAATATGTTTCTAAGTACTTAAGTAAAACTGATACTACTAAGCAAAAAATAATCGAACTTGATTGTGGTGATATTTCTTTATATAACGCTGTTAATGCTGAAGCTGAACTTAACGGTGGTGAATTAAAAAAACGTATTTTTTGCGAAGATGCCATTAAAAGTACCAATAATAAACTAAACGTTAAACATATCTTCATAACCTTCTATGATATAACCGACTTTAAATCGTGCACAACAAAAACTGGTAAAATATCTAACAATGCCACTTGTAAAGAATATCGTGATGCCCTAAAAAATATCAATGTTAATATGATTTATTATATAAGAACTTTAACTGGTACCGGCCAAGGCTACCGCATCATTGTAGAATATGAAGAAACAGAGTTAGATAAATCCAATGCTAAAAGTCCTGTAAACGGCAATTGTGGAACAAATTATCAAATTGATGGTAACAAGTGTTATCGTAAAATAACCAAAAACTATTTCAATAATGTAATAATGGTACCAAGAGGTGATATTAGTGAATAAAAAAGGTTTAACTTTAGTTGAGCTAATCTTTAGCTTAGCTCTTATATCTATAATAATGGTATTTATCTTTAATCTATTAGGTGATTTAAAAACCGAGGACTCATTAAGTAAAACAAGAAGTGAAGACAGCTTAACCCGTTCAACAGTCATAAATCTAATTCAAAATGATTTTATTAAACTTGGCCTTTATAGATGGTCTTCTTGTAATCAAAGTGGTTCCTTAATATGCATAAGTTTCACTTTCAAAGATAATACAACCAAAAATCTCCATGTTTACGAAGATTTTATTGCCTATGGTGCTCCTGGAATGATGGAAAAATGGACTCTTCAAGGAGGAAAGTTCACCCTAGACAACTTCTCATATTGCTTTAAAACAACAATTGAAAATCCCAAAGATAGATTTGATACAGCAAGTCCTAACTATTACTTAAAAATATTTATTCCTGTAACCCACGACGTAAAATCTAAGCGTAAATATGATTTTGAAATAATGAGTATGGGAAAAATGACTGATATTTATGCTTCAAACCCTAATTCATTAACCTTTAATGGTCAAACTAAAGACAATGTCTGCTAATCATTAATTATCTCTAACTTACGGAGATAATTTTTTTCTAACTCCTTTATAAACAAAGACTTACTAGAATATGGTACCATTAAAAAACAATAATTCTTAGTCCTTGTAATTCCTACATAAAATAATCTTCTTTCTTCGTTATAAGGATACTTATCATTAACTATTGCCACATCCCCTAAATATTCATGATCTTCTATTTTATTAGGAAAACCCATTATACTATCCCTAAGATTAATCATTATTACATTATCACATTCTAACCCCTTAGACTTATGAATAGTCATATAAGTAATATCAACATCTTCATATCCTATCATAACAACCTTATCATCAACCAACTTAAAATTCCTATTATCTAAAATCATACCTCTATCTTTATTATTTCTTCCTAAAATTAAATACTTACTTTCCTTATTCTTTAAAATAACTTTCTTAATAGAGGACGCAATATCCTTATAATAAACAATCTTCAAAGGTTTATCTAACCTCTTAGCAGATTTTAATTTCTTATCTATCTGTCTTTTATTCTGCATCACAAAACTTCCTGCAATATCAATCAACTCTTGACTATTACGATATGTATTTTGAATTTTTAAAATCTTACCATTTAAAAAATACTTCTTAAAATTAATAAATAAATCTAAATCACACCCTGTAAATCTATATATCGACTGAAAATCATCTCCCACCACCATATACCGGCATCCTATCTTCAAAAGCATTTCTCTTATCAAGTAAAATCTAATCAAAGAAGTATCTTGATACTCATCAATAATAATAATCTTATACTTAAATATAACCCCACCACTTTTTACAACCTCACAAGCTCTTATTATCAAATCATCAAAATCTAACTCTTTTTCTTCCTCTAAATACTTTTGATATCTTAAATAAATATTTAAAACCACTATTACAAAATCTTTCTTCTTTTTATACTTCCAAAACTTCCATCTATCTTTTTTAATAATTTCCTTAAAATAACTTATGTCATACCCATTACATTTAAAAAGTCTTATATACTTAGCAATTAATTTCTCATACTCTAAGACTAAATCAGTATTTTTATATATAAAATTCTTGTATTCTTTTAAACTCTTTGCTTTTATATTAAAAAAACTAAGTATCGCTTGGTAATGTTTCTTACTTCCTAAAACATCTTGATAAATATACTTATTAATTATTCTTTCTAAAGTTTCATTATCTGTAATATCAAATTTAATATTATTTTCTTCTAAAATCCGCATTGCTAACTTATGAAAAGTATAAACATCCATATCTGTATTAAATTCATTCTTAATTTTATCTTTTAAACTTTGAGCTGCTGCTCTAGTATAAGATATACAAAGTATCTCTTCCGGACGAATATTTTTTTCATAAATTAAATATTTTATCTTACCAAGGATAGTTAAAGTTTTACCAGATCCTGCCCCCGCAACCACTAACAAATATCTACTATTATCCATGACAATCTTCGTTTGTTCTTCATCTAAGTAATATTTTCCAATTTGTATTTTCATAGATCCCTCCACTAATATATATTACCGCTATACCCCTGATTTTCTTTTTTTCTTTTTTCAAAACAATAAAAAAGAGTTATTTTTGTATTTTTTTATACTCTTCATATAACTCTTTAAATCTATTATAGTGAACAACTTCTCTTTGTCTTAAGAATAATAATGGTTCGATTAAATCAGGATCTTTCGCTAATGAAAGCATATTTTCATATCCTGCACGGGCTTTTTCTTCCGCTGCCATATCCTCACACAAATCAACAATTGGATCTCCCGTCGATGCAAAATAACTTGCTGTAAATGGCACTCCTGAAGGATTTACTGGATAAACACCTTTACCATGTTCTGTATAATACTCAGCTAACCCCGCTGCCTCTAATTCTTCTAACGTTGCATCCTTAATTAACTGTCTAAACATCGTCGCAATCATTTCACAATGCCCAAGTTCCTCTGTTGCAATCATATTAAGTAAAGCTTTTCCCTTAGCATCCGGCATCGCAAAACTTTGCGAAAAATACCTTAACGCCGCCGCAAGCTCACCACCATAACCACCTAAACCTGCAATAATATACTTAGCCATCCTTAAATCTTTTTTCTTAATATTAACCGGAAACGCTAAATGCTTTTCATACTTATACATAATAAACCCCCGCATCATTATCCCAAGGCCAAGGATTTTTATAATACTCATAACTATCCTTATTTATACTACTTAAACACAAAGGCCTATAAGTCTTCTCAAACTCATTTAAATATCTCTTATACTCATTGGTGTACTCCCTAAACTTATTAAACACCGCCATATCATTAGGATGTAAATCTAAATACAAACTAAGGTCATTAAGTGCAAACTCCATTTGACTAAGCTTTAAAAGTAACGCCTCTTCATTAGTTTTCGCCTCTATCTTTCTAACCTGATAATTCTTATAAGGAACATATTCTTTTAAAAACATATTTCCTCTTAAATATCCTAATTCACTACTAACTAGTTTTTCTTCTCTATTTACTGGTATCTCTCCATTAATAAAGAAATTAATATCATCAATAAACATAACACCCTCCTAGACTTATCCTATGTAATAACTATTTTTGTGCCTATGCTATAACCCAAATACACCCAATAAAAAATCTAAAATATATAAGAAAAACAATATCAAAGTAAGCAATGTATTCATATTTAAAATAATTCCTGTTACTATATCTATTAGATAAAAATTAAATATTGTTGCTAAAAGTGCCCAAACTATACTAACTTCTACGGAAATATACTTACCTATATGAAACTTATAATGTTCATAATTCCACCATGTTTTATGTAAAAATTTTTCTATTAACACTCCACCAACATACTCAAGCAAGCTTAATAAAACAAACATAATCACAAAATAAAGAATCACTTTCCCTGTTCCTAAAGGCATATTTCGTAATAAATAATCTACTATCCAAATAATTAAAAATCCAAAGAAATATAACGGCGTAAATGGTCCCTTAGAAACCCCACTATCAAAATTAGAACGCGTAAATATAATAAAAGTATTTTCCAATAAATACCCCAACATACTATAATAAACAAACAATTTTATTCCCATTAATATACTTTTCATACGTTTATTATGCTAAATAATTTATTTATTATACTACTAAAACCAAAAAAGATATGATATAATCATACTAGAAAGTAGGGATTAAAATGCCACGAAAAAAGAAAAATAAATACCAAGAGATGTACAATCGTTATTGTCTTGCCGGAGTAATTATCTTAGGAGTATTTATAATTTCATATCTTGGGTTTACTTTTATTAATGATACTAACGAAAAAAGATATCAACAATCATACTTAGTTAAATCTAAGTTAGTTAAAGACTCTTATAATATAGAAGGCAATTTATCTAATATCAAAAACTTATCTGGTGATTATTACCTATATATTTCTTATACTGGCAGTGAATCTATCTATAAAATGGAAAAAGACTTAAAAAAACTAATTAAAGAGTATAAACTTCAAGATAAATTCTATTACATTAACATTGACTCCATTAAATCTGGTGATAATAAAATATCTTTAGTTAACGAATTACTGGGGCTAGACGATATTAAAGTAGAAAAAGTACCTACAATTATCTACGTTAATAAAGATAACAAAGTACTAAGAAATAATATTATTACTCGTAAAGACGATAGTCTAATGGAAGTAGGGGATTTCCAAAAACTATTAGATATTAATGAAATCTCTAAGTAACTAGCTACTAACGCTAGTTTTTTTCTATTTAAAGCAACTTTTAATTGACAAAACATGTCTTATCCCTTATACTTTTAAATGGTACATTTTATTATGTATAAAGTTTTTGATGTGGGAAGTCAAAAATGAGTAGACATAATGGAAAGGAAATAAATATGAATACATTCATGCAAAAAAAAGAAACTGTTGACCGTAAATGGTATATTGTTGATGCTGAAGGAGCAAATTTAGGACGTTTAGCTACTCAAGTTGCAACAATCTTAAAAGGAAAACATAAGGTTACTTATACACCTCATGTTGACTGTGGAGACTATGTTATCGTTATTAACGCTAGTAAAGTTAATTTAACTGGTAAAAAATTAAGCGATAAGATGTACTACAATCATAGTAGATACGCTGGTGGCTTAAGAGAAAGAACTGCTGGTGAAATGCTAGAAAAATATCCAGAAGAAATGGTAGAAAGAGCTGTTAAAGGAATGCTTCCAAAAGGACCTTTAGGAAGACAAATGTTTAGAAAATTACACGTTTACAAAGACGCTAACCATGAACAAATGGCTCAAAAACCAATTGAATTGAAAGTTAAATAGGAGGTAAGAACATGGCTGAAAAACAAATTTGGACTGGTACTGGTCGTAGAAAAAGATCAAGTGCTCAAGTAAGAATGACTTTAGGAAAAGGAAACATTACTGTTAATGGCGTTCCTGTTGATGAATACCTTCCTTATCAAACTTTAGTAATGGATTTAAAACAACCTTTAGTTGCTACTGGTAACGAAGAAAAATTCGATATCGATGTAACTGTTAAAGGTGGTGGATTCTCTGGTCAAACTGGTGCAATCCGTTTAGGTATAGCAAGAGCATTAATGGAATTTGATGCAAGTGCTGACCAAACTAGAGAAGACTCTTATCGTAAGACTCTTAAAAAACTAGGATTCATTACAAGAGACCCAAGAATTAAAGAACGTAAAAAATATGGTCTTAAAAAAGCACGTCGTGCTCCACAATTCTCAAAGAGATAATATACAAGTTTCATTTCTTGCCTTCGGGCAAGTTTTTTTGTGGTATTTTCTAACTAAAAATCATAAATTTTACTATGAAAAAAATTATATTAATAATCCTTTTATGTACCTTATTAATTATTACTCAGGTTAAAGCATCTCTACCCTTATCCGGTAAAAATATCATTATTGATGTCGGTCATGGTGGTATCGATGCCGGTACTAGTTACCAAAATATCTTAGAAAAAGACTTAAATTTAGCCATATCCCAAAAATTAGAACAAGAACTAACTAAAAATGGGGCTAGTGTTATACTAACCAGAGATAATGATTACGACTTATCCAGCCCCAATGCCGATAGACGTAAAAAAAGTGATTTTGATAATCGTATTAAACTTATAAATAATTCTAAAGCTGATATTTACTTATCAATTCACATAAATTACTTAGAAGATAGTACCTACAGTGGTGCCCAAGTATTTTATTATAGCAATTTAAATAAACCATTAGCGGAAGCTATCCAAAAAAATTTAAACACCATAAGTTATCCCAGAAGTATTAAAACTATGCCTAATATCTATATGTATCGCAGATTAAAAAAGCCCGGCGTTCTAATCGAATGCGGCTTCATATCCAATAGCCAAGAACGTCAAAAATTAACCACCAGTGAATATCAAACCACTTTAGCTCAAACTATAACCAAAGGTGTAATTGCATATTTCACATAAATTTCACAAATTAATTACAAGTTTAACATCTAAAATGAGTATCATTTAACTGTCTGTTGTGATATAATTTATTATAATAGGTGATTAGGGTATGTCAGGACAACCAAAAATATTCAAAACAATAGATGAACAAGTCGATATTCTTCTAAGCAAAGGCTTAATAATAGATGACATCGATTATGTCAAAGATACTCTTTTAAGAGAAAACTACTTCTTTTTAATGGGCTATCGTCATCTTTTTATTCGTAGCGAATCCGATCGTCGTTTCATTCCTAACACCAACTTTGAAGAATTATATGCCATGTTTAATTTTGATAGACAAATGCGTAATATCATATTTAAAAACATTTTAATAGTAGAAAATAATGCCAAAAGTATTTTTTCTTATATATTATCTAAAAAATATGGTATTAAAGAAAAACACTATTTAAATCCTAAAAACTTTAACCAAGCCCCGGAAAAACGCCGCCAAGTTAATGACCTCATAAAAAAAATGCAACGTCAAATAAGAGTTAATGGTGGCCAACATTCCGCAACTATGCACTACATAAATAACTATGGTTATGTTCCATTGTGGATTGTCGTTAAAGTATTATCCTTTGGTATCGTAAGTGAACTATTTACCATACTAAAGCCCGAAGACCAACAAGAAATAGCTAGTATCTATAAAATATCCCCAGAAAACTTAGCTCAATATTTTCAAATAATGGCTAACTTCCGTAACCTCTGTGCTCATGAAGATATTTTATATGACCATAGGTCTCAACGTATAATTGATAATACAAAATATCATTCATATTTGAATATTCCTAGAATGAATGGGGAATATATATATGGTAAGGATGATTTATTTGCCTTAATAATAATCTTAAAACAAATACTTAGAGAAGACAACTTTAGATTATTAATAAGAGAAATATCGTATGAAATAGATGTTCTAGAAGGAAAACTAAAAGTTATTTCTATTAATAAAGTTTTGGACGCAATAGGATTTCCTAAAAATTATAAAGATATAGTAAGGATGGATGTATAAATGAAAAATGAAAAAGAAGTAATTAATGCAACAATAGTAAAGCCTCGTAAAGAACATTCCAACAACAATGTATGGGTAAAATTATTAGTAATGTTTTGCCTAATTGCCATTGGCGCTGCCGGAATGTATGGTGTAATAAAACTAATGCCAGGTACTACTATTGTTAACAAATTAGAAAAAGAAGTAACTGTTAACGAGCAAGGAATAGCTGATGCTGTTGAAAAAGTATATGACTCAGTAGTAGTCGTTGAAAACTTAAAAGGCGGTGAACTGCAAGCTACAGGTACCGGGTTTATCTTTAAAAAAAATGATAACAAATATTACGTTATGACTAATTACCATGTTATTAATGGCGCTAGTAGTGTTAAAATTCAATTAACAAATAATAAAGAACTAAACGTTGAAGTCTTAGGTGGTGATAGTTATTCTGATATTGCAATCTTAGCCTTTGAAAGTAAAGATGACTATTCAATCGCTGAAATTGGTTCCTCAACTGATGCTAGAGTAGGAGATACAACATTCGCCGTTGGGGCTCCTGTTGATTCAACAACTTACTCTTGGAGCGTTACAAGAGGTATCGTATCCGGAAAAGATCGTATGGTAAAAGTAACAACAAGTAGTCAAACATCTTCTAGCGATTACATCATGAAAGTTTTACAAACAGATGCTGCCATAAACTCTGGTAACTCAGGTGGACCTTTATGTAATTCAAATGGTCAAGTAATTGGTATCACTAATATGAAACTAGTATCTAATTCCACTTCCAACATTGAAGGCATGGGATTCGCTATTCCTATTGAAGACGCTATCGATTTTGCTAATAAAATAATTAATGGTGAAGATATAACAAGACCAACCCTAGGAGTATCTATGTTAGATATTTCCTCAACCGGACTAGCCTATTATAATATAAGCGTTCCTGATAATGTAACCAATGGTGTTGTTATAATGAGCGTATCTAAAAACTCTGCTGCTGAAGAAGGCGGCTTAAAGAAAGGCGATGTTATCTTAGAAATAGATAATGTTAAAGTAACATCAAGCGCCCTTCTAAAATATGAATTATATCGTCATAATATTGGCGATGAAATAACCTTAAAAATTAATCGTAACGGGTTTGAAAAAACATTAAAAATCAAATTAACTAAATAAAAATAACACTCTAATCATGAGTGCTATTTTTTAGCCTTCTAAGTATAAAACATCTAAATCAACAAAACCATTAATCCCCGGAACCTCACCCGTATTACTAAATTGCCATACCTTAAAATCTTTGTCATAATTTGTTTTAGAAACATAATGCGCTAGCCAAGTAGGGTACTCACTTAAATCCCAAATCGTATTTAAATAGTACTTCGAACTATAATTCATTCCTTCATACCCATTACCATGTAAGATATCTAAAAATCTCTTCGCAACTTTGTTTAAATCAATAATATTAATATTGTATGTTGGAAAACTCTTCCAAGTTTCATAATCAAATACAATCGGCAAATCAATTTTCTCGCCATTTAAAGTCTTAACTATCCAATTAGCTTGCTCTTCGGCTTCCCATATCTCTGTTGCATATGAGTAAAAATATAACCCAACCTTAAGCCCCACATTCCTAGCACCTTCTAAATTTTGCCTAAACTTTTCATCTTCCATAATCTTGGCTTCTCTATTATGACCAAACCCAATTCTTATAAAGACAAATTCTACACCACTATTTTTAACAGATTCCCAATCAATATCTCCTTGATGATTAGAAACATCTATTCCTATCAAAGTATTTTTTGTTTTATACTTTAAAATCATATCTTCAATTTTATCTGGTACAATTTCTACTTCTGGTGTTTCCTCAAATTTTTCAATAACATTAACTATTACATCCTTATCAACATAATTACCACTAGCGTCAGTTACTTTCACATTAACTTTATACTTTCCTTCTTTAGTTGTATCAATATCTCCCATAACCTGACAAGCCACATTTCGATCCGCATTATCTGCATAAAAAGCCCTTTTACAAACATCAATACCATTATCTTTCAATACATATAAATTATTACTTATACTCAAAATAGGTTTCACACTATCAACAATATTTATTGTAACATCATATTTTCCTTTATGTTTCTTCGTATCCCGATAATCTATCGTAACTATCTGCTCACCAATATCTTTATAATCGTATTCCGTATTTCCATTAATTAAATATCCATCTTTGATTGACACTAAATTGTCAAGTATAATCTTATCCCCATATTCAAAAACCAAATTATCCTTAAGACTTACCACCGCTATATTTTTCCCACAACTACAACAAAACAGCATCACGACCAACCCTAGAACAAATTTTTTCATTTCCCTAATCACCTTATTATAATTATAATATAGTTTGAAATATTTTGCATAAATTATTCTTCTATGATACAATGAAGATAATAAAGAGGGAACTAAAATGGCTAAAAATTATGAGAAAGAAAACAAGAAATTAGTAGTAATAAGTATTATTGTCTTCTTACTAGGCCTAATTCTTGGCAGTTTTAATATATATACAAACTTAAAAACATATGGTGATAAAAAAACTAAATATACTACCGAATATAAAACTGATTTAGAACAAAATATGGATAGTATTTCTAAAGAAATTGAAATTATTGAACAAAGTCAAAGTAATCTATCTAAAGAAAAAGAGACTCTTCAAAAAGAAAACAACGCCATTTTAAATAGAGATGGTAAAACTAAAGAATACTATACTAACTTAGAAAAAATAAATAATTATAACAAGGAAATTGAAGACTTAGATAATCAAAAATTCAGTAAGATAACAGCTAAGAACAAATATAAACAAGATCTTATTAGTGCAAATGAATTTTTAGATCAAGATACCAATAACCCATACCTATTTAAAAATATTCTTGGTGGTATTATAGTTATTTTTATAACCGTAATAATCAGTAATGTTATTTTATATTATGCTTTCAAAGTTACTGAAGAAGAAATACTATTTGAAACACCCCAAGAAATCCCTGAACCTATCCTAAATGAACCAAAGTTAGAAGAACCTCTAAATGATAATGTCGTGGAGTTAGAAAAAGTTGAGCCTGAAAAAATAATAAAGGAAGAAGAAGCTCCTAAAAAACCAACAAATACTAAGAAATCACAATCTAATCATAAAAATACTAATACTAGCCATCCTGAAAAAGGATAGGCTTTTTTAAACTGAAAAAACTGTGGATACTTTTCTACTTATCCACAGTACTATTTGCTATAATCTCACATATTTCTTTTACATACGGACTTCTTTTGACCACGTCTTTTGGTACAAACATATACAAATGATTTAAAGTTCTAGTCATCGCTACATAAAACACTCTTCGCTCTTCTGCAAACGAAATACCCTCATTAACATCTTCATTACGAAAAACATTTAACATCCAAAAACCTTTTTTATTATTAGGAAAACCACTCGTAAGCCCAAGCAAAATAACCTCATCATACGTCAAGCCCTTTGATTTATGAATAGTCATCGCATCAATCTTAATTTCATTATATCCTTTATATATAAGCTTTGTCCCCATAGAATCAATGAGATCACTATCATTATATAACTCATTAATAACTCGGTTAGTACGCCCCAATATTAAAATCTTACTATCCTTATTCTTCGAATATATATCCAAAATAACTTTCTTCAATTTCATAACTTCATCTAAATCATCATATAAAACAAACTTTACGGAACCTTTAAGACTCTTAGTTGCCACTAAATCTTTATTAATTTGTTTCTTATTTTTCATAATAAAACTCTTTGAATAATCAACTATTTCCTTACTATTACGATAAGTCTTACATATAGTCATTAACTTAGCATTAGGAAAATACTTATTAAAATCATAAATATAATTTATCTTCGAACCATTAAAAGAATATATAGACTGCCAATCATCCCCAAAAGCCACTATCTTAGATCTATTTTCACTTGCAATATTTTGAATTAACTCATATCTATCTTGTGAAATATCCTGATATTCATCAACAACAATATAATCATACTTATCTTCTATTTTAATTTTATCTAAGTACTTATTAGCATAATATATCATATCAGGAAAATCAAACCCATAATCATTCTCCCCAAATATCCTCTTTTGATAGTATAAATAGAATGCCTTATTGTATTTGTATTGCACCATTGCCAATGTTTTATGTTCTTCTTTCATATTATTTATAATACTTAGAACATAACTATTAAAGTCTTCTCTATGAGCTGAAGATTTTATTGTATTTATTACATTGTAAAATAACTCTTTTAAAGGAAAAATTTGAGATAAAGGACGTCTATCTATAATATCATTAAATAATCTCTCATTACTTTTTCTTGTTGGCACCTTAAATCCTAAGTTCTTAAATTGTCTATACATAAAACTATCTAAGTGATCTAAATTTTCTTTATACACTGCAATAAATTTATTATGTTTAGCGTTATGATAAGCTATCTTCTTTTTTGTTAACTCTTGATATTTTCTTAACTCCTTAGTACTATAATCACCTTCTAAACCAAAATACTCAATATATACCTTGGTTTCACCTATATACACGGTAAAATCAGGCCGATATATCCTATTATCTTCCATTACTTCTTCATATATTTTCTCATAGCCATATGGTATATAATGCCTAAATAAATAATTAGCAATCTTCGCTTCACCAACTGACTTAACTAATTCCTGCTTCAAAGTATATATTAATTCTTGATTATATGAATTTTCTAAAACTCCATTAACATAAGCCCATAATTTATCTATTTCTTCTAATCTTTTTTGCTTATAACCTTCTAAAAAATCTTTATATGTATCATATTTATCATAGTTTTCTTTAAAATATTGACTAAATAACCACTCTGTACCAGGTATATCTTTGAAGGCATTAAGCATTTCTAAAATAATTGATTTATCTTGAAATAACTCCGCAAAAAAGTCAAAAAATATCTTATCTTTTGTATTATTATCAACAATATAACACTTATGATTATCAAATATCTTTCTAATATATCTATATCCCAAAGAATGAAATGTTGTAACATCACAATTAATATCTAAATCATCTTGTAGTCTTTTTTGCAATTCTAATGTTGCTTTTTTGGTATAACTCATAACTAGTATTTTACTAGGGTCTATATGTTTTATATCTACTAAATATTTAACTTTAGCGCTTAATGTTGTGGTTTTACCAGTTCCTGCCCCTGCTAGTATTAATAAACTATCTTCATCTGCTAAAACAGCTCTTTTTTGATCAGTATCAAGAAGTATCTTTTTATCTAATTCATTAAAACAATTATTAAAATACTCATCATATTTTACTAAGTAAGTATCTAATACATTATCATTATATTTATCTAAATTAAAATCACTAGGTATTAAAGATTTATCTACAGTATGAAATAATCTATTAGAAATATATTCCTTATTCTTTAACTTATACAAAAACTCCTCATTATTCATACTATACTTCACCTATTATAATAATATCATAAATTTTAATAAAATGGTGAATGATTAATTATCATAATAAATTCATAAATCTTAAAATAATGAACACTACTCATATAAAGTGTTTATTATTCTAAGTTTTGTAGTGCAGCAAAATGTTTTAAATTAAAATAAGGCATTTGACAAATAAACTAAAAGCTGACACAATTTCAGTGTAATTGTCAAGGAAAGAAAGGCGGTTAATATGAAAATAGAGGAGAAAATCAATTATAAAATTGATAGTAATACTCTTAAAAGTTATGTAGAAGCCATTAATTCAATAAAAAAATCTATGACTCAAATTGAGGCTCAGCTTAATCAACTAAGAAATCCAATTAAGAAACAAAGCGAATTGCTTAAACCAATTCAAGAAGAACTAAAAAGCATTAATACTATGTCTAATGTAATTAAGGAACTATCAATTAAATATCCAAACAAACGAGCAAAAATATTTACAGAAATTATAAAACAAATAATGAATACCAATAATGGAATGCTTTCTACAAGAATGATAGAACCACTAAATATAAGCAGGAAATATCTCTTAATTATGGAAAATAATAATGATATTGAAAAAGTTTCAAGAGGTATTTATCTTTCACCAAGTGCTTTTGAGGATAGTTATTATTCCTTCCAGCAAAAATATAAAAAAGCTATTTTATCACATATGAATGCCCTATATTTTTACGGCATGACTGAGTAATTCCCATATAATTATACAGTGACTGTTCCGCAAAACTACCACGTTGATACTGTAAATAAAAATGCAATGTTTTTTATGTGTCGGATGATATATATGAAATAGGTGTTACTGAAGTAGAAACTCCAAGTGGGAATAAAATTAGAGTCTATGACAAAGAAAGATGTATTTGTGACATCATAAGATCAAAAGGCAGGATGAATCCTGAACAAGTGAAAAGATCTCTTAAACAATATATACAAAGTAAGGTTCAAAATGTAGCAAAGATATCTGATTATGCAAAGAAAATGGGGATAACTGAAAAAGTATGGAATTGATAGGGGTATATTATGAGTAATTCTGTCCAAGCAGTAAAAGATAAACTTAGAAATGTTTCAAAAGAAAAAAATATAAATTTTAACTCTGTCATGAAATTTTATATGTATGTATGATAGATTTGTTGAACGTTTATCAAAAAGCAAGTATAAAGATAATTATATATTAAAAGGTGGCTTTTATTTGAGTAAATTATTCGGATTAGATAATAGAAGCACCATGGATATTGATGTTGCAACAAGAAAAGCAAAATTTACTGAAGAAAATATTATTAAAATGATAACAGAAATTATCAATATAGATGTAGATGATAACGTAAAGTTTAGAATTGAAAAACAGAACCAATTCGTGAGGAAGATGAATATGGTGGATTAAGGATTACCATCAATTTTACATTAGAAAATATAAGAGATAAATTTCATATTGATATTGCTACTGGTGATCCAATTTACCCAGGTCCAGATGATTATAAATATGAATCACTAATATGAAATGAAGTATATAAGATATGGTCATATAATTTAGAAACAGTACTAGCTGAAAAAATAGAAACTATACTTAATAAATTAGAAGCAAGCAGTAGAATGAAAGACTATTATGACATTGATTTAATTTATAAATTTAAATTCAATAAAATTAATAAAACTAAATTTAAGGGTGCAGTAGAAAAAACTTTTGAAAAAAGAAAATTTAGTTAAAGATAGTAAGATATTAAGAGATAAGTGGACAAGCTATTCTAGAAAAAATAGTTATACTAGAAATCTAGAATTTGAAGAAATTATAAAATGTTTAGAGGATTTTATTGACATAATAGTACCAGTATCTGTATAAAACAAAAAAACATTTTAGGCAGCAAGAGAACAGAATAAACTATTTTTTAACATATATAGTAATTCAAGGGCAATGCCCATAGAAGAGAGCATTTAACCGTGCTCTCATTTTTTATGCCTATTTTATAAGTAGTTGTGAGTATAGAGAAGAATGAAAATAATTCTTGGTAACAACTCGGGAACAAGTTTTGTAAAAATGCATGATTATTTCAGACATTTAAGAGATAAAGTAGTATAATGTAATCATAGAGTTCTATACAATTATAGTATAGAATTTTTTCTTTTATAAGGAGGGTAAGACATGGAATCATCAAAATTAAAAGAAGTAAAGGATAAAATGTTAAAAGAGTATTTATCATCTCAATTATTGTATGTAGAATTTACTTCTTATATTGAAAATAAAATTAAAAATATTCTAATTGAGAATGGGATTAAATATCAATCTTTAACTAGCAGAGTAAAAACTTATGATTCACTTGAAAATAAATTAACAGAAAAAATTATTAATGGTATTTGTGGTAATATTAAAAACCTAAATGATCTTAGTGGTGTAAGGGTAATTTTTTATAACGAAGATGATCTAAAAAGATTTAATGATATTATTTATGATGAGTTAAATATTGAATCGTATAAGCCATCAGAAGATATTATGAAATATGATGGAACTAATATTACAATTTCACTGAAAAAGGATGTAAATAAGTTTAAGGGAATGTTATGTGAAATTCAATTGACAACAGTATTATCTCATGCAATGAATGAATTTAGTCATAATATACTTTACAAGGATGTAGATGAATTACAATCAAAAGATGTCAAAGAATATGAAAGAATAAAAAATATTTTTGAAAAAGCTAGAAAGGATATATTAAATGTTATAGCAAGTTTAGAAGTAATCAACAAGCGTGTTGATAGTATAAAAAATGGTGCCAAAAATATAGAACTATTATTAGACAAAGATTTTAATAAGAAACTTCAGAAAGTAAAATCATTAAATGAATTGGAAGACATTATTAATAAAATGGTAGAAATTATTCCATTGGTTAATGAATATGAGGAAAAGTATAAAAATATTTACGACTCAGAAATAATTTATTCCATAGTCAAAAAATTTAGTGAATTACCTATAGAAACTGCAACTTTCCTAAACTATGATACATATGAATATAAATGTGGGAAGTTATTAGAATTTTTACAATATTATAAATATTTATGGCTTAACGATTTTAAAAGTATCATTTCAATTCTATATGGAATATCTATTGATAATAATATTGTATGTAAGTTCGATAAATTTTTGGAAAATTTGATAGTTTCGGATAAAGCCGATTCTAGCAGAGGGTATGGATATTATAATATACATGAGATGGCGTATTCATCAATAATGGATAAAGAGATAGATGAATATGTTAGAGTTAAACTGGCTGAATACTTTTGTGATATAAATTATAATTATTGCGAAGAAGTTGAGAAAAATAAAATTAATTTTATAAGTAGTAAAACAAATCCTAATGATAATTATAAAACTAAAATATATAAATCAATAGATGAATTGTTGGATATATTCTTAAACAATCATTCAAAGGATGCTTTACGTGCATTGATTAACATTAATACTGACTTAGAAAGAAATACTGATATATTTGACTATAATCCAATATATGAATTTTTTAATAATAATTATGAAAGAATAGATGTCTTTAGTAAAAATGAATTGTATAAATCAGTGTGTGCTTGGAAAAATACAAAATTAAAAGATAGTAAATTTTATAAAAAATTAAAAACAGATAAAGTACAAAAATTATATGCAATGTTATTTAATTTTTTTATTGATGAGATACCAGGTGCTAAGTATAATGAGAAAGAGAAATTTAGAAAAGATTATTTAGATAAATATATTAAAGATTTTAAAGACAATAACATTGAAGAAATAATTGCTATATTGAACACTATGGACAATGAAGAAACTTGCAATTTAAACATATACAATGCAGGAAGATTTTTAATTGATATTGGATCATCAACAAAATATGGTCAAAAAATAGTTGAAGCCAAGTGGAATGAATACATATTCCTTGGAATTGTTAAACAAGATAAGAATTATAAATATAAAATTGATAATGATATAAAAGCAGAAAAGATTATCGAGGCTATGTTTAGAGCTGAAAATATGGATCTAACGGTATTGGATAAAATAATAAAGTATGCTGAAAAAACTAAAAATGAAAAACTAATATTAAAGATATTAAAACTAATTGTTAATAATAACGATTTGGTAAATATGGAAAAATATAAAAAGTATTTTTTAAGCAAGGTTAAAGAATATAATAAAGTTAATAAAGAAATTATGGGAGAACTGTTATATAATCATCATACGGAAAAAAAGATTATTGAAGATTATAGTTATGATAACTTAGGAATATTACTTGATAATTTTAGATACAGTGAATTTAACAGATTAGATGAATATTTCTTAAATGACCTATTTGAAAAGTATCCTGATGATTTAAGAAAACTTCTTAGATATAAAATAAATGATAATCCAAATACTAATTTATATAATTCTTATAGTCATATTAATTTAACAGATTGTAATAATTATAAAGAAGAAAGATATAATAACTTATCATTATGCATGGAGATTTTAGAAGAAAATGATTATTATAAAATATCTAATTATATACATTATTTAATAGGTGAGTACAATGATGAATTAGGTAGTGATATATTAGAATACTTGAATGAAAATGACAATTATGAAACTTATACTAAAGTAATTGATTTATGTAGATTATTTGATGTTTCTACATCTTTTTGGAAAGTTTTTGAATTTATCATATCAAAGGTAGAAGGAAATGATAAAATATTAAATGAAATAGATTGCTTACTTTTCAATACTGGTGTTGTATCCGGTGAATATGGTATTGCAAATTCATTTAATGATAAATACTTATTCTTTAAGTCCCTTAAGCCAAAAGATAAGAAAGTAAAGGAGTTTGTAAGTAAAGAGATTAAGAGATTTAAGACATTATATCAAGATGAAAAGAATAGAAGAGATAAAAGTATAATAAAAGACGAAACTAAATATAAACTTGAAAATAAAAAATCCGATGACTAATTATCATCGGTTTTATTATTATCTAAATTATCTATTACGGCAACTACTTCATCTAACGTGCTTGTAAATAGGTGTGAATAAGTTTTTAAAGCTTCTCAGACTCGAACAAAACGGTATTTCTGATTGATCTTGTATTCCAGTACGAGATTTTTTTATATATTTTTAGAAACTCTTATAGCCTTATGAGGTTGTGTAGCACTTTCTGTGAATTCTTTCTTTGTATAAAACTTAGGCAAGATAGATTTTGAATTGTTATTATTAAGTGGTGTAACTAAGTAGCCATCTTTTTTTACATAAATATGAATAAATAACCAAGAATCATATTCTTTTAATTTTACTAAATAATCTCAATCTTCTTTAATTGATTTATTATTTAGGAATTCAACTAATACAGTATCACCAATATCATATTTAGGCGTCATTAAATCATCAACGACATCAAACATCAAATATCCTGTTTCTGGTTTTAAGTATTTCGTAGAAATCCATTCATAATCAACAGGATGAATAATCCATTCTTCAGAGCCAATATCTATCACAGATATCTTGGCTTTTTTTGATGATTGTTCAGGTTAAAACCATTGTCATTAATTAATGAATCTCCATCAGTTAATTGTTCAACAGTAGTCCCTAAATAATTAGCTAATTTACCTAATTCAATTTCACTTGGGTAAGTTCTTGCTCTTGTCCAATCACATATCTTTGTATAAGAAAATTTAAATTCATCAGCAATATTTTTTCTTGATATTTTTTTATAGTCTAATAATGCTACAAGATTATTAGCTAAAACTTTTCTCATTTCTACTTTATTCATGTTTACTACCTCCAATATTATAATAAAATAAAATGATAAATTCGCCAACGCAAAAGTAAATAAAAATGATAAAAATGATAAAAATGATAAAAAGATATTTACAAACCGAAATGTTTATTCTATTCTGGAAAAGAAGATAGGAGGAGGTGAAAGAATGAAAATAACACTTAAAGCATTAAGGGTAAATACTGGATATACAATAGAAAAAGCTAGCGAAGTATTAGGAATAAGTACAGTTACATTAAGAAGTTATTAAACTAAAAAAACAATTCCAAATATGGAAATGCTAAAGAATACTTTAACCTGAGTAGTTTAATAACTTCAGCTTTCATTTTTTTATAATTCTTACATATCAGATTAAATGTATCATATGCAGAATTAAAATGTTGTTTAAAAGTTGCCTACCACATGGCATTTCTATAGAATGAACTAGCAATATAAAATGCTATAACTTCAGGAACAACATATTCTTCCAAATAACTATCATAGTTTTCATAAAAAGAATCAATAACATTTTCACATTCTTCATCACTTATATCTTCATCAGTACATTTCCTTAACATAAGCACCTCCATGTGTATTAATCACTCTAAAATGATAAAAAGTCAACCATTTAACTCCTAAGGTATAAAAATAATTTCTTAAAACGGGAGTTATGTGTTATAATGTTATTAGGAGATGATAAGTTTGGAAGTATCATATGGTAAATTAGCTAAGATAATGCAAGAAAAGAAAATAAGAAAAAAAGATATAAAAGAGAATGCACATCTAGGTTGGACAACCATTTCTAAAATTACAAATAATCAAGATGTAAGTATGGATGTTTTGAAAAAAATATGTGAATATCTAGAATGTGATATTGGAGATATTGTTGAATTTAAGAAAAGTGAGGCGAAATAATTATGGAAACTACAAACTTATCTAAAATTAGAAGAGAGAGTATGCTTAATACAATAAATGAAATAAAAAAGAATGTTTCTGATGAAGCAACACTTAATAATTTATCATTAATTGAAAATGAACTTACAAAAAAGAAATATGGGTTAATATGGGAAGAACATCAAGAAAGAGTAGATAAAGAATTAGAAACGCAAATACCGACATTTGAAGATGTTACAAAAAAAATGATTAAGAAAAATGATGGAAAATTCAATTTTTTATTAGAGGGAGATAATCTTCATAGTTTATATTTACTTGAAAAAACTCATAAAGAAAAAATAGATGTTATATATATAGATCCACCATATAATACTGGAAAAAAGAATGAATGGAAATATAATGATTCATGGGTCGATGAGAATGACGAATATAAGCATAGCAAGTGGCTATCATTTATGTATAGAAGATTAATTATAGCAAAAAAATTATTAAGTAATGATGGTGTTATTTTTATAAGTATAGATGAACATGAAATAGCACAATTAAGTTTATTGTGTCAGGACATTTTTGGTGAAAATAACTTTGATTATATGATTTGGCAAAAAACTGATCCAAGAGTCGATCGAAATACAAATGCTAAAATAATAAGAAGATTTAAAAATATACATGAGGGTATTTTAGTATGCTATAAAAATAAAAATGATAAAATATTTAATAAAATGATGAAGTTGCCTGAATGGAAAAATAAACAAACGAATCCTGATAATGATCCTAGGGGACCATGGTCATCTGGTATCATGTCATATGAAGAGGGGCATAAAAACGAAGACAAGAATTCAAAAAATTATTATTCAATAGCTACACCAAGTGGTAAAGTCTATACAAGACATTGGTTTGTCACTAAAGAAGAATTTGAAAGATTGAGAAAGGATAATAGAATTTCTTTCCCTAAAAACGGTGATGGGGTTCCAAGAATTAAAACTTTTGAAAATGAAGAAAAAGATTATTATATGGAAAGCATTTTGAGAGGAGTAGGAACTTCTTCAACTGCCAAGGATGAATTGTTAGAGATATTTAATGATAGAGAAATATTTGATACTCCTAAACCTACAAAATTAATTAAAGAATTGATCAGAGTTGCTTCAAATAAAAATTCTATTATACTTGATTACTTTGCCGGGTCTGGTACAACTGCGCAAGCTGTATACGAATTAAATAAAGAGGATAACGGAACAAGAAAATTTATTTTATGTACAAATAATGAAAATAATATATGCGAAAGTATTACATATGAACGAATTAGAAAAAAAGTTAATGATAATTTAAAATATTATAAAACAGCCTATGTTCCAAAAATTAATACAGATGAGGAAAACTTAAGTAAAAATTTAATGGTGAATATTAAAAATTTAATTCAATTAGAAAACGGAATTGAAGTTGATGAACAAAAAGTTAGAATTATTTTAACAGAAGATGCAATTGATAAATTTAGTATTAACGAAGATGAATTAAATGTATGTGACAAAATATATATATCATCAGATATACTTTTAACTTCAAAGCAAACAAAAACTTTTAAAGATTATAATGTTGAAATTTATATAATTCCAGAGTATTACTTTGATGATGAAATAAGGGAGGTGGCATAATGCAAAATATTGAATTAAAAGACTTTCAAATTGAAACAGTAAATAAACTGTTGGATGCTACTTCTGTTGGTAAAAAGAAAGAAGTATTAGTACAGGCTCCAACGGGGTCAGGTAAAACTATTATTCTTCTTTCATATATAGAAGAATATTTAAAAGAAAATGGAAAGACCATTTTTGTGTGGTTAACTCCAGGATCTGGTGATTTAGAAGAACAAAGTAAAAATAAAATGTCAAAATTTTTGCCTAATATGGAATCAAAAAATTTACAAGACGTTTTATCACAGGGATTTGAAGCAAAAGATACTGCATTTATTAATTGGGAAACTATTACAAAAAAGGTCAATACAGCATTAAAAGAAGCAGAAAGAAAAAATCTTTATGAAAGGGTTAAAGAAGCAAGTAATAATGGATATGAATTTATTGTTTTAGTAGATGAAGAAGATCATAATAAGACTGTAAAAGCTGAAGCTATTATAGATTTTATTAATCCAAAATATATTGTTAGGGTTAGTGCTACAACAAAAACTAATAAAGAGGCAGAATATATCGAAATTGATGAGTTAGATGTAATAAATGCTGGATTAATTACCAGGGCATTATACATAAACGAAAATGTTACAAATGAGCAAGTACTAACTAATGAACATGAATATTTGTTAGATTTAGCAATTAATAAAAGAAAAGCAATAAAAGAAGAATACATTAAAAGAGATATTCAAGTAAATCCTTTAATAATTATCCAGATTCCTAATAAATCAGATGATTTAATTAAGCAAATTGAAGATTTATTAGAATCAAGAGGATTCTCATATGAAAGAAAAAATCTTGCCATATGGTTAACAAATAATTATAAAAACTTAGAAGATTTAGAAGCTAATGAATCACATCAAGCGATTTTAATAATGAAACAGGCTATATCAAGAGGATGGGATTGTCCTAGAGCTAAAATACTTGTAAAACTTCGTGATAATATGAGTGAAGATTTTGAAACTCAAACACTTGGTAGAATTAGGAGAATGCCTCAAGCCCATCATTATGATAATACATTATTAGATAATTGTTATTTATATACTTTCGATGAAAAATATGAACAATCTGTAAAACAAGAACTTGGTAAGAATGCTAAAAATGCAAAAGTTATTTTCTTAAAACCAGAATATAAAAACTTTACTTTGAAAAAGCTTAGTATAGAAAGTGATTTTGATGGCTTTGATGATAGAGAAACTTTTAATATTTTATATAAGTATTATGTTGATAAATATAAACTTACTGGATCGAAAAAGAACAATAAATCTGTGTTAGAAGCTAATGGATATATATTTAAAAATACAATTGACAATTATATAGTTAAAGGTAAATTTATTAGATTAGATGAAATTCAAGATGCAGAAAGAATGAAAGTAGAATCAGCCGTTAATCCATCAAAAAATGGATATGAGTACAGAGATTCTATTACAGAAATAGCATCAAGAATTGGAATAAGATATGATAGAACTAAATTAATGCTTGAAAGATTATTTTTAAAAAGTAAATTATTTTCAAAAAAATTTGTTGATTTATCATTGCTTGATTTTTATGCATTTATTATCAATAATCATGATATGATTAAACATGATTTTGAAGAGGCCGTTAATCAAAAAGTTAGACAAATGAAATTGGAGTTAGAGGGTATAAAGGAATCTAATTGGAAAATGCCACAAGAGGATTATATTAATTATGATCCACAGATGAGAGATTCAACTATTTATGAAAAGAATACTTATAAAGATTATCCAAGCAGTAGGATAAAATCTAGATCAGAAAGTATGTTTGAGTTTTATTGTGAAACAAGTGATAACATAAAATGGTTCTATAAAAATGGAGAATTCGCAGATAATTATTTTTCAATTGTTTACGTTAATGCAGTACGTAAAAAATTCCATTTTTATCCTGATTATATTGTCTGCGATAAAAATGATAAAATATGGATTATAGAAACAAAAGGCGGGGAAAGTGCAACAGGAGAATCTAAGAATATAGATATTAAAGTTGAAAACAAATTTGAAGCCTTAAAAGAGTATTCTAAAAATCATAAAATTAATTGGGCATTCGTAAGAGATTACGATAAAAACAATTGCTTATATTATTGCAATACTGAATATACAGATGATATGGAAAATGAAAATTGGAATTTAATTGATAAAATGTTTGAAAAAAGAGCTCACTAATACGGTGGGCTTTATTAGTTCTTGTGAACAAATGGGGAACAACTACATAGAGCAAGATAGGTAAAATAGGGCTATTTACGAGAAATATAGCAAGTGATAAAACAATAATAATGAAAAAAATGACAAAAAATCATCCTATAATTTTTCCTCCTGAAGAGAGCAAAAGCTTTGGTTTTTGATTATTTTAAATTGTTTTAAGTGCGTTGAGTAATTTAAAGTGCACTTTTATGCACACGAATTTAGAAAAATTAAAAACTTATGATTTTTATGCAGACAAAGAAGTATATAGTCTAGGTTTAGCAAAATTGGAAACCCAATTTAGAAATAGAGTGAAAACTTATAATATATAAAGGGGTATTTTGGATATTATTAGATTTAAAAATAAAATGGATTCAGAACATATAAAACAAGCAATAAAAACTAATAAAATAAAGTATAGAAAGTATAAAGATATTACAGAACCATACCATATACATGACTTTAAATGTCATTCTTGTAGGTCAGCTGCTGTAGCTGGCGAAAGAGAATTTTTAAGAAGACTATGTTATTTAGGAGAATATAAAAATGCCCTATTATGACATGATTATTAAAAAATACAATAGGACATTTTAACTTATAAATCACACAGCAAATAAAAAATCTTCTATTTTATCTAATGTTATGGCAATATATGGTAAAAAAGGAGTACCCATGGAAAACATAGATTTAATATCGTCCAAAATTAGTGAAACAAAATATCTCTCCCAAGATAATACCTATAGATATCACCCCATATAATGCGTTTTTATATTACAAATATGAAGTCCATAGCTGGTAAAAATAACATAATATTTATGTTTGAAAATCCATTGGTCTTAAACTATTTCAAAATCCTAAATAAGGATTATTGTATAGTAATAGTAAGCGGTATGCCCATATTGCTTGTTATAAATTATTAAATAATATTAATAATAACTATGATATATACTATCATGGAGCCTACGACCCGGAGTGACTTTTAATAGCCCCCAAAATTAAAAATGAGATATTCCAAAATAAAATTACTTGGTTATAGCAAAGATAATTATTTTAAAAGCTATCCTAACAATATTATTTCAAGTATAAGCCTTAGTAAATTAAATAATATTGTAGTTTCAAAATTAAAAGAAATAAAAGAATCTATCATACCCAAAAGAAAAGCAGGATATGAAGAAAACATGCTCAAATTATTAAACGAGTATGTTGAGAAAATATATAACCAAAAAGCATCGTAATTCTTTAATCGCTATGTTTTTTATTTTCTATTTTATTTAAGTATTTATTAACATCATTATCTCTATAACCCATATGCTTACCAATTCTCTTAGTTAATACATCTTTAATTTTATTAAGATCATATTCTTCATAAATATAATTATCAAATAACTCAATTAATTCAATCCCATAGCCCTCATTAATCTCGCTTAGAATATAATCTAATATTTCAGCATTAAGCTTTTTATAGTTAATAATAGAGTTAGATATATTATTTCACAATTAAAGCGAGAAATCAAAATAGAAAATGAAAGATCATTAACAAAATCTTCTTGGATAAGAAAAAAATAGATGTGCGTTTTGCAAAGAAAATAGTTGTATATAAAAATTCAAAGGATACTTGAAAAAATATTTCGAGTGAATGCCTAAAATTATTATTAAGTAGGTTGCAATATACCTACTTTTTGCTTATTATACTTATTGCTTTTTATACTTCAAAGCTTTTATAATCTTCATAGCACCTTTAGCATATATCGTCTATATGAAAATATTTTTAAAAAATTTTGAAACACTCCAATTGAAAAATGAGCAAACCCTTATATTAACTGGGATTGCTCGCTTTTACTACAAAGTTCAAGACATCAAATTATTAAAAAAAGAAAGTAATTAATATCAATATTTTGAGATATCCTTAAACAATCACCAATTTTCAAAGCTCACATACAATATTTTAGGTGATAATCATGAAAAAAATCGTTGTTGATGCTGGCCATGGTGGCGAAGACCAAGGTGCTAGTGGTAACGGCATCATTGAAAAAGATTTGACTTTAAAAATTTCTAAGTACATGAAAGATCGTTTTGACGAATTAGGCATACCAGCATCTTTAACTAGAGATAGCGATATTACCCTTAATCCGACCGATAGGGTAGATAAAGTATTAAGCTTCTATGGCAATGGTAATGACGTAATAGTCCTTGCTAACCATATTAATGCTGGCGGTGGCGATGGTTTTGAAATTGTCTACGGCCTTCGCAACAAAGATACTTTAGCCAAAAAAATAGCTCAAGAAATTGAGAACACTGGTCAAAACGTCAGGAAATATTATCAAAGAAGACTACCCAGTGATTCGTCCAAAGACTATTATTATATAATAAGAAATACTCCTAATACTGAAGCACTCCTAGTAGAATATGGCTTCCTTGATAGTACCGCTGATGACGTAAATCAATTAAAAGACAATTGGCAAGACTATGCCGAGGCTGTAGTAAAAGCCGTAACCGAGTACATTGGCGTTCCTTACTACACCCAAACCGACGAATACTACACAGTTGAAAAAGGTGACTCCCTATGGAGCATTGCAAAAAAATTTGGTACGACTGTGGATAACTTAAAATCTATCAACAGCCTATCAGGCAACATGCTAAGTATCGGCCAAAAACTAAAAATTTCCGAATCAGCCTCCCCATCATCAGGTACTTACTACACCGTAAAAAAAGGCGATACCTTATATTCTATCGCTTCTAAAAATGGTCTAACAGTAAATGAACTAAAAAGTCTCAACAATCTTACTTCCGACACCCTAACCATTGGCCAAAGCCTGCTAATTGATAAAGCCCCATCCCCATCAACTGACATCACAACATACACGGTAAAGAAAGGCGACAGCCTATATAAAATCGCCAAACAATATAATACAACCGTAAGTAACCTCATGACTATTAACAATTTAAAGTCTTCAGATCTATCTATTGGTCAAAAACTAAAAGTACCAGTTTCAAGTGCCACTACATCCCAAAACGTCTACACCGTAAAATCTGGTGATACCTTATATTCAATTGCCCGAGCCAACAACACAACCGTCAGCGACCTAATTGCTAAAAACAATCTATCAACAAGTACTTTATCCATTGGCCAAAAATTGCTAATCTAAAAAACTAATATAATTCCTTACAAACTCCAGGGTCAGGCTTATAAAAACAATGATTTTTATATCTTCCAGCATTCCTTTGGCCGTACCATAAATCTTTGCAATTTTCCCCTGACCTCGGCGCATAAAACCATAACGCATCAGTTGCTGGATAAAAATACTCTCCCCTTAAAACTCTTTTTGCTAAATCCTTTTCTTTAGTAGTCGAAGTACTTTGAAACAAACTAGAGTTAATTCCACTAAACTGATTGGCTTGATAAATGGCATCATTAACACTTCTAATATTTTTAAAAGTCAAGCAATTAGCAATAACCCGGTTAACAACCACGTTTCCAACCATTAGCATTCCAAGATTACCTTCCGCCAAAGCCTCAGCCCGCATTATCCTAGCCAACAAATCCAACTCCTTTGAAGAATAATTAACTAACATAAAAAATCACCTAAATAAGTATATGCCACTATACTAAAATTTAGGTAATCAAAGTTTTATCTTTATAAAAGGGTGTTCATAAATTTTAATTATACAAAATAATAAATATAAATTATAAAATAGATACATAAATCGTCAAAATGTTGTCTATTTTTTAAAAGTATGTAAATATGAAAGAATTTTATGATAAACTAGAGTTGGTGAGAATATGAATTGGTTTTTAACATTTTTATTTATTTTTTACATTGGCTGCACAGCAGGATGGATAATGGAATTTTTCTTCCGCCGTGCCGTATCAGGCCACTGGGTCAATCCGGGTTTCCTAGTAGGGCCTTATCTTCCTATCTATGGCTTCGGTTTAACTGCCTTAACAATAATATACTTGCTTTTTAGAAATCTAGCCGTACATCCTATTATCGTAATTTTACTAATGGGCGCAACTATGACTCTTATCGAATTTATCGGTGGCTTATCATTTATAGATGGTAAAGGCGTTAAACTTTGGGACTATTCCAACGAGTGGGGTAACTATAAAGGCATAATCTGTCCTCTGTTTTCCGCAATCTGGACCGGTATTGCTGCTATTTACTATTTCTTCTTAGCTAGTCCTATCTTAAATCTCTTAAAATGGTTTTCCAACAACCTCGCTTTCTCATTCGTCTTAGGAGTTTTCTTCGGTGTCATAGTAATTGACTATGTCTACTCAACTAAACTACTTAAAAAGATTAAGAAATATGCTAAAGAAAATGAACTTGATGTTAAACTTGAAGAACTTCGTGTTTACGTTCAAGAACAACAAAAACGTCGTCAAGAAAAATACTCTTTCATATTATCATTTAAACAAAATAAACCTTTAAAAGAATTCTTAGACGACTATAAAAAGAGCAAAAGTACCAAAAAGTCCTTCAAATTATTTAGAAAAAATTAATTATCTCCTAGGAGGTAGTTTTTTTTAATTTATATCTTTTTTGCTATCTTTCTTATCTTCCATAGTCTTAGTAACATTAATATCTTCATTATTCTTTAAATCGCCAAATCTTTCTTTTAAAAACTCTGGTATTTTAATTCCCATCTTTGCCCAATTTTCTAATAACGATATTCCTTCATTAGCAATAAACATTAAAGTTATTCCATGTCTTATATAACCATCACTGCTTATTAAAACATCCAAAGCCCCTGCAACAACGACGAGTAAAATATACCCAATTTTTTTAATTATTCCTTTAGCGCTAACATTACTACTAAGTTTACCTTTATATATTGCCCCAAGTACTCCCGTAATATAATCTATTCCAATAAAAAGTAACAACATCTTAAAAAGTATATCACATCCACCAAGTATCGATGTCATAAATGAACTATCCATAAATTTTCCTCATTTCTTAATCTTACTCTATTGTATGTACTTTAAAATAATTTTCATAATCAATAAGCCTAAATATTAATTCGTATTAAATAAAAAATAGTTAAAATTAGCAGAACATGTTGACAAGTGCTAGAAAGTGTACTATTATTTATTTAGCAATTGCGATACACAAGTGCTAGAAAGCGTGATAAAAATGAAAAAGAAAGAATTTAAAGCTGAATCTAAAAAACTAATGGATTTAATGATTAATTCTATTTATACAAACAAAGAAATATTCTTAAGAGAAATTATCTCTAACGCCAGTGATGCCATTGATAAACTACATTACATGTCCTTAACTGACAAAGATATTAAAATTGATAAGAAAAAACTATCTATTACCATTACACCTAACAAAGAAGCAAAAACTTTAACTATTAGTGATAATGGTATTGGTATGACTAAAGAAGAACTAGAAACTAACTTAGGTACTATTGCCAAGAGTGGTTCCCTAGATTTTAAGCAAGAAAATGCCAAGAAGAAAGATATCGATATAATCGGACAATTTGGTGTTGGATTCTACTCAGCCTTCATGGTTTCTGACAAGGTAGAAGTTATATCTAAAAAATATGGTAGCGAAGAAGCTAATATCTGGACTTCAACTGGTATTGATGGTTACACAATAGAGCCAACTTCTAAAGAATCTTATGGTACTGATGTTATTTTATACTTAAAAGATGATACCGAAGACGAAAAATATTCTAAGTACCTTGAAACCTACGAACTAGAAAGCCTAATTCGTAAATATAGTGACTATATAACTTATCCAATTCAAATGGAAGTTGAACATCAACATCTTAAAGAAAAGAAAAACAAAGACGATAAAGACGAATACGAAACAGTTAAAGAAATAGAAACTATTAACTCGCTAATTCCTCTTTGGAAAAGAGACAAAAACAAAATAACTGACGAAGAGTATGAAACATTCTATAAGGATAAATTTAATGATTATGAAACTCCAATAACTAAAATTCATACCAAAGCCGAAGGAACTATTGAATACACATCTCTAATTTATATTCCTTCCCATGCTCCATATGATTTCTATACTAAACAATACGAAAAAGGCCTTCAACTATACTCTAATGGAGTACTAATTATGGAAAAATGTGCTGACCTTCTACCAGACTATTATAGCTTTGTTAAAGGCGTTGTTGATTCACCAGACTTATCTTTAAATATTTCCCGTGAAACCCTACAACAAAATCGTATCCTTAAAACTATTGCTAAGTCAATTGAATCTAAGATTAAAGCTGAATTAGAACGTCTTTTAAATAATGATAGAGAAGCTTACAATAAATTCTATAAGGAATTTGGTATGCAATTGAAATATGGTGTCTACAACAACTTTGGCATGGATAAAGACAAACTAGAAGATTTAATTATGTTTGCATCTTCTAAAGATGGTTCATACAAGACTCTTGCTGAATACGTAAAAGATATGAAAGAAGGTCAAAAAGAAATTTATTATGCATGTGGTGAATCTGTAGCAAAAATAGATCTATTACCACAAGTTGAAGCTGTTAAAGATAAAGGATATGAAATTTTATACTGTACAGAATATGTTGACGAATTTACTATTATGACCTTAAGAAAATATAAAGACTTTGAATTTAAAAATGTCTGCAACGATTCTATCGACTTAGATACTAAAGAAGAAAAAGAAGAACTAGCTAAGAAAAACGACGAAGCTAAAGATATGTTTAAAACCATGGCTGAAGCCGTTAGTGAAGTTAAATCAATAAGATTTACTAATAAATTAAAAAATCACCCAGTATGCTTAAGCAGTGACGGTGAAATATCTGTAGAAATGGAAAAAGCTATGAATGCCATGCCTTTTGATAATGACGTTAAAGCAAGTAAAGTCCTAGAAATAAATGAAAATCACCCAATTGCTAAAAAATTAGAAAATCTATATAATACCGACAAAGAAGAACTAAAAAATATGACTAAAGTATTATATGCTCAAGCAAGATTAATTGAAGGTTTAAGTATTGAAAATCCAACTGAAATAAGTAATCTTATTTGTGAATACTTATCTAAATAGGTGTCTAAATGACTTTTAAAAGCCTATTCAATAGTATGATGCCCAACAAAAATGGCCTAGACGAACTAACCACTCTTAACTTTATTATTTTAATCATTTTACTAATATTTGACATCTTTATTAACAATATTTATCTAAGTTTATCCATAGTATTATTTGTCTTTCTAATAATCTTTCGCACTTTATCTACTAATAAAACCAAAAGATCCAAAGAAAATAAATGCTATTTAAATATCGTAAATAAGCCAGTAAAGAAATTTAAATTATACAAAGATATAATTAAAAATTATAATACTAGCCTTTATAAAAGATGCCCTAAGTGCAAGCAAATTTTAAAACTTCCTTTACAAAAGGGTAAACACAATGTTATATGTCCAAATTGTAAAAATAAGTTTGAAGTAAAATGTAATCGTAATGAGAAAGTTAAAGCTGAAGTAATTAAGAACCACAAATAATGGTTCTTTTTTTGTATACAAATGGTAAATTTTTAAAATGTGAATGGGTACTAATGATATTGTTATAAGTAGAGGGCGATAGAATGAAAATATTACTTGATGATATCTTAGATGATGAAATAAAAGAATATCTGTTAAGTCAAAATGGAATTAATAGTGTAAAACTTAAAAAGAAAGACTTTAAAACTGAAGTTAGTATAGAATGCGACGATAATATTTCACATTTAATTATTATGAAATATATAGATTTATTTCAACAAAATAAATATCCAACAATATTAGAATTTAATAAAGCGTTCAAAAATAAAACTAAAAAATTAAAATATGTTGTTAAAGATATGTGCTGTGAATATTGCTATAAATCATTAGTTATGAATTTATTCGAAAAAGAATTTATCAAGTCAGTAAAATCAAATTTTGATTTTTATAAACCAGCATTTAATGTTGAACTTGAAGTTGAATATATAAATTATACAGAAGATGAGTTAATACAGATAATTAAAGATAATTTATAAAAATAAAATTAATATGATTTTGAATTATATTAATTCAAATAAAAATGAATTATTTGATAATGCTAAAGTTACTTTTGATACTTTAAGTACAAACTTTAAAGATACTTTGGCATACCTTAAAACACAAAAAAGTGTAGTTTGAAACAGAGAACAGGATATGAAACAGAACTTAAATATTCTAAGTTAAGCGAAAAATTACAAGAAGAAATTCAAAAACATGCAAGTATGGAAAAATACTTGGAAAATGAATTTGGCAATTCTTATGCAGCCGCTATAGATGTAAATAATACTAACTATAGTGAAATAAATAAAACATACAAAAAAATATTTGGTTTAGATAAAAATATGAAATTGGAAAATAAAACCGACTTAGGGACTGACGAATGTATAGTAAAATACAACGATCTTCTATGCGTTTTCTTTGAAGGTGGATACATGTTTAATGGTGGTGATATTCGCTTTGAAAGTGCTTAAAAAATTGACGACATTATAAACGTTTATGTATATCGTTTAAAGAGCAATCTTGATTATAGAGACATAGAAAAACTAAGCGACGCTGAATATGGGAAATACGCTAAAAAATACAAGTCGGTATTCAAGGAAGACTACAACGGAAACTATTATTGGTATTCGGCTGAACCTGTAGAAGAATAGATAACGTGCTATTCTTTTTTCTGTATACAAATGGTAAATTCTCAAAACAGGGTGGGTACTAATGATATTATTATAAATAGAAGGAGTATATATGAAAAAGGGAGTAAAAATAACAATTGGGGTTTTAGGCATAGGCTTAGCGCTTGGTCTAGGTATAGGTGGGGGATATTACCTATTATCTAAGAATAATCAGCTAAGTAATAACAATAATTCACAAATAAAAGAACCACAGCAAGACAATGAAGAACAAGCACCTAAAATAGAAACTTTGAATATAAATGATTCACTTGTAAAGAATTTATATTCAAGAAGAACAAATTATCATGTAGCAACTAAAGTTACATATGAAAACTTAAATGAAAACAAAAAAATGTATGCAGATTTAACTGATGTTAATGACCACGAGTATAGTAGCTATTCTAAAAAAATGTGCGAAAAATTTTTAAATAGTGGCAATAACTATATGAAAGATGATTACGACGGTTGTATTTCTAGTGGAGGCTATAACGCAGCAGACAAACCATTGATAAAATACATTTTAACATCAGATATAAAAAATAATAATTTAAAGTATTTTGGAACAGTAGAAAACCTACCTCAATCTTATTATTTAGAACGTGACGGAAGAAAACTTAGTGAGTGTTACTTAGCACAATATAATTCCATTGAAGATAATTACCTAGTATATAATGGCGGTTGTATGTTTATGGATTTTCAGTCGGTTGGCGTAAACGAATTAACAAAAGCTGAAAAAATAGACGATACAATAATTTTGTATGATAATTATTTACTTGGTGTATGGGATAATAGTGGAAACTACGATTTTTATAGAGATGAAGATAAAATAAATGAAATAGGACAATATGAGGTGTACATAGACGATTATGGTAGTGTTGATATTGAACAAAAAGCTTTAGCAAAAGTAAGAAAATACAAGCATACGTATAAATTAGATAAAACAACAAATAACTATTACTGGGTATCTAGTGAACCAATCGAATATAACGAATAATTACAATAAAAATACAAAGTACTATAATGGTACTTTTTAAAATATATTTAATTAGCACTCGTACTTGACAAGTGCTAATTTTGGAGTATAATATATATACAGAAAGGGTGATAAATATGTATAATACTCAAGAAGAAAATGAAAACGTATTAGAAAAATACGGTCGAAATATAAATGAAGAATGTAAAAAAAGAAAGCTAGACCCTGTAATTGGTCGTGACGAAGAAATTCGAAGCATTACCACCATTCTATCTAGAAAAACTAAGAACAATCCTGTTTTAATAGGTGAACCAGGAGTAGGTAAAACAGCCATAGTAGAAGGTTTAGCCCAAAGAATAATTAAAGGAGATGTTCCATCTAGTCTTAAAAATAAGACTATTTGGGAACTAAACATGGCCTCATTAATAGCGGGTGCTAAATATCGTGGTGAATTTGAAGAACGTCTAAAGAAAGTTCTTGATGAAATAAAAAAGAGCGAAGGCAACATAATTATGTTTATCGACGAAATTCATATGATAGTAGGAACTGGCGCTATTGAAGGTGCGATGGATACCGGAAATATTCTAAAACCAATGCTAGCCCGTGGCGAAATTCATGTAATAGGGGCTACAACTCTAAATGAATATCGAAAATACATCGAAAAAGATGGGGCTTTAGAACGTCGTTTCCAAAAGATAATTGTCAGCGAACCAAACGTTGAGGATACTATAACTATCTTAAGAGGTTTAAAAGAACGTTTCGAAATCCACCATGGTGTAACAATTCAAGATAAAGCTTTAGTATCAGCAGCAACGCTATCTAATAGATATATAACCGATAGATTTTTACCAGACAAAGCCATTGACTTAGTTGACGAAGCTTGTGCTACAATCCGTGTCCAAATGGACTCCGTTCCAACCGCCTTAGATGAACTAACCAGAAAAATCATGCGTCTTGAAATTGAAAGAGAAGCTATCAAAAAAGAAAAAGACGAGCTATCTTTAAAACGTAAAGACGAAATTGATAAAGAACTTTATGATTTAAAACTTCAAGAAACTGACCTTAAAACTAACTGGGAACGTGAAAAATCAATCAACGACAACATCAAGAATAAAAAAGAAGAAATTAACAAAGCTCGTTTTGACTTAGAACAAGCCGAAAATAACTATGATTTAGAAAACGCTGCTAAACTACGTCATGGTACCATTCCAAGATTAGAAAAAGAGCTAGAAGACTTAAAAGCTCAAAGCAAAAACCGTCTTTTAAGTGATACCGTAACCTCAGATGATATAGCAAATGTTATTAGTAAATGGACCAATATTCCTATTGCTAAATTAATTAGTAGCGAAAAAGAAAAGCTATTACATTTAGAAGAAAATCTAACTAAAAGAGTTAAAGGCCAAGAAGAAGCTCTTCGCCTAGTAAGTGAAGCTATAATTCGTAGCCGTAGTGGTATTAAAGACCCTAATCGTCCAATTGGTTCCTTTATTTTCCTAGGGCCAACTGGTGTTGGTAAAACTGAAGTTGCTAAATCTCTAGCTTATGAACTATTCGACGATGAACATCATATGGTAAGAATAGATATGAGTGAATATATGGAAAAATACTCTGTTTCTAGACTTATCGGTGCTGCTCCTGGGTACATTGGCTATGAAGAAGGTGGCCAACTAACTGAAGCTGTTCGTCGTAACCCTTATAGTATTATCTTATTCGACGAAATCGAAAAAGCTCATCCAGATGTTCTAAATCTATTACTTCAAATCTTAGATGATGGCCGTTTAACAGACTCTAATGGCCGTACTGTGGACTTTAAAAATACTATTATAATAATGACATCAAATGTAGGTAGTGAACATATCCTAAATGGTGAAGATGATAAGGTAATGACTGAATTACATAAATACTTCAAACCAGAATTTATAAACCGTGTTGACGAAGTAATAATCTTCAAAAAATTAACTAAAGATGTATTATCTTCTATCTTAGATAAAATTATTGGTGAAATTGAAAATCGTCTAAAAGATTTAAATGTTAAAATTTCGTTAACTGGTGCTGCTCGTGAATACTTTATAAATAATGGTTACGATGAGTTCTATGGTGCAAGACCATTAAAACGTTTAGTTAATCGTGACTTAGAAACTTTAATTGCTAAGAAGTTAATTAACAACGAAGTAAAATATGGTCAAACCATTACTGTTGACTGCCAAAATGATACAATAACATTAAAATAATGGCTGTGGATAACTTAGAAATTATCAACAAGTGCTTGATAAATCATGAAAAATTATATATAATGATATTATCAACGCACGAATAGAGGAATAGTTCAGTTGGTAGAACGTCGGTCTCCAAAACCGAATGTCGTGGGTTCAAGTCCTGCTTCCTCTGCCATTTGTAAATTACCGATTTAATCTTAATTATGAGATTAAATCGTTTTTTTGTATTATATCCAAAGTCTTTAAGCAAGATACTTTAATTAAATGTCAATTTACATTTGTAATAATCTTTATCTACTACTTTATTTTCCTATATGTTAATATAAAGTTAATCAAAGTTATTAAGAAAGTGATGTATATGAGTTTTATAAAAAAATTATCAAAGATTTTAACAAAATTTAGAAAACAAATACTAGTAGTTACACTATCCCTTTCTACTGCTAGTGCTATTTTGGGAGTATCGTTCTACTTCTTTTACCAAGAAAATATTCAAATGTATATAAATAATAATTATAGTTTTAAGTTATATCTTACCAATATCTCTAAGAATGATAAAGATAGCTATTCTAAATTAAAAAAAAGCCCCTATGTTAAAGATATCTTCTTATTTAACGAAAAAAATGCTATTTTAAACTTTCCTGACCGACCTGCCTTTGATTTAATCGGCACGATCCCGGGAAATCTAAATATAACACAGGGTAGGGACTTAGATTATTCTAATGATTATGAAATGATTTGTCCTTCCACGTTTGCTGAAAATACCGAGACTAAAGAAGATGATTTAGAAATAGCAAAATACCTCGACCAAGAAATTCCTTTGAAAATTTCTTTTGATCCCAATAATCAAATGATAAAAATGAAATTAGTTGGTTTATTTGATGCCAAAGCCGGTATGTACGAAAACGATGCCTGTTATACAACACATAATACAGTTAAAAAAATTAACGAACTATCTCAAAATAACATTGATTCTGGTGAATACATCAATGTCTATATTCAAATTGATAATTTAGATAACATCTCTAAACTTCAAGAAGATTTTCCTAACATGACATTTGAGCCTACTAATATTCCTAGTAAAGATGTTTCTAATCTCGTATGTGGCATAATGCTATTTATATTTGTCATTAATTTATTTATTACCTTACTTATTATTAAAGAAATCTCCCAAGGTATCTTTAAGGAAAATCCTAAATATTCAAATAAAGAACTATCTACTAAATGCTATACTTATGAACTAAAGCTAGTATTATTAAGTTACTTATTTGGAATTATACTCTCAATTTTAACAGGTAAATATTTTATTTCAAAAATAATTCCTAGTATTTTCCTATTTTACAATACTTCTATACGTATTAAATCATATGCCATTATTACTACTATTATCATAATAACAATATTAGTTGTTCTAACCGATACCATCACATTAAAAAAGGTAAAAGCTAACGAAGGAAATAATTATGAGTAAAATATTTTCCAACCTACTTTCATTTATTGTTCTAATAACTTCTGTCTATATCCTAGAAATTATCTTTTTTAGCTTTAAAGCCAGTATCATTATTTTAATCATTCTTTTTCTATTAATCAGTTTACTTTTATATTTAAAAACTTTTTTCCAAGTAAAAGAGAGTAGTGGTAAGACCAACATCCAAAATATGTTTAAAACTTATATTGCCATATATCTAATAGTTTTATTTCTAATAACTAGTATTTTTCGTGGCCATGACTTAAACTGGCTTCTTAAAAACAATGGTCAAATAAACCTTATCCCAATAATAAATACTTTTAAAGAATTTCAAAACTTAACTAATTTTCAAAGAACACCATTTTTTACTTTGTTAGTAGGAAATTTAATTATGTATATTCCAATGACATATTTAATACCTCGCAGTTCAAATAATCAAACACTTAAATCAACCATCTTTTATATATTATTTCTAGCAACCATTATCGAACTACTTCAACACTTTTGGGGTACTGGCGTCTTTGATATTGACGATATTATTCTAAATACCAGTGGGTCTATTATCTTTTATTTCTTATTCAATAAGAGTTCTTTATCTAAAATACTAGATAGTATCTTTCTTTTTAAATTTACTAAACTAACATTTAAAGAATATTTAAGAGGTACAATTGAATTGATTATTATTATCGTATTATTATATTATCTAATTCATTCTTACTGGTTTATTATTTAAACTATATCTAAGTGTCAAACATCCTACTGGCACTTTTTAATTTGCTTTACCCTCTAGACAAACCAGCATAAAAAATATATAATACCCTATCTACAAAGGAGAAAATTATATGAATAAAGAAATAATTGCTTATGACATTAACGGCTACCCACTACATGAAAATGATATTATATACAAAGCTTGGTACAAAGATTCACCTCATGACCCAAGAATATACATAATCTTAAAAAGCCCATACGGCTTTTACTACATATCAAGCTACCTTGATGAGTGTCATTATCAAGAAATTAATGAATATGAAAGACTTCCTTTGAAAAATCGTACCATAAGAAAAGTCTATAATATCAAATGTGCCAAATACTTTGAATATCATGAACCAACCCGTTTGGTAACACCCCAAGACGAAAAAATTCTACTACGTACTTTAAAACGAAAAAAGAAACCAAGCTCTAAAATTTGAACTTGGTTTTTAATATACAAAAAACACTCATTTACGAGTGCTTAAAATCTAAAGTAAATAAATGGGTTATAACTAGAAGCTAAAATAAAGATAATAGATACAATAAATAAAATCATATAACAAATATCGACCCATAGACTACCCTTATCAAAAAACTTCTTTACCAAGTCCGTTGAGCAAACACAAGCCAAAACAAACAAGATAATCGTTCGAACTTTAAATATTTGTAAGTGAAATAACAACTTAACATTTCCTAAACCATACCCGCCAACTAAAGCCTTAAATACCATTAATAACTTATCAAAGTCTGTAAAGTAGAATATTATCCAGCCAATAACGACAATCCCTAGAGTAATAAAATGACTCCAGAACTTAGGAATTTTCTCCATAAAATCTTTAAAAACATATTTTTCTAATATCAACAAAATTCCATAATACAATCCCCATAAAATAAAGTTCCAACCAGCGCCATGCCATAACCCCGTAAGTCCCCAAACAACCAGTAAATTAAAAATATGACGTCCCTTACTAACACGATTACCCCCTAAAGGAATATAAACATAATCTCTAAAGAAACTTGATAACGAAATATGCCACCTGCGCCAAAAATCAGTTACACTACGAGCCATATAAGGAAAATTAAAATTCTCTAAGTAATGAAAACCAAGCATTCTTCCAAGCCCAATAGCCATATCACTATATCCCGAAAAATCAAAATAAATCTGTAAAGTATAGCAAATACCCCCAATTAAAACCCCAATAAAACCAATCTCACTTATACTATAACCAAATAAAGTATCACAAACATATGCCATCTCATTAGCGAGTATTGCTTTCTTAGCTAACCCTAAAATAAATCTCTTAATTCCAATATTAAAATCTTTCCAATTCTCTGTTCGTCTTTCTAACTCCTCATTAACTGTCGAATACCTAACAATAGGACCCGCAATCAATTGCGGAAACGCACTAATATAACAGCCTAAATTAATTAAACTTTTCTGTACTGGTACACACCCACGATATACATCAACAACATAAGTTAAAATTTGAAAAGTATAAAAACTAATTCCAATCGGTAAGCTTAAACTTAAAAAATTTATATTCAAGTTAAAGACATTATTAATACTATCTAAAAAGAAATTACTATATTTAAATAAGAACAACAAACCTAAATTAAATACACACGCCACTACCAGCCATAACTTTTTATTATTTTTTCTATCCATAATAATAGCAATAAAATAATTCACTACAATAGATAATATCATTAAACTTAAATAAATTGGCTCTCCATAACCATAAAACAAAAGTGAAAATACTAACAAAACAATATTTCTAATCTTTCTTTTCCTTGGTATAAAATAACATACTAAGAATAATGGTAAAAAACAAAATAAGAAAACTAAACTCGAAAATACCATTATTTAATTCTCCCTTCTAAATTATAATTATACTGATCAAACATCATTGATCCACCTTCATATAAGAACAACACTTTCTTAATATTACGTTCCTTCATATATTCTTCTAAGTTCAAATCTTCCTTTTTCCACTTATCATATCTTAAATTAACTACATAAGTCTTATTAAACGAAGATGCAATTAAATAATCAATTTGCCAAGCATAAGAATCACTTAAAATTAATAAATTTTCTTCCTTATCTTTATGATAATCATAACAAATCTCACCATACTGCCCATTAAAATATTGAACATAATAATCATAATATAAATAATCTCTATCTAATCTAATTTGACGAGGCTTAAATACCTCGCTAGCCTGCTTACCATTTACTAAAACATCATAATCTAACTTTTTATCAATATCCAATATGTAATCATAAGTCTTATTATTTAAAACACTCTTAGCCATACTACCATAAAATTTTCGTTCCCTCTTGTTAACAACTTCTAAATTATCCACAGGCGCCTTTCCTAGAATATCCATGATATCATAATATCCTGCTAACGCCCCATTCATATTCCAATGATGATCAGTCTTATAAAAGTAATTCTTATATTGCTCTAACGAGGTAATATCCATATTAGCAACCTTTATCTTTGAACTTAACTTATCCTTAAAAATATCCACATAACTATTTAAATTATTATCTTTTAACTTCGTCAACTCATATCTTGTTGGAAAGTACAAATACATATCAATATCCAAGTTAGCAAGCTTATTAAACATCTTAACTTGCGTATCTAATCTCTTATCTAACTCTTCCTTACTATATTGATTTTCTAAGTAATAAAAATCATTCTCTTTATTATAAAAGATATATTCACTATCACTATTAGTTTTTAAAGGCACTTCTTTATACACCAACTTATTCATATAATAATTAGCATTTTGGTACAACCCATTTAAACCATTATAAAAAGGAAACGAATTAGTAACTTCATTTTCTAATCTATTTTTAACAGCATTAACTTTATTACTAAGTTTATCCCCAATATTTTTTTCGACAACGGGCTCAAATACCACCTGGTTATCATTACTTGTTTTTGTAACAACCCCTATATGTACTAACATAAAATGCACTGGGATATATAAACAAACACCGCCTATTATCCCACAAAAAATTGCATTAAATACCTTATCTCTCTTCATAATCACCATTCCTGCTTTTTATTTTATCATAAACCTTCAAAAAAGTAGATATTATTTGCCTAAGATATGATATGATTATAGTAGAGGAGGAGAATATGAAAAAATTAAGAAATTTGTTGCTTTGTTTAAGTATGGGGTGCTTACTATTTACGACGAAAGTTCAAGCCTTAGAAACTAAAGAATACTTCAATAGTGCCGAAAACGTTACGGAAAATGTTAACATCAACCATAGCTACTTCACATCGGGAAATAATGTTAACAGTAAATCCCAAGTCCAAGGTATCCATTTAATTGCGGGAAATAATCTTGAGCTTCAAGGTACTAGTGAATACTTACTAGTAGCTGGTAACGTCATAAACATCAATAATACGATAGAAAGAGATATCTTTGTAGCTGGAAATGCCATAAATATTGGTAAACAATCTTCAATTGGTCGCGACCTATTTGCTGCGGGAAATACTTTAACTATCAGTGCTAACTTATCCGGAAATTCATTCCTTGCGGGAAATACAATCAATATTGATGCTGATACCATAAACGGCGATATTACCATAAGCGCTAAAGAAATAAATATTGCATCTAATACAATTATAAATGGTACTTTAAAATACAATAGTGATGCTACATTTAATTCAAATACCACCAATATCGGTGAGGTTAAAACTTATGAAACAAAAAACATCGACGAAAATACCGTTTTAAGTGTCCTAAATGACTTTGTTTATGCCTTATTAGCATTCGTATTTCTAGGCTTTGTCCTTAACTTACTGTTCCCAGGTATCTTCAAATCCCTAGATAAAAAACTATCCGCTAATGAAATATTCAACAATACTTGGAACGGCCTACTATTTATGTTTGCTGTCCCTATCGTATCAATTATTTTACTAGCAACTATAATTGGTGTACCTGTAGGTATAATATCCTTACTAATCTATGTTATTATGTTATATCTATCAGTCCTTATTTCATCAACATACCTAGGTAAATTAATTACGAAAAAGATATTTGATAAAAAACAAAGCCCATATTTAGAAATATTTATCGGTTGTATTCTTACTAAACTAGTAAGCCTAATTCCAATAGTATCAGTAATTTATACAATATTCCTTGTATTATTCGGTCTAGGTTTAATCTACAACATGATACTTAAAGTACGTAAGAAAAATATCTAACAAAAAATACTAAGTGCGATTACTTAGTATTTTCTTTATTTTCAGTTTTCTTTTTATCTTTTAAATACATTTTGTTAATTAATTTTACCTTAACGCCTTTTTCTCTAGCAAAGCATTTCTTTACGCCTTCTGGTAAATTTTTCTTATATACCTTCATTATTTCCACCTCACAAACTAAATTTCTAGCCCATTATACCACAAACTAGCTAATTATTTCAATTTTTTTCTCACATTTTCCTTTTGCGTTACCTCAATAACTCTTTTATAAAGTCCCGCTAGCTCCTTTGAACTAAAAAACTCTCTATTAAGTTGAATATATAATAACTTAATTGCTCTTTCATCATAATACATCTCTTTATCAATATTAGTATTGGTATTTTTAACTATCGCATTAAACCCTGCAACAGCCTCTTCATTAATAGGAGTTTCAATAAACTGAATAACACTATCTCTTCTCATATAAAAAGCATCACGCACCTCTTTAATTTGACGCTTAACACCCTCATATAAATTTCTAATTTGTTTAAATTTCATAATAATTCCTTTCTCGAATTGTAAATTATTTTACCACGTTCATTTCATATTGTAAATATTTTAGAAAGCCTCTATAATTAAAGTAGAGGTACATATGAAAAAAATAAATATCACAGTTAATCTAAAAAATAAACAAGATTTATACAACCCTTATAATAACTCTATCTTAAATGATAATCTAAGTTCTTACTTACTAAACTCCTTACGAGGCCTTGGCCTTAAAGAAAAAGTCCAAATAACCATTATCCATACCGAAGATATCTCCCTAGAAGAACAAAAAAATATCGAAAACATCATTCATACTAACTTCTATCGTATTGATTTTGAAGATGCCATCCATACTAAAGCTTACCATATTCGTGCTATTATCTTATTAATTATTGGCATAATCTTACTTTGGATATCTTATTACTTAAATACTAATAATATCTATATTATTGAAGAATTAATACTTATACTGGGCTGGGTGGCTATCTGGGAAGTCGCTGACTATCTTCTTTTTGAAGACACCAAAAATAGAATTAAAAGTAAAAGAATAGACGAACTAACTAAAGCTACTATTAAGTTTATCAAGGAGGATAACTAATGAAAAAATATCTTAGTGAATACATTAAATATATTGACGATATTATAAAAAATGGCCAAGTAACCAAAGAAATACTTGATACCCATCTAATAAAAATAACTTTCTTTCAACACGAACGCCTAATTCACTTACTTGTAACCTTATTCTACGCTCTGTTTACCTTAGCTTTCCTAGCATTAGGCACTATCCATTACATTTTCTTCATTATTTTCTTAATTTTAATAATATTCTTAATATTCTATATTTTTCATTACTTCTTCCTAGAAAACAGCGTTCAATATCTCTACAAACAATATGATATCTTAAAACACTCCCTAAAATAATATAATGTCTTAGGACGTGGTTTTATGAAACAATTTCCACCGAACATTAATCCTGAGTTATTTTCAACAATTGGCGCTATAACAGGCTTTATCTTAGAAAGTGATTTTGATGCCAACGAACTAAATTCTATTGGTAACTGGATAATCTTAGTAGGTCAATTCATGCTAACCACGGCCGCTCAACAACAACTAATAAATGCTAGATACCAAAATAATACCGGTAGTAAAATCAAATCTGATGCTCATGACCATACCAAAAAAAATAGCGAATACGCGACTAAGGAAGACTTTGCCAAAATAATAACCTGGCTTCGTCAAGTAGAACAAGAACTTACTAAATATACCCAACAATAAATTGTCTGAAACATAAAAATATGTTAAGATATAAAAGAATAGAAAGAGGATACTATGAAAATACTAAGAAACATTATTCGCATTTTTGCAGCCTTACTACTTATTGCTAACTTTATTCTTATTTTATCAACTAGATATGAAATCTTTAACGTAAGAACGATAAAAAATACTGGTGATTACATGAACCCTACAATTAAAGATGGTAACCTTGTCGTTTCTCTAAAAAAATCTTCTTATAAAAAAGGAGAGATTATCTTAGTTAAACAAACCGACGAGTACTATATTTCAAGAATAACTAACATAGATAACTACTCAGTAGAAACTAAAGATGATAACCGTACTACACCAAACTCCTTAAAAAACATCAATGATATCGAAGGAAAAGTCGTTTTAGTCATTAATAAAGAAGTAATGATGCTATATATTATAACCATTGCTTTAGTATGTTTATTATTAGTTAGCGATATGTTCATAACTTTAAGTACATCAACAGAAACCAACCCACTTTAAAAGCCCGAATTACTTCGAGCCTTTTTTCTTTTTCTTCTTCTTATCCTCAGTTTTATCTTCAATAACTACCGCATCAACTGCACCCTTAGGGTTCTTCTTATCATTCTTAGAAACCTTAACTTCTGTAACTTCTGTCATACTCTTACGATTAAAAATATAACCAAATATCTCTAAACCAGCATAAACCATTAAAATAATACCAATAGCTTGAAAAGCCAAGTTAGCTTCCAAAATAGTGTATAACCCACCACCTATTAACAAAATAGCGATACCTAACATTACATAAAATTTACTAGTTTTCTTATCAACATACAAAGCATTAATTAAACGATTAATTCCACTAAATAGTATCCAACCACCAATAACTAATCTTACTAACCATTCAATAACTTCTGCTAAAAGAATAAATACTAACCCAATAACAATAGCCACAATTCCTAAAACCATCCCTGACGAAGTCGTATCACTATCTCTTTTAACATCCATATAATTTTTAATACAACTAATAGCGCCACTAATGATAATGACTCCCCCAAGTACCCTTGATACAATTACTACTACCGCATCAGGATTAGTATACATAATAGCGCCTAAAATTAAAAAAATAATCGAACTAACTAAGGACGCTATACTATTATAAGTTTTAACTTCAATTTTCATAATTTCCTCATTTCTAACAAAATTATACAACAAAATACTATCTGTTTTCAACTAGTTATGATACAATATAAAAGAAAGTAGGGATAATATGAATTCTAACAATAATTTACCTAAATTAAACAATGATACTACTAGTGAAACTTCTATTTTTAAGAAAGTCTCATCTCTAAATGATAAGAATGATACTTCAAGTACTTTGAATGATAAAAAAGATGATCCAAAGAACTTCGATAACCAAGATAATGACACCCTAAAAACTGTAATTAAAGCCTCTATCGATTACATCAAAACTGCTAATAGTCAAAATATCTTTAAACTTCTAACTGAGCTAATCTTTGTTCTTGTTTTCGTTATAATAGTAAAGTTTCCTTTTGACTTAATAATTGACCTTGGTCATAACATATTCACAGCACTAGGGATAGACTATACCAGTAACGCTCTTGCTTTTTGGAACATTTCTTTTAATGTTTTATACACCATAATTGGACTTTGCTTGTATGCCTATTTATATAAGGAAAGAGTATACAAAAATGTTATCAAAAAAAATAATAATTCTAAGAAAGCCCCGACTAAATAAGGCTTTTTCTTTTTCTAACTAAATAATTTCTTAAACAAAATGAAAACTTTCTCTTGTAATTTCCATTAAATTGTAGTAATATCTACTAAGTATTAAACGGAGGTTGTTTATATGGATAAAATTATTAATATTGCAGTTGTTGCCCATGTTGATGCTGGAAAAAGTACTTTAGTAGATGCCTTATTAAATCAAAATGGTGTTTTTAGGGATAACGAAGTAGTTAATGCTCAAGTTATGGATAGTAACGACTTAGAAAGAGAAAGAGGTATTACTATCTATTCTAAAAACTGTGCGATTAGATATAAAGATTATAAGATTAATATTGTCGATACCCCAGGACATGCTGATTTTTCTAGTGAAGTAGAGCGTATTATGCGTACTGTTGATACAGTTATTTTAATTGTTGATGCTAAAGAAGGGCCAATGCCTCAAACTAGATTCGTTCTTAAAAAAGCTTTAGAACAAAATTTAAGACCAATTCTATTTATTAATAAGATAGATAAAAAAGATGCTCGTCCTGAAGAAGTAGTTAATATGACTTTTGACTTATTCATGGAACTTAACGCTACTGACGAACAATTAGATTTTCCAATTGTTTATGGTGTTGCTAAAGAAGGTAAGGCTACTCTAGATTTAAATCACTTAGAAGATAATATTGACCCATTACTAGATACTGTTTTAAAACAAGTTGAACCATTTAAAGGTGATGTAAACGATAATCTACAAATGCAAATTTCTCAATTAGACTTTGATTCTTTCATCGGACGTTTAGGAATTGGCCGTATTAATAAAGGTAAAATTAGAACTGGTGAAATGGTTACTTTATGCCGTAATACAGGTGCTGTAGAATCATTTAGAATTTCTAAGTTATTTGTTAATGAAGGTATTAAGAGAAAAGAAGTTCAAGAAGCTTATTATGGAGATATCGCTGTAGTAGCTGGTTGTAAAGACATTTCGATCGGTGATACATTATGTCCACAAGGCGTAACTGACCCTCTTCCTCCAATTATAATCGAAAGACCAACTCTTTCTATGAACTTTATGGTAAACTCTTCACCATTCGCTGGTCAAAGTGGTAAATTCTTAACTTCTCGTCATATTAAAGAAAGATTAGAAAAAGAATTAGAAACTAATGTTGGTTTAGAAGTAGAAGAACTACCTGGCACTGATGGCTTTAAAGTATCTGGTCGTGGTGAACTACACTTATCAGTTCTTCTAGAAGAAATGCGTAGAGAAGGATACGAATTATGTGTATCTAAACCAGAAGTTCTATATGAAGAAATTGACGGTAAAAAATGTGAACCATTTGAAAGAGTAATTGTTAATACGCCAAGTGATTATGCTTCAACAATAATTGCTGACTTACAAGAAAGAAAAGCTACCTTAGAAATCATGACTAACGCTGAAGATAACTACACTCACTTAGAGTTTAGTGCTCCAACAAGAGGCTTAATTGGTTATCGTAGTGCTTTCATTACTAATACTAAAGGTGAAGGAATTATGGTAAGATCATTTGACTCTTACAAACCATATGTTGGTGAAATTCATGGCCGTAAAAATGGTGTTCTAGTTTCTATGGAAACAGGAAAAACTCTTGGTTACTCACTATATAACTTACAAGACCGTGGTCAATTAATTGTTGGACCTGCTACTGATGTTTATGTTGGTATGATAGTAGGTATTAACAATCGTGATAATGATTTAAATGTTAACCCATGTAAGAATAAAGAAATGTCTAATACCCGTAGTAAAGCTGCTGACGATGCTATCGCCTTAGTTACTCCTAAAACATTTAGTTTAGAAGAAGCTTTAGAGTTTATTGAAGATGACGAATACGTTGAAGTAACTCCAGCCGTAATTAGACTTCGTAAAAAAATTCTTGACCCTAATGAAAGATTTAGAGTTAACAGAAAATAATATTATATTACAGGCATATATTTAAATAGTTTGCTTAAAATATAATTGGAACTATAAAAAACTAGTTGCAAAAACCAATAATTATGGTATACTACTAGTGAAAGAACTTTTATAGTTCCATAAAAAAAGAGATACATTTGACTTTGCGTGTTAGATGTTTCTCAGCCCATTTTTAAAACGGTCGAGACACCTATTCTTAGTTGAGTAGGTGTCTCTTTTTCTCTTAACGAGAAATTTATTTCCTTTTTGAGGAACCGGTAATTTTGTCTATTAAGACTAAAACTACAATGAGTACAATTAAGTACTCCATAAAAAATTCCTTTCATAGGACTTCACCCCTTTCCTTAAATATATAAATTAGAAATAAGATATAAATTTTTGGACTGAGGTCAAAACACCTAACTATCAAATGTATCTAGATATATATTATCATATTAATTTGGATAAATCTAGCAAAAAGTTTCTTTAATGAAAATTAAATGCTAAAATATATCATATAAATTATATTTTTAAATAGCAAAAACATTTTGCAAAAGTATTGCAAAAAGTAAAATGCTGTGATATGCTTATAGTGGAATTGAAAATTCCGCAACAAAGAGACACATTTGATTTAGTATGTTGGATGTTTCTCAGTCCAGAATAATTTGAAATGAGCCCCCTATTTATAGTTTAGTAGGTGTCTTTGTTTTTTCTCTTAACGATAAAGCCATATGATAGAATCTGCAAACCTATTTATATAGCTTTTTTAATTAATTATAAAAATAATTCGTCTTTTTAATTTTCATTATATTGCCAATGGGCATAATAAGTAGTATCCTTTGTAACAACAGTATCTCCAGATATTTTATCTCCTTCAATAGGGTCAGTATACCATCCTAGAAAGGTATAGTTTTCTCTAGTTGGTGTAGGCAATGCCACATTCATCGTTATCCCAAGTTGCCACTGCACCATTATCACAAACAATCTTATCCACAATATATCCATCATTTTTACTGGGTATTTCATTTTGATACTCATCATCTATATAGCTAGCCATGTATTCACTACCATCTTCTAACAATTTTTTAGTATTAAAATTACTAGAGCTAACCATTGTTGCCAAAATTAAAATTAGCCCTAAAATAAAGAAAAATGAAATTAAATAAAAAAATTTTCTTCTCATATAATTAACAACTGCCTTTATAATATTTATATTTCAAAGTTAACTCTAAGATAATTTGAAGCGCCTAAAAAGATGTACCCACACAATGTACCATTTAAAATATGAAAGTATTGATTTAAGATAAAGTGGTTTCTATGAACATCGAAAGACTTAAAGAAATAAGAGAAGACAAAGACTATAAACAAAGCGATATCGCTAAAGTACTTAATACAACCCAACAACAATATTCAAAATATGAATTTGCTCTTCAAGTAATACCAATTGGAATGTTAGTTAAACTAGCCAAGTTTTACAATATCAGTGTTGACTATCTAATTGGCTTAACCAACGAAAGAAAGCCTTATCCTAAAGCATAAATGAAGAAAAAATAACACATTATTAAAATTCGTGATAGAATATATGCCATGGAGGGATCTTATGAATACAAAATATACTTTATATGCTTATTATGAGACAATAACTAAAATACTATTTCAAGAAAGCGATATCAACAAAATTGATAGCATAACTAAACGTTATGAAAACAGTGCCGAAATGATAAAATTTTACGGCTTACCACTTGGAACTAATTTAGTCTTAAAGGACGAAATGCAAAAAGAAATAGCTATTTTCTTTAAAAATGATCGTGCTAACTGCATTAATTACCTAATTAGTCAAAATATTACCCATAATCCTTACCCTGAACATTTAAGAAGTTATCTTGAAACTCAAGATAATATGATGATAAGAAAACTAATTAAAATTGATGCCATGAATAAAAAAACATTAAAAAGATAGCGAGGCTTACTATGTACGAATTTTATAGTCCAAATGAAGAAGAAATTGAAGCCCTACACAATGTAATTGAACATTATATCAATACTTTTAATATTCAAGAAAATATCCAATTTGAAATGAGCTTAATATATAAAGATAACCACCATGTAGGAATTGTTATTTTTGATAATGAAAATACTGTTATATATAATTATGAAAACATTGGATGGCATTTTTATTTAGTAAATGAGGATGAAGATAAAACTATATCTATCATAAATTCTAATAAAAAGTATATTTTCTTACCTGAAGGTACTAGAGTAATTGCAAATTTAAATACTGGTAAACAAGTAGCGTTTGGTTATAACGACCTTGATAACAACTATTACTATTTAGAAACCACTAATTATAACAACCACGAATTAACAACAACTTACTATTATTCTCATGAACACGCTCTAAATGACGAACACCTACTAGGCATCAAAAAATTCATGGACGACCAACTATTAGCCGTTTACGCTAAAGCTAGTAGCGTTCCAGGTACTTTCAGCCATATCAAAGTCCAAGCCTATGAATCTGCCAATATCTTTGATTTTCTAACCAAATTAGGTTCCCTAGATAATACAACTCCAGGGTTTAAACGCACAATTTTTGGCTACTATCCCCTTGCATCTCAAGAACACTATGTAAGAGTAGATAAACCAAGTATTATAAGTTCTATAAAATATAAGCCCATAATGTCTAAAGAAGAATTTCTTATAACTTATGGTAGCCCTAATATCAATCAAGAAGTAATTGACCTATATCATAATAAAAATCAAAAAATCATAAATATTCTAGATATCTACCACCAATTTGCAAAATTAACCCAGTCTGACAACCAAAAATTAGAAAAAACACTTTAAAACATCCATTTGTGAAATATATTTCACTTAAAAAAGCTTTGAAATATCCTAATTTGTGCTATAATTTTAATGGAGGTAGAAATATGGAAAAGAAAAAAGAAGTCAAAAAGACAAAAAAGACTACTCCTAAAAAAGTAGCCACAACCAAAACACAAAAAAGTGTAGAAGTAAAAGAAAAAGCTACAGTTAAAGCTAAAGAAACTCCAAAAGTTGAAGCAATAAAAACTGTAGAACCTGCTAAAAAAACAAAAAAGACTAAAAACCATGGTCTATTCAAAGTTTTAGCAATTTGTATCTTCGTAGCTATCGTTTTAACTTGGATTATTCCAACTGGATACTTTAGTGCTGGAGAATACACCAAAGGTGCAATAGCTCGTACCGGAATTAACGAAATATTCTTAAGTATGTTCTATTCAACAAACTATTACTTATTACAAATCATCTTCATTTTAGGTGTTGGAGTATTTTATGGAGTAATAAGTAAAACAAAAGGATACAATGCATTTGTTGAAAAATTAGCTAGCATTTTTAAGGGTAAAGAAAAATTATTTGTATTATTAAACACTTTAATTATTGCTTTATTCGTATCATTTGCTACTCAATTCTTCCCAATTCTAATCTTTATTCCAGTAATGATTAGCGTTGCCAAAAAGCTAGGTTTCAGTAGACTAAATAGTATTGCCATGACATTTGGTGCTATGATGTGCGGATTTACCGGTGCGACATACACAACTTATGGAATTAGCTATATTAACCAAAATATGTCTACAACAACTTCATCAGCATTAGGCATTCGTTTTGGAATTCTAGCAATTGCTTACATCCTATTAAACGCTTTAATATTTATCAAAATGAACAAAGAAGCTAAAGAAAATAAAAACTTAGAAATAGCTGATCCATTCACTCCTGAAAACAGCGAAAAAGGTAAATCATTAGGATTCTTTATTCTATTTGGTATTCTATTCGTTTTAGTAGTACTAGGATACATGCCTTGGTCTAATTCATTTGGAATTGATGCCTTTACTAAATTCCATACATGGTTAACAACAGACTTAACAATTAAAATCGGCGAAACATCACATCCAATTGTAAAATACATTCTAGGTACTAACGCTCAAGCATTTGGTACATGGGATTTATACACAATCACTTACATCATGCTAATTGCTGGCATTATTGTTAAATTTGCTTGCAAACTAAAATTTGACGACTGCTTAGAATATGCCGTTGACGGTATCAAAAAAGTTGTTAAACCAGCACTTTATATCATGTTAGCTTACACAATGTTCGTAATTTGCTACTGGTCTGGATTTACAACTTGGTTCGTAAATGCTTTAAGTACAACAACATTTAATCCATTTACTAACGCTATCGCTAATGCCATAGCACAATTCTTCCATGTAGACTTTGGCTACACTGGATTCTCATTATCAGCATTCTATGCTGCTAAATATTCAAATTATACTTCTACAATCCTAACAATAATGACTTCAATACATGGACTTATTTCCTTTGTTGCACCTACTAGTGTCTTAATGCTAGTTGGCTTATCAACATATGATATATCTTACAAAGATTGGTTAAAATATATCTGGAAATTTGTTATAGGGTTACTTATTGTCTTACTAATCATATTTGCTGTAATGACATATATGTAATAAATAAGGGCTTCGGCTCTTTTTATTTGGCCTAATCCTAATACGACATAATATTTAAAAACATCCTTGTATAATATATCCATAAAATAATCATTATAATCATAGAATTAATAGGAGGAAAATTATATGGATATATATGAAAAAATTTTAAAAAAAGCGGAAAATGAAATGCTTGATTTAAAACATCCTTACGTTGGAACAGAACATCTATTACTAGCTATACTAAGTGATAAAACTGCTTTAACCGACTATCTTAAAACTAAGAAACTAACTTATCGTAAGTTTAAAAATAGATTAATTAATATAGTAGGAACATCTACGTCTAAAAGTAAATTCATACTTTATACCCCAATGCTTCGTACTATCCTTAAACATGCTGAAGATTATGCGGAAGAAAACAATACCGAAATTACCGAAGCCATGCTTTTCAACGCCATTATTGAAGAAGGCGAGGGCATAGCCATAAGGGTAATATCTGCTATGAACATAAACCCTAGTAAATTAAAATATCAAGAAGAAATCAAAATAAAAGATGGAGTTATCATAAATGATATCGTCAAAGACGAAGTAATTTTAGGCCGTAACCAAGAACTAGCGTCTATTATTCAAATATTACTTCGCAAAAACAAGTGCAACCCCTTACTTATAGGAAAAGCGGGAGTAGGAAAAAGCGCTATTATCGAAGAACTTGCCCGTCGTATTAATAATAACCAAGTACCAGAGCGCCTAAAAAACTATAAAATTTTAAAAATTGACTTTGGCTCTCTAATTGCCGGTACTAAATATCGTGGCGAATTCGAAGACAAAATAACCAAGCTTATTCGCGAAGTTATTAAACATCAAAATATTATACTTTTCGTTGATGAAGCCCATACCATCGTTAATGCTGGTGGTGCTGATGGTGCCATATCAGCTGGAGACATTTTCAAACCCTTCCTAGCCCGTGGTGATATCAAACTAATTGGAGCAACAACTATTAATGAATACCACAAATTCATGGAAAACGACAAAGCTCTAAACAGAAGATTTCAAACTGTCTTAATAGAAGAATCAGACTATAATCAAACCAAAGATATTTTAAACGCTGTAAAAAAAGAATATGAATCTTTTCATGACATTAAAATTTCCCCCGAAATAATTACTGACATTCTAGATTTCACTAACAAATATCTTCAAAATAAAGCCAACCCCGATAAGTCTCTCGAAATACTAGATACCTTATGTACTCAAGCTAAGTACGAAAACAAATCAACCATTACCAAAAACGACATAACTAACCTAATCTATTCTAGATATCATGTTAACTATACCTTAGATAAAGACCAAATCATAACCAAAGCCTTAGATAACAACCAGGGTCTAAAAGTTAAAAATATTGAAGAATTCAAGAAAAAATTATCTAAAATATATAACTCTAATTTATATACTAATATAGATTTAAATAATTATAATAATGAATACACTATGTACCAACTTATCGGCTATCCTAACCAACCCGATAAAGAATACTTATTTCGTAAATACATTGACAATCCCTTCGGGGTTATATTTCTTCAAAATCTTGATACTAACTTAAACAATCCCCTTCTTGACAAACTATTAAAAAATAAACATCTAATTGACAGCTTTGGTAACGCCATCGATTTTCATAACATTTTATTTGTAACCCAAACATTTTCTACTCATACATCAATTGGGTTTATCAATACCCCTAAGTCTAACGACATTCTAAGTAAATATTTTATTAACTACCAAGAAATTGTTCCAATTAAGTAGTATTAAAGAACAATTTTTTTCTTTAGTAAAAGCAAAAAATATCATGAAATATAGAAAAAGCGACACAAATATGCTATTATAAAACCAAGAAACCAAGAAGTTTCATAAAATACTATAGAAAGTGTGAAAAAATGAAAATATACAATTCATTAACTGATAAATTAGAAGAATTTAAGCCAATTACTCCAGGAGTTATTACTATGTACGTTTGTGGCCCAACTGTTTATAACTACGTTCACATTGGTAACATGCGTCCTGCCATAACATTCGATATGGTCAAAAACTATTTTAAGTACCTAGGTTACGACGTTAAGTATGCTTCTAACTTCACTGATATCAACCCTAAAATTATCGCGGCTGCTAAAACCCTAGGCATAACCGAAAGAGAAGTTGCTAATAAATTTATTGAAGCCTACCTAAATGATTTAAATAACTTTCAATGTAGTGAAATTACATATCGCCCAACGGTTCTGGAAAACCTTGATAACATATATACTTTCATTACGAAACTTATTGAAAAAGGTTACGCCTATGAAGTATCAGGCGACGTTTACTTTAGAGTAAGTAAGATTAAAGACTACGGAATTTTATCTAATAACACCCTAGAAGATTTAGAATCAGGATCTCGTGTTGAAATCGACGAAAAAAAAGAAAACCCTCTAGACTTTGCATTATGGCGTAAAACAACCGAAGGCGAACAATTTAAATCTCCTTGGGGTATGGGTATTCCTGGTTGGCACACTGAATGTGTTGTCATGATAAATGCTTTATTTGGTAAAAAAATAGATATTCATGGTGGTGGCGTAGACTTGAAATTTCCTCATCATGAAAACGAAATTGCCCAAAGTATGGCTCTAAATAACAATCACTTAGCTAACTTTTGGATGCATAATGGTCACATAAACGTTGACGGCATAAAAATGAGTAAATCCCTAGGAAACTTTATTCTTGCTAAAGACTTTATCCAAAATCACTCTGCCAACAGTATAAAATTAGCAATGTTCAAAACTCACTATCGCTTGCCATTTAATATTAAAGAAGAACTTCTAGAAGAAACCAAAACCCTTGATGAAAAAATTCAAAGTGCTTTAAAACAAGCTAATCTAAAAATTCAACTAGCTAATCTAAAATCAGGTCAAATAACACAAGATACCAAAACAAATGAAATTATGGACGAAGATTTCAATACTCCAAATTTAATAACTTACCTAATTGATTTAATAAAACAACTAAATAGTGCTATGCGTGCTAATTTGCCATTTATTGAAACCTATGATAAAATAATACTAATTGTAAATATTTTAGGACTTCACTATGATTTACAAGAATTAAGTGTGGAAGATAAAGATTTATATAATAATTGGAATGAAGCTAAGAAAAATAAAAATTATGAACTAGCTGATAAGTTGCGTGAACAATTAATCAATAAAAATATTATTTAGGAGGAATTATGGATTTAATATTAGTAATTATAGTTATTTCAATACCTTTGATAGCGCAAATTGGGGTATCAAGTAATTATCAAAAATATAAAAGAGTAAAAAACACTAAAGAATTGACTGGGTACGACGTTGCTCGTAAAATTCTTGACGAAAATGGGTTAGAAGATATTTATATCGTTGAAACTAGAGGTGAATTAACCGACCATTATGATCCAACAAAGAAGGTTGTTCGTCTCTCAAGTGACATCTACCATGGCAAAACCGTTGCCGCTATGTCTGTTGCAGCTCATGAATGTGGACATGCTATACAAGATAAAGAAGGCTATACTTTTATGCGTATAAGAAGCGCAATATTTCCTATAGTTAATGTTGCTACATCAATCTCTTATTGGATAATCTTACTAGGTTTCTTATTTGAACTACTAGATTTGATATATATAGGCATTGCCTTAACCTGTCTAGGTTTACTATTCCAAATAGTTACGTTACCTGTTGAATTTGATGCTTCCAAAAGAGCTGGTGTGTTCTTAAAAGAATACAATCTTGCTACCGAAGATGAAAGCAAAGGCGTTAAAAAAATGCTAGGGGCCGCTGCCATGACTTATGTTGCCGGTGTTCTAGCATCTGCTCTTCAAATACTAAGACTTATTTTTGTAGCGCGTAATAACGACTAATTAAGTTCCAGATATCTGGAACTTTTTTGGAATAAAAAACGTCAAACTATAAACTTAATAAATTGCTATAATTACGAAATTATGTTAATATATTCTTAGAAAAGAAAGAGGGATATTATGAACGCTAACGACATAAAAGCAGGAGACATTTTAGAATACGAAAATAATGATTATGGAATATTAAACGTAGTTACTTATGGTGGTACAGTTTATGCTATCGCAAACCAAATGCAAGACGATGATTTCTTAGACAATATGGCAATTTTTAAGTTTGAGGACGATTTAATGTACTTAGTTGAAGACGAAGATACGCTTAATACATTAAAAAAGTTATTTGAAACTAACTTAGAAAAACTTATTAAAGATAATCTATAGGAGAATATTATATGAAATATACAGAGGAACAATTAAATCTATTAAAAGAAAATGGTATTAAAAGTTTAGTACTTGAACATCAAAGAGACCAAAAACTTCAAAATGCCATCATACCTTTTGACCAACAAATCTTTGAAGACTTAGCTAACCTAAGTATGAGTGAAGAAATTAATGAGACTTTATATACTAAATATGACGAATTTTTAGCAACATATGGTATTGTTTTACCAGAAGATGCTACTGAAGAAGATAAAAATAATTACAAAACGAAAATTCAATTATTTGTCATGGGGTTACAAGCTCAAATTAATAAAGAAACTAAACTTATTGAAGACGCCCTAAATTACACTGTTGAAGAAATAAAAGCTATGGATACACCAGATAAAGATAAATTATTAGAAATTAAAAATAGAATAGCGCCTTTTGAAACCCTAATGCCAACTAAAGAACCAACAGAAGAATACAAAAAAGAAATACAAGGTTATATTGACTTATATAATGAAATCTACACTGACTCAAAACCAAGTATCAGCGCTGATTATGGTTATAGTCAACTATTAGATATCGTATTTAGCCATGAAGACGAGCTATCTAAAGAAGACAATGAAATAAAAAAATATATTGAATCTAAAATTGGTGCAACATCCACTGATATTAATGGATTTTCAACAGAAAAACAAAATGATTATACGAGAAAAATCATTTACGTAGCAGCAGGTATGTTGGATGCTAAAAATGGTAAAAACTATGCTGAAACATATAAAGATTTTGCATATTACAACAATGATTATAAATATAGTAAAGAAGAACAAAATAAAGTAGCGACTTTATACGAAACATTAAATGAAAAAAAAGTTCTAATAAAAGATGGTATGAGTGAAAACTATGTATCAAGCATAATTTTAGCAGGTGTAGCTACCGGCGAAACACACAAATTTATTGATAATAAAACTTATCAACATATTATTGAAACTCCTTTATCTAAGTTAGAAGAAGAAAAAAATCCTGAAAACATTGCCATCAAAAACACCATAATCGCTAAATATCCTGAACCAAAAGATGAATCTAAATATGCTGCTTACGCTAAGAAAGTCTTAAAAACAATGGATTACAGTGATGAAGAAATTATCAAAGACGAAGAAGATATTACTTCTAAAATGGTAAACCAAGATTATATTAAACTTGAAGAACTAGTTCAAAATACGGATGTTCAAAGGTTTGAGAATAATCAAAATATTGAAAGATGTAACCAATCTATTGCCTTATTAAATAGAGTGATTAATGAAAAGTACGCTCTAACAGATGGAGAAAAAATATCATTAAATATTGAACCAGCAACAGAAATTACAGAAGAACTTGCTAGACAAAAACTAACTGATTTAGAAAAGGAGTTAGCAGAATTAAAAGAATTACAAACAAGTTATAATAAAAAATATAATACATATAATACAGCAAAAATTGATATAAGCAATAATTATAGTGATATTCTTGATGTTGATTATTCTAAATCTATTTCAGAAAGATTAGGCGAATTAAGAGATAAAACAGCTAGCAAATTTAAAGCTGCTTCTGGTTCTGTAAAAGAAAACGCTTACTATGCTCTAGAAAACTTAAAATTAAAAGGCGTAAAAGCGAAAGAAAAAGCTACATCTACAATTGAAAAAGGTAAAGAAAAAGTTGCACCAGGAATTGAAAAAGGTAAAGAAGTAGCTAAAAAAGGCGCTAAAATAATCAAAAAAGGTGCTTTCAAAGTAAAAGACTGGGTTGACAAACACGTAGTTAAAAAAGTTCAAAAAATCGTTCGCAATGTAACACCTGATAAAATTGCCGCCTTAGTAATCGGTGGAGCAATAGGTATATCTGTATCTCTTGCTTTTGGACACGTAGGAGTCATGGTTATGGATCTTGGGATCGTACTAGCTAAAAGTAAAATAAAAAATCAAATAATTGCTAACCGAGAATTAGAAATCAAAAGATTAAAAGGCGAAATCGAAGCCGAAAACATTGAACAACCATCTAATGCTTTACTAGATAAAATTAAAAACTCTAAAGTTGGCCAATACTTCCAAAGCGAAGAGGGACTACAAGCACTATCGTGGGGCTTAAATGCCGCCTTAATCGCTGGAACTGCTACTGAAATTGGTAAAACCATCTATAATGCTAAAGTAGCACCTAAAACTACTAACTCTGTAACATCAACACCAAAAGCTGAGGCAGCAGCTCCAGAGCCACAAGTAACTACCCAACCTGCTACCCCAACTCCTGAAGCGGTTACTCAAGCTCCAACTCCCGCAACACCTAACTACGAAGGTATTAAATTAGGCAATCAAGTAGGAGGCTACAATGTTTCTCATGGCTACGATACAGCATCATACGCTGTTAATAATATTAACCGTGAAAGCTTGCTTTCTAATATTGTAACTAAAGATTCTGTATTTAAACGCTTTGCTATCTTAAATCAAGATGGTACAGTTGCTCAAATAATTAACACTCCAGGAACCTCACTTGCTGATTTAGCAAGCCAATATGGAGCTGAAAATATTGCTGTTGATGTAGCTAACTCAAGTGGAGTATCTCAAGCTTGGACAACAGCAGCAGACTTAATAAGTACAGTAGGAAAGGGGTTATAAAATGAAAAATAAAGTTCTAACTTTAAAAGACAAAATCCAACTTTATATAGTTGACGAAATAACTTATAAAAATCATCGTTACATTTATGGTATGCAATGCGACAATAAAGCCGGTACGGTATCTAACACTCATATGGTTTTAGAAGCTAAAATAAATCAAGGTAAACTAGTTATTGATAATATCAATGACTTTGCCACTGCCTCTGTAATTAACAACATTTTTATAAGTCGCTTTATGAAAGAAAATATAATGGCTTAGTTAAGCCATTTTCTTTTGGAAACAATTAGAAAGAAGGATAAATATGATAAATAATATGGAAAAAATAATTTTTTTAGATATTGATGGTGTTTTAACCAATGGGGCATATGTCCAAACTATTTTAAAAGAACACAATAGTGAAGAAGATACCATAAAACGCCACATTATGGAATTAGATCCTACTAACATTGCTAATATTAATAAAATAATAGCCGCAACTAACGCTAAAGTAGTAATAACATCAACTATCCGTGATAAAGCATATTTTCCAGGAGTATTAAAATTTTTATTAGAACATAACATTCCTGTAATAGCTACTACCAAAGTTTTAAATTATCAAAAAGGTGAAGAAATAAAAAGATTTTTAAAAGAAAATCCTGTTAATAAATACATTATTCTTGATGATGATTACTTTGCTGGTTTCGAACTGCCTAACTTTGTTCAAACTGATTTTAATGAAGGTGGCCTAACCGAAGAAAAATCTAAGGAAGCCATCCGTAAATTGACACGATAAAAGACATCATTTCGATGCCTTTATTTTTTATCTCTTTTTATTTAGTTTTTTTCTTACTTTTTGCTTTAGTATCATTTTCTTTTTCTTCTTTAACTAAAGCTTTAGCTTCAACCACATTGTCTTTAGCATGAATCCAATCTTTACCATCAACTCTTCTTGCGACTAACATTGAAGAACAACAGTCACCAACAACATTTAACATTGTAGCTGGAGCATCAATAATAGTAGCAATAATTGTTAGAATAGGTAACGATGCTACAGGAAATCCCATAAGTGATAGAATCATCATTTCACTAATAGTACCTCCACCAATAGGAACAGCTGTAATTAATAGATTGGCAACAAAAGCCGTTGCTACAACTTGTAAAATTCCTTGCCAAGACCAAATATTAGTACCAAATAAGTATACTAAGAACATAATCTTAAATACACTACCAATAATTGAACCATCTTTATGGAAACTACATCCTAATGGAATAGTAGTTTCAGCAATATCATCAGGAACACCTATATTCTTTGAACTTTGAATGTTAGCAGGAATACAAGCAGCTGAAGAACAAGTTGAAATTGATGTTACTGTTGTAGGAATTATATGTTTAAAGAATCTCTTAGTTCCTTCCTTACCCCCAGCAATATAGGAAAGAATTCCATATACAACGAAGTAATAAAGAATAGTAACTATTAAATAAATAATAAAAGTCTTAACATATCCTACCGCAATAGATGCACCAAATGAACCAATTAAAGCTGCAAAATAACAACCAAGTCCAATAGGGGCATAATAGAATGCAAAGTCTATAAACTTTAATGCTACCAAATTACATGCCTCTAAAACATCAACTAAAGGTTTAGCTTTTTCTCCAACCTTACTAATAGCAAGTCCAATCATAATTGAGAAAAGAACTAAAGCAATAATATTTTGTCTTGATAAAATACCTGTAAAATCATCAACGCTTATGACACTAACTGTACGTTCTAAGATGTTCATTTCCACATCTTCTTTTGCACTACTATCCATAGATTCTAATATAGCACTAGAATCATTTGGGTTAACTAACTTTGCAGCAAAAGTTGCACCAAGTCCAATTATACAAGCTAGTATAGAAGTAATAATAAATACTAAGAAAATATTTGTTAATACTTTTCCTACTCTTTTAGGTTGCTTAATCTTAGCTATTGATGTCGTAATCGTTAAGAAAATCAACGGTACGATAATAACAAACATCATATTTAAGAATAAATCTCCTAAAGGACTAAGTACTGAAGCCTTCTCTCCAAAAATCAAACCCACTACAGCGCCAATTACAAGCGCCATTAACAGAATTATTGTCTGTTTATAATTTTTCCAAACTTTTTTCATTTTTTCACTCCTCTATAACATCATATTCTTATTTTATGTAAAGTAAAAGTAATATAAATCCACACAATTAAGAAATATTTTTTAAAAATCCACAATTATGGTATAATATCTTTATCTGGAGGGAAATATGTCAAAACAATATATAAAAATGAATTCCACTGATAATCACTTAAGCTTAGGAAACTTTTTTAAAACAATTAAAGAACTATCTAAAAACAAATCTCAAGCTCTTCAAACCGAATTATTCTGTCTTATTTTTAATGTCGACAACATAAACGATACCACAATCAATAATTACTGTGTTGGCTGTCGTTCTATAAAAGATGATTATAAACAAATAATTATTAATCGTGAGAAAAAATACCATCAAGATCCTAATGAATTTGCTCCAACTATCATAAGCATTCTAAGTATAATGGACAGTACTCTACATATCATAAACGATAACCAAACTTCTTATATTAATCAAAACCCTAATAGTAAAGCCCTAGTTTATAAAATGTACAATATTGCTAAAAACGATATTCGTGTCCCTAAATCTTTAATAAATGATTTAAGTACCCACATCCAAAATTCCAAATACTATGAAGCCTTAGTGTCAATAATCATCTATACATCTGTATATAACAAGCAACCGTTATACGAAGAAGACATCAAAAAAGAATCCATTGAAGAACTACTTAATGATACTTATATGAGTTATAATGGTCTTCAAGACTACTTAGCATTAAAATTTAAAGAAAGTATTAACTATGATTATAGTATGAGAAAATTAGCCGAAGAGGGAAATGCTTACGCGAGCTTTGAACTAGGTATTGAAGAATATTGTGGAAATACAGCCGGTTACCCCAGGTATGAAAAGGCATTCAAGTACTTTGAAATTGCCGCCTATCAAAACCATGCGGGAGCTTTATATATAATGGGAGCTATGATTTATCGTGGTAACCTAGGCACTAAATCCAACGCTGACCTTCAAGAAGCCTATGAATATTTTCGCAAAGCTGAAAAACTTGGTAATATTGCCGCTAAAAATAGTATTGGTAATATGTATCTTCAAGGTATCTATCCTTTAAATAAAGATCTTAATAAAGCCTATGAATATTTTTTAGAAGCAGCTACTCACAACTACGCCTATTCCTATAACAACCTTGGTAAATTATGTGAAGAAAAAAAAGACTATGGTAAAGCTTTTGCTTATTACTTAGAAAGTGCTAACTTAAAAGAATCATGGGCTTGCAATAAAGTAGGAGAGTGCTATCGTACTGGTTATATGACCCCAAAAAATCTTGCTAAAGCTTATCAATACTATCAAGATGCCCTAGAAAGTAATCATCGTACCCTTTGCTACTATGCTTATTACAATCTAGCTAAATACTTTTATCTTAATGGTTGTAAAGAACTAGGACTTACTAAAGACCTAGAAAAATCCCTAGAGTATTTAAATCTTGCTAGTACTAACAAAATTTTACCTGCTACAATTGAGCTTTTCTATTATTATGTAAATGAATACCTTTCTACTAACGATAAAACCCTTTTTGATAAAATATATTTATATAAAAATACTATTGAAATTCATAAAAACTATGATGAAACATTAAAAAATATTATTGAAACCCAAATTAAAAAAATCAAAAAACGTCATACTTTACAGATTGATTTAACATCTTTAAGTTAAAACCTAAACATATGTTACAATAAACTTAGAACGAAAGGACCACTGTATGAATAATATTATATTTCTTGACATTGATGGCGTCTTAACAAACGACACCCAAATAACCAAAACTATGCCTAAACGCCATCACATTATAAACAAGCTAATCCTGGATTTAACTGATGAAGTCGAACTAGCACTTCTAGACTTCGATTATAAATGTATCAACAATCTTAAAGAAATCGCCAACAATACTAACTCAAGTATCGTTATTACCTCAAGTCTAAAAAGTACCATCGTATATCCTTATATAGTAGAGTACCTAGTAAGACTAGGACTTCCCATTATTGACCGTACTGAAACTTTAAACGACAAGTACCAAGAAATAAGCAATTACATCTCTAAATATCGTTTAGAAAATTATATTATAATTGACGATGATTACTTTCCTGGATGCGATGAGTATGCCGATAGATTTATTTATGTTCAAAATGAACAAATTGGTCTTTCTAAGACTGAAACCATAAAAGCTATTAATGAAATTAATAAAAATAAAGACAAAAGGAGAAGATTAAAATGAAATATTACCTAATAGGAATTAAAGGTTCCGGTATGTCCACCTTAGCCCAAATTTTATATGATTTAGGATATGAAGTATCCGGATATGATGATAACACTGACTACAAATTTACAGAAGAAGGCCTTATTAAACGCCATATTCCCATCTATCATGATGGTAAAAATAAACTAAGTTCCAACACCATCGTAACATATTCAGCTGCTTTCAAAGAAACCCACCATGAAATACAAAGAGTCAAGGCTCTTGGTTTGCAAATTAAAAAATATCATGAAATACTAGGCGACTTAACTAGAAAGTTCAACTCTATTTGTGTATGCGGTACTCATGGCAAAACTACAACCTCAACCCTTATAACACACGTTTTAAAAAACACTCTTGGTTGTAACTACTTTATTGGAGATGGCACCGGCCATGCCTCTTTAGACAACAATCTATTTGTTATTGAATCTTGTGAATTTAATCGCCACTTTTTAAGTTATGAACCAACTTATACAGTCCTTACAAACATTGAACTTGAACATACTGAAACCTACCAAAACTTAGAAGATATTATAAGTGCTTTTCAAGCCTTTGCTTCTAAGACTAAGAAAAAAATTATTGCTTGTGGGGATGATGAAAATATTAGAAAATTAGAGTTAACTCAGGAAGTAATTTATTATGGTCTTAATGATAACAATGATGTAGTGGCTAAAAATATTGATTATTCTTCAAAGAATACTACTTTCGATTGCTATATCAAAAATAAATTTGCTGGGCGTATTACAATTCCTTTATATGGTAAACATATGGTTTTAAATACCTTAGCTTGCGTCGCTATGTTAATGGAACTTAATATTCCTTTTGCCAACATAACAACACTTCTTAAAACTTTCCAAAATGCTAAACGAAGATTTCACGAAGAGCAAGTAAAAGATACCATCATCATAGACGATTATGCCCACCACCCAACTGAAATTGCCGCCACCATAAATGCTGCTCGTCAAAAATATCCTGCCAAAACAATTGTTGCTGTATTTAAACCTAACACTTATTCTCGAACTAAAGATTTTTATCATGATTTTGCAACCCAACTAAATAAAGCTGATATAACTTATCTTACTGAAGTTGAATCTAATCGTGAAACTGCTAAGGAATATCCTGGCGTAACTTCCAAATTAATATTTGATGAACTAACTAACGGCCATATGTTAACTGATGATAACATTAATGAACTGACTAATATTCCTAACGCCGTAATCCTTTTCTTAAGTTGTGCCTCAACATCTCATTTAATTGAAAAATTTCAAAAGCTAAAAAAATAAATTGACTACTATCAACCAAAGTGCTATATTAAAACTCCTTAGAAAGAAGGATTATACATGAATATGAAAGATGAAGAACCTAAAATAATTAATAATTTTATTAAATTAATTTCTACAAACAATGCTCCCTTAGTAGATGCTACATTTTTAAGCTTAAATCTTAGTAAGAACGCTAAAATATCTTCCCCTAGCCAAGATTCCTTTAACAATGCTCTTTTAAGTGCCGCTTTAAGTAGTGCTTATGATTGTGAATCTAAAACTACTGATACAACCTATGTGTTTACTAACCAAGAAGGGTATGCTAGCAATATTTTGACTATTAAATATGATACTGCCAGATTTGATTATCATGACCAAACCAGTGGTCTAAATACCAGTCTAACTCGTAACTACAAATCTTTGTTTCAATATGAAATAACTTCTCCAAGCGGTTTTAAAATGACTCTTGATTTAAAAGAAGATAAAAATCCTCGTAACTTTAAACTTCACATCTATATTCTAGATTCTAGCATTTCTTACGAACTAACTGACTTAAATACTAAGAAAAAACAAAACTTAATTCTAGCTATGATTGATTCTTATGCTAACAAAGAAGAAGCTTATACTTTCTTATCCAAAAAAGAAATCGCTAAATCTTTTTGTTCTAATCCAGAACTATATAACAAACTTTTAGAAATATCTAAAAACTACCAACGTGAAGTAAATAAAAAATTGAGTAAATTATTTCTAACTACTTCTATGCCTGGTACTGTAACTAACTATTTCTATGACGACGAAATTAATAGCAAATTTTACAATATTGACAACGAAGAACTAAATTATATGACTTTTCTAGCTAGTAAAGCCTCAGATAATAACTTGCCTGTATATTTAAATACCAAAAATTTTAGTGGCTCTTATGTTTCTATCGTACCTTACGTTCAAACTATAAACTTAGAAAAAAGCTTTGAAACCATGGTTTATCAACGTGACGAATTAAATTATCCTAATTATTCTATTACTATTACCGATAAAGATAATCGCATTATAACCTACACAATTAATGCTGAAGTACCAACTAGACCAACTATGAGCATCTATGCTAACATTAGTCCAGAAGAAAAAATTACTAAGACATTTATTCTAACTACTCATAAACTAATCGAAGATGCTTATCAAGAATTCTTTGGTATCATGGCGCTTAATAAAACCATTAACGACATTAGAAACAACGAATTTTATATTCAAGCTATGACCGAAAAATATGGTACTAGATATACTAGTAAATTAACCAAAAAACTATAGGCCACTAAAGTCTATAGCTTTTCTCATTTTATGTCCTATTATTTATTTAAAAAATAAGCTATAGTTAATCTAGAAGGAGAGATTATTATGAATCAAGAAAAAATAGGAAAATTTATAGCGGAGTGTAGAAAGAAGCAAAAACTAACTCAAGGCGAGCTAGCAGAAAAACTTAATGTTAACATTAGAACGATATCTAGATGGGAAACTGGTGTTAGTATTCCTGACTTATCACTATATGAACCATTATGTAATACCTTAAATATCACCATTAATGAACTATTATCTGGTTCTCACTTAAAGAAAGAAGAATATCAGCAAAACTTTGAAAAAAACATCATAAATGTTGTTGATAAAACTAGTAAAAAACAAAAAGTAAAAGGTATTCTAAAAAATATTCTAACTATAGTATTAAGTATTTACATTGTCGTATTGATATCATGTATCCTAGCTAACAGCGTTACTTTCAAGCAAAAATATCAAGAAAATACCATATCTATCGAAAAAACTAATGACAGTCACATTAATTTTAACGTCGATGCCACCATGGCCGGTGAAGTAAAATATGCCTACCTAAATAAAGAAGATTACACTATAATATTTATTACTAGATATCAAACTATTGCTGAAAAGTTAAGCGGCGAAACCTATAATAAAATTACTGGTTACAATTTAAATCAAAAACGTTTCTCTCAAGGTATTGAAATTAGTGATTCTAATGTAAAGTCTAAAATTAAAGTTTATTACACTGATATTAACTTCAAAAAAATTGCTACTTCTACTAACGAAGAGTTTAATACTATAATCAATAATTCTAAGTTATTATACACTGACTAGGTCTTAAAATAAGACCTTTTTTCTTGACTTTAGGTAATTTAACCTCTATACTATCCTATCAAAAGAGGGGGATCTTATGGACTATGAATTAAAGAAAATAAAAAAATTATATGGTGAAGACATGGCTCATTATTGTCGTGCCAACTTCTCTAGCATTCTAGAAAATGATGGTCTCCTTCTTAAAATATTAACCAATAACTTTTACCCAACCAAGTCTTTGTATAAAGATTTATACATTCAGGACAATTTAATATCATTTAAAAATTACATTTACTACCTATCAAATATGGAAAATATTCAAGAAGATATCATAGTTGATACACCAGAAAATCTCTTAAGAAGTGTCGGCTATACTTTATATGAATGTAAAACTGAGAGTGATATTCAAAAATTTAAAAAATACTACGCTCCGGATGAAGAATTATGCACCTTTGGTAGCAATCGCCTAGCAACCTGTTACGTTTGGTTTGCTGTCAAAGACAATGCTGAAAAATTAAATCGTAAAAAATTCAAACATCCAATGCGTCAAGACGAATACGGTACATCGGTCATAAGTATTCAATTTGATAGAGACGATACTCATACTTTATCGATAAAAAACCGCTATAATCATAAAGTTGAAAAACCAGACGCAACTTTTTCTAACGACCTAGATAACATTGTTGCTGGTTTAACTAAAAGTTTTGCTGATTATAAAGGTATGCGCCAAAAATTTGATGATGAAATACTCTGTTTAGATGGGTACATATACACTAACGATGGCAAATATTATAAATATAATTATGAAATAAACGAGGTCTATTTTTGCCCTGACAATATCATTATTGATAACTTAGGAGTTCATAAATATCCTCCTGAGCAATATATCATTTTTGATTACTACATACTAGATTTAAAAGCTAAAACTATCACCCTTTATCCCAATAGTGCTAGATACGAAAGTTTTCCTAAAACAGTTACTGATATATCCAAAATAGCAATTCTTAAAAATAGCGATAACACAAGACTAATAAGAGCTTATAAAAACAACTATGAAGAGTACTTAACTATATTGTTAAACGAAAATAATAGTATCCTAGAATTCAAAGATAATATCATTACTGAACTGCCACCAAATTATATGTTTTATACTAATAATGTCCAAAAGTTAGACTTTCCTAATGTTAAAACTATTTTTAACGACTTTTTCCAAAATAATAATTCTTTAAAATATATTAATTTACCAAATGTCAGTACTATCGGTTATTCATTTTTAGAAAATAATAACACCATTAAAAAGATTAATCTTCCTAATGTCAAAATAATAGATGAAAACTTTCTTAAATTTAATAATAATTTAGAAGAAATAGAATGCCCCAAGTTAGAATATGTAGGATATAGCTTTTTAGCATATAATAGATACTTAACATGTATTAATTTTCCAAAATTAAAACACGCTGCCGATTTTTTCTTAAGTTCATGTACTTGTTTAGAAAATGTAGAACTTCCAAACTTAGAAAGGGCAGAAGACTATTTTCTATATTATAATAATGCTCTTAAATATCTTGATTTACCCAAATTAAAATACGCGGGCTCTCACTTTTTATCACTTGATACAAAATTAGAAGGTGTAAATTTCCCAAGCTTAGAAGAAGTTGCTTCATGTTTTCTTGCTAAGCCAAAAATAAAACATAATAATTTAGAATACTTGTACTTTCCTTCCCTAAAAGAGGGAGCTTACGATGTCTATAAGAATTATAAACATTTAAGCAACGGCAAGTCATTTGAAGAGTGTTTTACAAAAGAAAACGGTTTATTTATCGGTCATGCTCCCGAAGAAAACTTTGTAAGAAAACTAAAACTTTAAAAGTATATATAGATATAAATTGTTTAAAATAATAAGTGAAATATCTTATTGCTTTTTTCTAATATTTCCATTGACGCTGGAACAATTGTTTAGTAAAATAACTTTGTGTTTAGGAGGCTCTTTATGTTTGAATTAGTATCAAAATATCAACCAAGTGGCGACCAACCAGAAGCCATAAAAGAATTAGTTGAAGGAATAAATAATGGCAAGAAAGAACAGGTTTTACTGGGTGCTACGGGAACAGGTAAAACTTTTACAATTGCAAATGTTATAGCCAAAACTAATAAACCAACCCTAGTTTTAGCGCATAACAAGACTCTTGCAGGTCAACTTTATAGTGAACTTAAAGACTTATTTCCCAATAACCATGTAGAATTCTTTATTAGCTACTACGACTACTACCAACCCGAAGCCTACGTTCCTTCAAGCGACACTTATATCGAAAAAGACAGTAGTATCAATGATGAAATCGATGAACTCCGCCATGGTGCAACATCTAGTTTAATTAACAATCGTGATGTAATAGTTGTTGCTTCCGTATCTTGCATATATGGTATAGGCGATAAAGACGACTATGTTAAATCTATGCTTATCCTAAGTGTCGGTCAAAAAATAACCCGTAGTGAAATATTAAATCACTTAATCGATATGACTTATGAACGTAATGACCTTGACTTTCACCGTGGTACCTTTAGAGTTCGTGGTGATGTCATAGATATTATCCCTTCTTCTGAAAAAGCCCATGGTATTCGTATCGAATTATTTGGTGACGAAGTAGATAGAATATCTATCTTTGACCCATTAACCGGTGTAATTGAAAAAAACATCAAAAACATCTCTATTTTCCCGGCTACTCATTTTGTTACATCCAAAGAAAAACTAGACGAAGCCATCCGTCGTATTCAATCTGAACTTGACGAAAGACTAAAATACTTTAAAGAAAACAACAAACTTATTGAAGAACAACGTCTAAGAGAAAGAGTTAACTATGATATCGAAATGCTTCGTGAGACCGGTTTTTGTAATGGTGTTGAAAACTACTCTCGTCATTTAGCCTTAAGAGGTGAGGGCGAAACACCAAGTACTTTAATGGACTTCTTTCCCGATGATTTTCTCTTAGTTGTTGATGAATCTCACGTAACCTTACCCCAAGTAAGAGGGATGTATAATGGCGACAGGATGCGTAAGCAAACCCTTGTTGATTACGGATTTAGATTACCCAGTGCCCTAGATAACCGTCCCCTAAAATATGAAGAATTTGAATCTAAAATAAACCAAGTAATCTACGTATCAGCTACCCCTGGTGATTTAGAACTAGAACATACCCATAACCAGTACGTTGAACAAATTATCAGACCAACTGGACTTCTTGACCCAACTATTGAAGTAAAACCTACCGAAGGCCAAATCGATGACATAATTAATGAAATAAATATCCGTAAAGAAAAAAATGAACGCGTTTTAATCACTACACTTACAATTCGTATGGCTGAAGAACTTACTAACTACCTAAAAGAAGTTGGAATCAAAGTCGCCTACCTACATAGTGAAATTAAAAGCTTAGAACGTCTTAAAATAATTCATGATTTACGTGCCGGAAAATATGACTGTATAGTAGGAATAAACCTTTTAAGAGAAGGAATTGACATTCCTGAAGTAAGTCTAATTTGTATCATGGACGCTAATAAACAAGGCTTCCTAAGAAGTACTAGAAGTTTAATTCAAACGGTTGGTCGTGCTGCCCGTAATGCCTCTGGTCATGTTATCATGTACGCCGATACAATCTCCGAAGCCATGGAAGAAACTATTAAAGAAACCAGCCGTCGTCGTGCTATCCAAGAAGAATACAACAAAGTTCACCATATTACTCCACGTACTATTATAAAAGAAATTAAAGAAGTTGTTTCTAACGAAATAAATGACGATAACAAGAAGACTAAGACCAAAATGACTAAGAAAGAAAAAGAATTAATGTTAAATAACATTGAAACTCAAATGAAAGAAGCTGCTAAGAACCTAGATTTCGAACGTGCTATGGAATTACGAGATATCTTATTCGAACTAAAAAGCAACTAAAAATAGACCCTATAAAGGACTATTTCAGAGTGTTGACAAACTACCTATTTTGAAAATTTGAAATTTCGGATATGTTCAAAGTGGGTTAAAAATGTCAAAATAAGAGCTATTTTAGATATTTAATTCTTAAAATAACTCTTTTTTATGCTTCTGTGGTGAATATAAAAGACTGTATGACAAAGTCGATTTTTCAAATCGACTTTGTCAACAGCCTGAAACAATATGCAATTGTCTTTTATTTTTCTTTTACAAATTATTATTAATTATTTTTTTAAAACCTTGCTAACAGGTTGAACACTTAATTGTTCTTCGTATTCCAAAACTTTTTTTCATTAATGTTTTCACATTGAGTTTTAACTTTTTTCAAAAGATTTACTAACTCCAATCTTTTAAGTGAAAGTGGTTCAGTTATTTTTTTTAATACAACAGATTTCTTTTTATTTGATGTTTCCTCTCCATTTAAAACAATTGTTGGAGCGTTAATATTAATAGAATTAAAATTATCTGTTTGTAAATTAACTTTATCAGTTGCAGTTAATGAACTTTTTTCGTCAGCATTAATAGTGTTTGATTTACATTCCACTTCTTTACCAATAATCTTAGAATTAACAATATTTAACTCATTAGTAGCTAAAAATGAAACATTAATATTTTTATTTTGACATCCAATATTAGAATCTATTACTTCAATTCTATTATCTGCACCAAAATAAATGTTTGATTCAGAACTTATTGTATTTATTTGTTCACTATCCACATTTTTAATTACTAATTCATTAGCACCAATAGATAAATAAGAGAAAGTTGTTATATTCGTGTTATCTAACGTACATTTACCGTTAACATGAATGTGTAGATTTAATCCAAAATCACAATTTTTAATGATAACTTCACAATTATTATATCCGAATATATATACTTGATGTTTTTTGAACTTAAGACCATCTATTACATAACAAATAGGTTTATTCAAATTATATGCTTTTGCAACTTTTTCTTGATTTTCTCCTATACCAAAGCAAGCAATAGTATAATGATAATCTTTCTTTTTAACTTTACTTCTTTTAACATAACAAGTTATTTTTTCATCATCTTCAACAACTTTTCCTAAATTACCTGTAAGGTATTTCATAGCAGATGGTCTTGTTATATTATAAAGAGCTTTCTTAAATGTATTCATATATATAATCCCCCTTCGAATTACCTATTATTCTAGCATAAAAGTTGATTTTCTTGCAAATTTTTTGAGTTCCATAGTCAAAAAATGTTAAAATAAGAGCTATTTTAGATATTTAATTCTTAAAATAACTCTTTTTTATGCTTCTGTGGTGAATATAAAAGACTGTATGACAAAGTTGATTTGAAAAATCGACTTTGTCAACAGCCTGAAATAGACTCTATAAAGGTCTATTTATTTTCTACATAATAAGCATAATATTCATCAAAAGTAATATTTTCACTATGAATACGACTAGCTACATCTACACCAACATAACGATAATGCCAAGGCTCATAATTAAACCCTGTAATATCTTCTAAACCATCTGGATACCTTTGAATAAACCCATACTTATAAGCATTATTCAAAAGCCATGTATTAGCAGGACTTTCCTTAAAATCATCACCACTATAATTGTACTGATCAATATCCATAGCGTATCCACTTTGATGTTCGGAATACCCAGCCCTTGCTGTATAACTATCCGCTGCTGCTTCGCCCTTAATACGTTTCCTACCAGCCCAAGTATTATCTTGATCCTTATAAGAACGATAAGAACCATTCATAATCAATTGAATATCTTCACTTAACGCTGCATTATACATCTTAACAAAAGCCTCCAACACATTTTGATAAACCTTATTACCAGCAAACCCATATTTACCACTAACACTAACCATATCACTATCAGTATAACTTTCATCTAATTTATAATACTTATTAACTAACATCAATTCTCCAAGAGTGGTATCCGCATTCCTAGAATTATCGTAAAACGCCTCATTCCTATGTACATTAACCATAGCGACAACCTTACTTAAGTTCATATCTTTATTTTTCTCTTTATACTCTAAATACTTATCTAAATTATCATAAATAAAATATTTTTCTAAGAAAAGCTCATACAAAGTACTATTATAATCTCTATTTAAAAACAAATTAATTCTATCTTCTTCATATCCCAATATTGTACTAACTTCATCTGTACTATAACCCTTTTGTAATAACAAATACTCATTTGACTTCTTATAATCAATATCTTCCTTTATCTTACTTCCAACAATACCCACTACAACTAAAACAAGAATTCCAAGTATAACTAACTTAGGCCCTTTTTTTAACTTAAACTTTACTTTTTTCTTCAAATACCTTCACCTTACTTTACTATTTAAATTATACCACAATAACCTTAATTTATGATATTATATATTAACCAAAGAAATTTCATATAAAAGAGTAGGTGACTAAAATGAATAGTATTATCTCTTATGCTAAAGAAGAAACTAGAAGTATTAAAGAATTTCCTTTTAATGATGTTGACTCTCTTATTTTAAGTACGCTTATTTATCTTGATTTTAGCAAATTTGTATCTCCATTAAAAGACCATAAAGACTTTGTTTACTTTAATTCTATAAATAATTATGATGCCCTACTTACTGAGCCTTCTTATAAAAGATTAAAAATTAATTTAATTAAAGCAATCCAAACATCAACTCGTTTTCAAAACTTAAAAATGAATTATTATGTCGACATTCATGATATCAAAAATGAACTCCAATTTTGCGCTATTACTTTTAAATTAGATAACCTAACTTATATTGCTTTTCGAGGTACTGACGATACCTTAACCGGCTGGAAAGAAGATTTTAATATGGCTTATAAGTGCCCAGTTCTTGCCCAAAAAATGGCTGTTAAATACTTAAATCAAGTATCATACCATTTAGGGGGATACCTTTATATTGGTGGGCATTCTAAAGGAGGAAACCTCGCTATATATTCTGCCATGCATACTCATATCCTTAACAAATTTCGTATCAAAAAAATCTATAGCCATGACGGTCCTGGTTTTAAAAAAGAAATCTATGAAAGCATCCCTTATCGTATAATTGCCAGCAAAATCAGCAAAACCATCCCTACATCTTCCATCATTGGCTTACTTCTATATACCCGTGAACAAATAAAAATCGTTAAGAGTCGTAGTTTTGGTATTTTTCAACATTCCTCCTTCAACTGGGTCGTTAAAAATAGTGACTTCATCTACGAAGAAACAACCACCAAGGTCTCTAAAATAATTGACAACACCATAAGCGACTGGCTAAACGAAACTACTGACGAATCTCGTGCCCTCTTCATCAACACAATATTCAGTATTTTAAGGTATGAATCTATCCACAGCAGTGGCGACATCTTAAAAAATTGGTATCCTTATTATAAGTCAGTCAAAAATAAAATTAATAAACTAGACCCTGTAACTAAAAAGAAAATCGACGAGTTATTTAAAAAACTATTATATTTCAGTCTAAAAAATATTAAAGAAACTAAGTGAAAGTGAGGCCCATTTATGAATGGAAAAAGAATAGGAGAATTCCTTAAAGAACAAAGAATAAAAAACAATTTAACTCAAGACGAACTTGCAAGTAAGCTTTATGTCTCTAGATACGTTATTAGTAAATGGGAACGTGGCATAAGAATCCCTTCTACTGATTATCTAACTAAACTAAGTACTATCTTAAATATCAATGTTACTGATATCTTAAATGGTGGTATCGTTAATAAAGAAAACTTAAATAAAGTAACCATTGACATCATTAAATACCAAGATAAAAAAATAAAACATTTAATGTATATCATGTCTCTAATTATTATCTTTCTTATCACTATATTTTCCACTATCTTTCTTATTAACAATTTTAATTCTATCAAAGTTTATAACGTAGTTGGAAGTTCTGAAAAATACAAGTTAGAAGATGGTTTAATATCTCTTTCTAAAGAAAATGTTCACATGAACTTAGGCTATATAAATAGCGATACATATATGAAATATAAACTATATTTTATCTTAGATAATAATAAATATTTAATTCAAGGATCAGATGATAACTACATAGTATATACTAATACTTTCAGTCCTGATGAAGATTACGATTATGATACTTTTAAAAAAGCTCTTTCTAATCTCTACATTGATATTTATGATGAAGATAATTCAATAACTACTATAAAACTTAATACTAATATAATATTTAAAAATGATAAATTATTTTATCCAAAATATAAGAAAGAGTTAGAACCAGAAGAATGGTCAAATGATACTGTTGTTTTGCCTTCTTACATAAAGAAAAACTTTAAGTTTAATAATAATACTAAAAAATATGAGATTGCTTATAAGGAAGATGGCTGTGATTATACTGCTGGTTATTTAATGGATGGTACGTTATTTACAGCTAGCGAAGTCTGTAAAAATAGTGAAAAAGTTTATTTTTATCATATTGATATGAGTGAAGTAGTATGTATTTTTACTATTGGTGACAAGTCGTATCATAAAAGTTTAAGTTTATTTGAAGACTATAACGATAAGGACTATTTATATTTTAAAAAGAAGTTCCTATTTATGCTTGATTAAGGATGTAGCCAAAATGGCTCTTTCTTTTTTTATGAAATTATTTAATAATGAAACTAGAAAGGAGAGGATGTAAGCTTGAAAAAGAAATTAATTCTTACAATATCCATAATTATAATAGTTGCCCTAATAGGAGGTATCATTCTAAGTAAAAAGGCTAAAGAAAATACTACTGACGACCAAGATATTAAATACACTGCTAATATTAAAGAGCTAGATTTAACTAAGCAAATGAAAACAGAACTAAACAAAATATCTCATAATAATTCCTTATACTATGACATAACTGGGTCAAATTCTAAAAACTACTATGGCGTAATTTATGAAGAACCAGACTCAGGACTTGCTAATTCCATTGGCGTATTTTCCTATGATAAATCTTCTAAAAAATTAGAAATAACTAAACATAACTTTCATTCCAGTATCATAGGATACACATTCTACAACAATAACTACTATTATATTGCTCTAACGGACAACCAAGGCTCTGGATACAACTACCAATTAATAAAAAACAACCATGACTTAACAAACGCTGAAACTATAAAATCAGGTTATAACTACCTAGTTACTAATATGCCAGTTCTAATTAATAATAGTGCATACTTCTATTGTCAAGATAAGATAGATAAAAATTCTAATTTAGAAGACCAAATCTGCAACCTTTATTCTTTAAAAGATAATAAAGAAATAACTATTAATAACTATCAAACTTCTAAAGAATATCTAACTAAAACTTGGAATATCTCAATTAAAAATAACAATATCTATCTTGACTTAATTAAAGATGATACATCAAGTATCTACGAAAAAAATTTGGATAATACTCAAAGTAATTCTTTATTTACTACGAAAAACATTTTTTCTTATATTAAATTAAATGATGCATTAGTTTTAACAACATTAGACGAAAAAGAATCTTCTACACTTCAAGTTGTAAAAAATAATCAAAGTATTCTAACTAAAGATTATGCAGGTGTAATTAACATTTATAAAGTATCTTCAACCAAAGCCCTAATTGAAAGCAATAATAAATATGAAATATACACCTTAGAAAATAATAAAATTCAAGAAATAACTTTTAACGAAGATATATCCGGATACAAAATAAGATTCTTAGAAAATAACATTTTATTAATTACTAATGATTTAGATAGTAAAATTATTGAAATTACTACTTAAGAACAAACCTTGTGTCAATAAACATGAGGTTTTTCTTTTTATTTCGCCACTTTTATGCAAAAAAATTTTCCTATATATAACAAAGTGTGATATAATTAATTATCGACAAAAAGGAAGTGTAGTAGTATGAAAACAACATATGTTATTGGACATAAAAAACCAGATACTGATACAGTTTGTTCTGCTATCAGTTATTCTTATCTTAAAAATAAATTAGGGTGGAAAACCGAACCTCGTGTTCTAGGAAATATTAACAAAGAAACCGAGTATGCATTAAAATACTTTAATGTTAAAGAACCAGCTTATGTTAATGATGTCAAAGTACAAATTAAAGACATGAAATACTTAAGCGGGGCCATGGTAAATATTCATGCTTCCATGGAAACAACATTTAACCGTCTACAATCTCTAGGTGTAACGGGCTTACCTCTAGTAGACGACGATAACAAACTAAAAGGCTATGTAAACGTAAAAGAAATGGCTAAAAATATAATCGAAGGTGATATCTATGAACTAAATACCTCATATGATAATATCCTAAATGTTTTAAATGCCACAAGTATTCTAAGATTTGATGAGCTTATCCAAGGTAAAATAATTGCGGCCGCATACAAATCACAAACATTCACTACAACTGTTAAACTATCTAATGAAAATGTTTTAATCGTAGCGGACAGAAGACCAATTTTAGAATACGCTCTAAACTGCAATGTTAAATTAATAATCATGGTAGGTAACAATGCTTTCCCAGAAGACTTAATACCTCTTGCTACTGAGAAAAAAATCAATATCATTAAAACCCCATTTACCACATTCTTAACAGCTAACAAAATGAAACTATGTAATTTTATAAATACCATTAATATTAATGAAAACCCAATAAAATTCACTAACCAAGACTATCGTGATGACTTTGTTGATATTGCCACTAAATATGGACATACCAATTATCCAATCGTTGACAACGAAAACAACTGTCTAGGAATGTTAAGACTAATTGATCAAAACAACTATGAAAAACGTAACCTTATCTTAGTTGACCATAACCAAGTAGTTCAAAGTGTAGATGGTATTGAAGAAGCTAATATCTTAGAGGTAGTTGATCACCATAACCTAGGTAGTCTAGGAACCACAATTCCTATATCTTTCCGTACTATGCCAGTTGGTTGTACATCAACAATTATCTATGAAATCTATAAAGAAAATAATGTTGAAATACCAGGTCCTATTGCCGGATTAATGCTAAGTGCTATTCTTTCTGACACTCTACTTTTAAAAAGCCCAACAACAACTAATATGGACATCGAAGTAGCTAGAAAACTTGCTATGATAGCTAATCTAGACATCGAAGAATATGGTATGAACATGTTAAGAGCAGGTTCTAGTATCAAAGGCATGACCACAGAAGAAATAGTTGAACAAGACTTCAAATCATTCAAACTAAATGATTGCAGTATTGGTATTGGCCAAGTAATGACCCTTGACTTTGAAGAAATCAAGAAAAATATTAACGACTACGTAAAACATCTAGACGAAATGTGTGAAACAAATAACTACAAAGCTGCCGTTTTATTCGTAACTGATGTTATTAAAAATGGTTCTTATATTATTTATAGTACTAATGCTCAAAATATCGTTAGTGAATCTTACAATATACCAGCCATTGAAGAAGGAACATACATTCCTAAAATGGTATCACGTAAAAAGCAAATGTACCCTGCTATTGCAGAGTTCTTAAACAATTAGATATATCGTCGATATGTCTTTTTTCTTATTTCTTTGTAAATTCATGATATACTAAGTATGGTGATATGATATGAAAGCATTAATAACTGGAGCATCCTCTGGTATCGGTAAAGATATGGCTAAGTACCTATCAAGCCTAGGTTGGGACTTAATTCTAGTAGCCAGAAGAGAAGAAAGATTAGAAAAACTCCAAAAATCTTTAAAAACTAACGTTCAAATCATTCCTCTTGATTTAGGTATCGAAGAAAATTGTTTTAAATTATATAACCAAGTAAAAAACGAACAAATTGACCTTTTAATCAACAACGCCGGCTTCGGTCTTTTCGGCAATACCTTTGAAACTGACCTAAATAGAGAATTAGAAATGATAAACTTAAACGTCAAAGCTATGCATATTCTAACTAAATTATTTCTTTGCGACTTCTATAAAAAAGACCAAGGAACCATTCTTAACGTGGCATCTTCTGCTGGCTTCCTTGCCGGACCCCGTCTAAATACCTATTACGCCACTAAAAACTACTGCTTAAAATTTTCTTTAGGCATCTACGAAGAACTTCGTCATAAGAAAAGTAATGTCCACATCTCTGTACTTTGTCCAGGCCCTGTAAAAACCGAGTTCAACAAAGTAGCAGGTGGCAAATTTAATATCGACTCTGAAGAAAGCATGAAAGTAGCTAAGTACGCCATTGACAAAACTTTAAAACACAAATTGATTATCATACCTGGCCTAACCGTTAAACTTGGCGTATTTCTAAACCGCTTTATACCAACAAAACTATCTCTAAAAATAGTCTATAAAATTCAAGAAAGAAAAACTAATAAAAAATAAAAAAATCCATATACTAATCATAGAAGGTGAAATATATGGAAAAATACAATCAAAGAAATATTGAATATAAATTATTAATTAAGGATATTGCATTTGCACTAGCGGCTGGTGGAGTTGGCGCCATCTTAGGTGGCAAAATGAATGAATTTAATACTATCAACAAACCTGCTTGGACACCACAACCAATCACATTTCCTATTGTCTGGACAGCTTTATATATCCTAATGGGTATATCTTCATATCTAATTTGTGTTAACAAAACCGACCCTAAATTCAAAAAGAAGGCTTTTTTGGCCTACCTTATTCAATTAATACTAAACGTACTATGGACCCCAATCTTCTTTCGCTTTAAAAACTATTCTTTAGCATTTATCTGGATTTTACTTCTAATCGTCAGTGTCATAATCATGATGATTAAATTCTATAAAATAAAACCCCTTGCTGCAATCATTCAAATACCTTATATTATCTGGCTTGTAGTAGCAGCTGTCCTAAATTACAATATCCTAATTCTAAATTAAAAGAGACTTCTACTTATCGAAATCTCTTTTTCTAATGGCCTCACTATACCATAAACATTCGTCCTTTTCTTTTTCCTTTAACATTAAAAAGTTATTAAGCATTTTATAAGTCTTCGGGTTCATACTCTTAATATTATAACCAGATAGGGGACTATCGTCTTCAATACGTCCTAATAAATAATCAGTTGAAGTATTTAAATAATCAGCAATTTTAACTAATGCCTCACAACTAGGTTGAGCTTTTCCTGATTCATAAGCACTAATTGTTTCCTGTTTAACTTCAATTTGTGTTGCTAAATCTACCTGAGTTATTTTTCTTTTTAGTCTTAATTTTTTAATATTATTCATGTACAACCTCCCTATATAAACCATATTTATATTATAATACAACCATTATTCATTGTAAATACATAATAAAACATATCGAACTAATTTTCATACTTTTTCCTTGACTACAAACAATTGTGTGATATAATAATTCAAGAAGGTGATACCCATGCGTTTTAAAAAAGTCTATCTTGAAATAACTAATATTTGTAATTTAAATTGTTCTTTTTGCCCTGGCAACAATAGGGTTAAAAATCTAATATCTATCGATGATTTTAACTTGATTCTTAATTCCTTAGAAGGCTACACTAAGTACCTTTATTTTCACTTAATGGGCGAGCCCTTATTTCATCCTGATATAAATAATTTAATCGATATTGCAAGTTCACGTTTTTACGTTAATATAACTACTAATGGTTATCTTATTTCTAGAATAGCTAACAATAAGAATATTCGCCAAGTAAATATATCGCTCCAAGCTTTCGACAACCAAAATAAGAAAGAACTTACTAAGTACTTAAATGATATCTACGACACTGTGGATAACTTACTACTTAATAACACCATTATTAATCTAAGAATTTGGCAAGATAATAAAGACACTCAAAATATCCTAAAAGAATTAGAAAATCATTATAATGTTAGAATAACTGGGAATACTAAAATAAAGACCAATCTATATGTTGATTTTGCAAAAAGCTTTATTTGGCCTGATATCAATAACGATTATTGCAATGTTAATGGTTCCTGCAAAGGCTTAATTGACCATATCGGTATTCTAGTTGACGGTACCGTTGTTCCTTGTTGCCTAGATTATAATGGCTATCTAAAACTAGGAAATATTAAAGAAACTCCTTTAGACCAAATTTTAAACCAAGAAAAAGCCCTTAAAATGATAGAAGGCTTCAAACAAAATAAAAAATGTGAAAAAATGTGTCAACATTGTAACTTCTATGATAGAATAAAAAACTAATAAAAAGCGAGGTAATATATATGAATAATGATAAAATAAGAATTCGTGGCGCTAGAGAGAATAATCTAAAGAATGTCGACTTAGATTTACCAAAAAACTCTCTTATTGTTATGACCGGTGTTTCTGGCTCTGGAAAAAGTTCTTTAGCATTCGACACAATATTTGCTGAAGGCCAAAGACGTTTTGTAGAAAGTCTGTCTTCTTATGCCCGACAATTTTTAGGCAACTCCGATAAACCAGATGTTGACTCCATCGATGGTTTAAGCCCAAGTATCGCTATCGACCAAAAAACAACTAATAACAACCCAAGAAGTACCGTTGGCACAGTAACTGAAATATATGATTATTTAAAACTACTATACGCTAGAATTGGTACTCCATACTGTCCTAATCACCATGAACCAATCGTCCATCAAAGTATCGAAGAAATGACTAATAAGGTTATGAACTTTGAAGAAGGAACTAAACTTGAAATCATGGCCCCAGTAGTTCGTGATGAAAAAGGTACGCATCAAGACTTACTAGATGATTTACGTGCTAAAGGGTTCACCAGAGTGCGTATAAACGGAGAAATGAAGTCCCTAGATGAACAAATAACTCTTGAAAAAAATATCAAAGATACAATTGAAGTAGTTGTTGACCGTATTGTCTTAAGACCAGAGGAGCGTAGCCGTATCTTCGAAGCCATAGAAACATCAACTAAATTAGCCGACGGCATGGTTCTAATTCACATCATTGATGGCGAAGAAATTCTTTGGAGTGAAAAATTTGCTTGTATCAAATGTAACTATTCACTACCTGATTTAGAACCCCGTATGTTTTCCTTTAATGCTCCATTCGGAGCCTGTCCTGAGTGTAAAGGCTTAGGATTTAAAACAGCAATTTCCCAAGACTTGTTAGTACCAGACCCTGATAAATCAATTAATGGCGGCGCCATTGCTACTATGAGTGACGACCAAAATATTTTTTATACCGATGTCAAAACCGCTTGTGATCATTACAATATTGATATGAATAAACCTTTTAAAAATCTAACTAAGAAAGAAAAAAATATTGTTTTTTATGGTAGTACCGAACCTCTAAACTTTGAGTACACAGCTAAGAATGGTAATAAAAGATTTACAACAGGTTTTTACGAAGGAGTTATAAACAATCTAGAACGAAGATACATTGAGACTTCTTCTTCTTGGATACGTGAATGGCTAGATAATTACATGATGGAATTAGAATGTCCCATCTGCCATGGAGCAAGATTAAAAGAGAGCGTTCTAAATGTACTTATCAACAAAAAAAACATTTATGAAATGACCCAAATGAGCATTGGGGAACTTCTAGACTTTATTAAAAACTTAAAACTAAATAAAGAACAACAAGAAATAAGTAATCTAATTATAAAAGAAATAATCAATCGCTTAGAATTCTTAAAAAATGTTGGTCTTGATTATATAACCTTAGACCGTATGGCTGGAACTCTATCTGGTGGCGAACTACAACGTATTAGACTTGCAACTCAAATAGGGAGTAAATTAAGCGGTGTTTTATACGTTTTAGACGAACCAAGTATTGGTCTTCACCAAAGAGACAATGATAAACTAATCAATTCTCTAAAAGAAATGGTGAACTTAGGAAATACTTTAGTAGTAGTAGAACATGATACCGATACCATGTTAGCGGCAGATTATTTAGTAGATGTTGGACCTGGTGCTGGTAGGGAAGGTGGTCAAATTGTTGCTGCAGGAACCCCAAAAGAAGTTATGGCTAATCCTAATTCGTTAACTGGACGTTACTTAAGTGGTAAAGAACGTATTGAAGTACCCAAAAACAGAAGAAAAGGAAATGGCAAATTCTTAGAAATAATCGGCGCTAAAGAACACAATCTTAAAGATATCAACGTTAAAATACCTTTAGGAAAATTTGTCTGTGTTACAGGGGTATCTGGTTCAGGTAAAAGCTCCTTAGTTAATGAAATTTTATACAAAGCTGTCTTTAAAAATATTTATCCAAAATCAAAAGTAATGCCAGGTAAGTATAAAAAAATCAAAGGCATAGACAATATTGATAAAGTTGTTCAAATATCCCAAGATCCAATCGGAAGAACGCCACGCTCTAATCCAGCTACCTATGTTGGTGTCTTTGACGATATAAGAACTCTATTCGCTGAAATGAAAGAATCCAAAATGCGTGGCTTTGATAAATCAAGATTTTCCTTTAATGTTAAGGGCGGTCGTTGTGAAGCTTGTTACGGGGATGGCGTCAAAAAAATTGAAATGCATTTCTTACCTGATGTTTACGTTCCTTGCGAAGTATGTCATGGTACAAGGTATAATAAAGATACTCTAAATATTAAATATAAAGAAAAAAATATTGCTGAAGTATTAAATATGCGTGTTGAAGAAGCCGTTGAATTCTTTGCTAACGTTCCTAAAATCAAAGCTAAATTAGATATTATGATGGATGTCGGTTTATCTTATGTTGAACTAGGCCAAGGTGCTCCAACTCTAAGTGGTGGGGAAGCCGGTCGTGTTAAACTAGCTAAAGAGCTTCAAAAGAAACCAACTGGTAAAAGTTTATTCATTTTAGATGAGCCAACAACTGGTCTTCATTCAGCCGATATCAAAAAACTATTAGTAATATTACAAAGAATTGTTGATAATGGCGATACAGTTGTAGTTATTGAACACAACCTAGATGTCATTAAAGTTGCTGATTACATAATCGACCTTGGACCAGAAGGAGGCTCTGGTGGTGGTACAATTATTGCTACAGGAACTCCTGAAGAAATTGCTAAAAATGAATCGTCTTATACTGGCCAATATCTTAAAAAATACTTGAAATAAAAAGAATAGATACCCTGAAATTTGTGGTATCTATTTTTATACGTTGAAAAGTTCTTTAATATCAATTTCTAAAGCATCAGCAATACGCCCTAAAATAACAATTGAAAAGCCTCTTTGCATTTTATGACTCTCGATTTTAGCTAGATAATTCATACTAATTCCTGCTTTGTCTGCTAATTGTTGCTGTGTAATTCCTTTCTTTTCTCTCTGTAATTTAATATTATCCCTAATAATATTAAAATAATAGTAATCATCATGTAACATATATCCACCTCATTTTAATTATGGACAAATAGTCCATTAAAATATATGGACACATTGTCCATGAAATGCTATAATTGAAAATAGAGAAGGAGGCTATGTTTTAACATGAAACATAAAAAAGTAATTCTTCTAATTCTAGGCTTAATGTTATCCCTTTGTTTTTTCATTGCCATATCATATGCCTTTTGGCTTAAAGAAAATACTCAAGATATCAAGAATATTGCTAATTCCGGCTGCTTTAATTTAAGTCTTACTGAAGAAACATCAGCTATTAACATTAGTAATCTATATCCTATCAAAGACGAAGAATCAACCAATCTAACTCCTTATACTTTTACGCTTAAAAACACCTGCAATTACAATGCTTATTATGAGATAAACCTAGAAACTCTAGCGGATACTAATATTGATTTAAAATTTTTAAAAGCTTCTCTAAATAATAATAATCCCAAATTAATAAGTGAATTTCCCAAAACTTCTAATATTATCAACAATGCAGTATCATCCAATAAATTACTAAGTGGCTATTTAAGTCCCAGTAAAAGTGCTACTTATAGTCTTCGTATTTGGATGTCATACGATACAACTTTAGATGACGTAAGAAATGATGGTACGGATATATGGCAAGGAAAAATCACAATAAAATCTTCTTATGTTTCCAATGAAACTTTAGATCTTGCATGTGTTAATGCCGGAGGTGATATGATTGCAGATGGTGAATGCAGAAAATACTATGTAAAGTTGAATGAACAATTTTTAAACAACGATTTTTCCTCTGCGAATGGCTGGGAACTTTGGAATAATGAAGATGGTAAAAATACAGCTGAAAATTATATAGTTTTTGAAAGAAACAATCTACACTTTACTGGTAAAATACAATCGCAATTGTGGCAAAGAGTTGCAGAAATACCAGAACATGTTTATTATATTGGAATAAAAGTTAATTCTGGAACAGGGTACTTTGGCTTTAATAATATTTTTGACGATAATGAGAAAGCTGAACATCATTGGCAAAGAACATTCTGGCTTTATCCCAAATCTCAAAATTCAGTTTACATCGGAAAAAGTTATGCTACTGGAAAGAGCAACTATTTATTTGAACTTTTTTTTAGAGAAGTGGATTTTAATGTATCATATAGATATATAAATGTTATAGACTTAACTTTAATGTTCGGCGAAGGCCACGAGCCAGAGAAAGAATGGTGTGATAAATATCTAACTGAATTTATTGAATACAATAAAGAAGGCACATTAACTCCAATAAAAGAAATAGGCACTACAGTTCCTACTGCATACTATGAAACAATTTCTTTAACTAAATAAAAATATAAAAGCGAAATCACAATGAAGTATAGAAATTATACTTCTATTTTGTTATAATTTAAAATATAGAAAAGAGGAAAATATGAACCCAATAATATTTGAAATACATGGCTTTGCCATTAGATGGTACTCCGTACTAATCCTACTAGGAGTAATAGTGGGATACTTCCTAGCCAAAAGAGAAGCTAAAAGATTTAACGTTAACTTAGATTTTTTATTCAACATGTTCTTTTATGCCATAATTTTTGGCATCTTAGGAGCTAGACTTTACTATGTCTTATTTAACTGGAACATTTATGCTCAAGACCCAATGTCTATTTTAAGATTCTGGGAAGGTGGCTTAGCTATCCATGGTGGACTAATTGTTGGCGGCTTAACCGCATATTTATATTGTAAAAAATATAATGTCCGCGTATTAAAAATTTTTGATATAATAACGCCATCTCTTCTAATAGCGCAAGCTATCGGTAGGTGGGGAAACTTCTTCAATAGCGAAGCACATGGTGCCGTAACAACAGTTTTAAAACTTCAAGAAAAATTCGTTCCCCGCTTTGTAATTGATGGCATGAACATTGGTGGCATTTATTATGAACCAACATTTTACTATGAATCTTTATGGAATTTACTAGGATTTTTAATAGTAATTGTCCTAAGAAGAAGAAAATATAACAAAATTGGTAATGTTACAGCCTTTTACTTAATGTGGTATGGTATTGGTAGATTCTTCATCGAGGCTATGCGTACCGACTCACTTATGCTAGGTGGCTTCAAAGTTGCCCAGATAGTATCAATTGCCATGTTTGTTACTGGTCTTATAATGAATATCATAATTGCTCGTAAATCAAAATTCGAAGATTTATATAACGAAAGAGAAAAAGATATAAACTACTAGTACTAGGAGGTACTCTTATGAAATATGATGTAATAATAATTGGCATGGGTCCCGGAGGAATCGCCGCTGCTATTTATGCCAAACGAAGTAACCTAAACGTTCTTTGCCTAGAAAGCTCGATGCCAGGTGGAATCCTAAACTACATTGATAAAATAGATAATTATCCTGGATTACCTGAAATAACCGGAGCTAACTTTTCTTACCGCCTTCTAGAACAAATAACAGCTCTAGAAATCCATTATTCCTTGGAAAAAGTTCTCAATATATCAAAGAATGATAATACATTTACCATTAGCACAGCCAAAAATTCTTATGAAACCCAGAACATTATCTTAGCTACCGGTCGTCAAGCAAAACACCTCAATATTCCTTTAGAAGACAAATTCTTAGGACGTGGTATCAGTTATTGTGCAGTATGCGATGGGGCATTCTTCAAAGGCAAAGATATCGCTGTAGTAGGTGGAGGTTCTTCCGCACTTCAAGAAGCACTTTATTTATCTAAAACCGTTAGAAAAGTTTATTTAATCCACCGTAATGAGCATTTGAAAGCTGATAAAATATTAATTGACAAAGTTAAAAATACGCAAAATATTGAAATCTTATACAACGAAGAAGTCACTAAACTTATTGGTAACGAATATTTAGAACAAGTCGAACTAAAAAGTGGTCATACTTTAGATATTCAAGGTTTATTTATATATATAGGGTATACTCCAAGTACAAGCTATCTTAAAAGCTTAGACATTGATATTGAAAATGGCTATATCAAAACCGATATAAATCACGAAACATCAATTAAAGGTATCTACGCCATAGGGGATATCGTACCCAAAAAGTATTATCAAATATTAAGCGCCATGAACGAAGGAATGGAAACATCTTTAAACATTGCCGCTAAACTTAACTAGAAAAATGTATCGAAAAGATTTTACATTTTTCTTTTTTTATGGTACTATCTTCTCGTGGTGAACTTATGAAAAATGCCTTAGTATATGCCTACATTGGCGACTCGATATACGAGTGTTATATAAGAAAATATTTGATATCTAAAAATTTCACAAAATTAAAAGACCTGCAGCATGAAAGTCTTAACTACGTAAGTGCTGTAAGCCAAAGAAAACATCTAGAACTTTTAGAACAAGAAAACTTTTTAACCCAAGAAGAACTAGATATAGTTAAATGGGGCCGTAATGCCCATGGTGGTAAATCTAAAGCCGCCGATATCGTAACCTACCGCTTAGCAACCGGCCTTGAATGCTTAATTGGTTACCTCTATTATCAAAACAAACAAGATAGAATAAAAGAAATAATGGAAAGGATTACAAGTCATGAAAGTATTTGGTAAAAATGTTATTAATGAAATATTAGCAAACCCTAAAAAAATTAAAAAAATCTATATTAGTAAAACTCTAAAGGACAAAGATTTAATTGAAAAAATCAAACAAAACAAAATTCGTTTTGAAAACGTCGATAACAATGCCCTAAACAAAATGGTTGAAGGCAATCATCAAGGTTTAGTAGCAATCGTTGATGACTACGAATATACTCCATATGAAACCATGTATCAAGATAATATTGTCGTTATGTTAGACCATTTAGAAGACCCACATAACTTCGGTGCCATAATAAGAACCTGCGAGGCTGCCGGCATCAAATCAATTATCATTCCTAAAGATAGAAGTGCTGACATTACTCCAACCGTTATCAAAACCAGTACCGGTGCCATTGAATACGTAAAAATTGCCCGTGTCAATAACCTAGTTAACACGATAAACGACTTTAAAAAGAATGGCTTCTTTGTATACGGTGCTGAAGCTGATGGTGTTGATTACAATAAATGTAACTATGCTGATAAAATAGTTTTAGTAATCGGTAGTGAAGGCTTCGGCTTATCTAACCTAGTTCGCAAAAACTGCGACGAAATCGTATCATTACCTATGAAAGGACATGTCAATAGTCTAAATGCCTCCGTCGCCACGGCAATATTTATCTATGACATTATAAATCGTTAATGGAAGAACAAGAAAACATCATAAAAAATTACGAAGAATATGAAGATCCTGAACTTCTAATGCTTATCAGTGAAAAAAATGACGATGCTAAAGATATCATTTATGAAAAGTATCAATACATAATTGGTATTGTCTTAAAAAAATATAAAAAAGCCGCAACCATTCTAGGCATTGAATACAAAGATTTATATCAAGATGCCATGTTAGCTTTTGCCAGTGCCATTGAAGAATATAACGATACCAAAGAAACATCCCTAGCAACATTTATCACCATCTGTGTTAATCGTAGATTAAATAATATCGTCCGTCACGCTAGAAGTATTAAAAATAAAATGATTAAAGATGCTCTATCTCTAGATTATTACTATAAAGATTTTGATATTTCCCTAGCTGAACTAATAAGCGATAATAATATCAACAATCCTCTAATTAACATGACCAGTAAAGAAACTGCTAAAACTTTAGAAAAAGCCATCAATGCCCGCTTAACTCCTACAGAAAAAGACGTTTATGAACTACTAATCGGTGGCCTAAATAATAACCAAATTGCTAAAATATTAAAGAAAACACCTAAGACAACTGCCAACACTATTCAAAGAATTAAGAAAAAAGTTAGTGATATTGTTAAAAATATGGATATGTAAGCGTAAAACACTTGCATTTTTTTCATATTTGCGATATATTTTAATCAGCACGAAAGTGTTTTTATTTTGAATTAATTTTTGAGGTGACAAGAATGGCAAAAGAAAAGAAAGAAAAAAAAGAAAGTAAAATCAGTTTAACAAAACAAGAACTAAAAAAAGTAAGCTGGCCTAGTATCAAAGACATTTTAAAATACACAGGCGCAACAATAGTATTTGTTTTAATATTAGCAGGATTTTTCTCATTATTAAACTTAGGATTATCATTTGTAAAGGGGTTGTTTATCTAATATGGAAAAATTATGGTATGTAGTTAATACTTATAGTGGACATGAGTATAAAGTAAAAGAAAAATTAGAATCTAAGATTGAATCAATGGGTTTACAAGACAACATTTTTAGAATTGTAATTCCTGAAACTACGGAAGTTGAAGTAAAAGATGGCGTTCAAAAAGAACATAAGAAAAAAATGTTCCCAGGCTATATTTTAGTTGAAATGAACATGTCTGATGAATCTTGGTATATCGTTCGTAACACTCCTGGTGTAACTGGATTTATCGGTTCTTCTGGTAAAGGTGCTAAACCAACTCCTTTATTACCTCAAGAAATAGATAAAATTTTAGCTAACATGGGTATGAGTAGAGTTAACCTTGAATCGGAAATGGCAATTGGTGACAAAGTTAATATTGTTGATGGACCATTCAAGGGAATGTCTGGTAAAGTAGATACTATTGATACAGAAAATAATAGATTAAATGTTTTAATCGACTTATTTGGTCAAGAAACTCCTGTTGAAGTAGAATTATTCCAAGTAAACAAAGCTTAAGAGTTGCATCTTAAGTTTTTTTGTGATAGTATATCTTTCCAAAAGAAGGGGTTACTTATGAATAAAGAAGAAAAAATAAATGAGTACTTTAAGCACATATTCAGTGAACAATATAGTCTACTACATTTAATATTATTGAATATGAACGCTTTAAAAAAAAGCCAGGAATATATGGAAAAAAAGCTCATTATTGCTAAGAACATGAAGCATGCCAATTTAGAAAATTTAACTGAAATGGATTTCTTATCATCAATTGAATTAGTAAAAAAATTTTATGCCGATATGCAAATTGAATATGATATTGAAAAAGCTGTTCAAAACGGAACTATATCAATAAGTGAGCCAAAGAATACTTTCAAAAAAACTTTGACGGGTATGTCTTATAGAGCTGGAGAAAATGTTATCGCTGATGTAACCTATAATAATTGTATCAGTGATGCCGTCATTTTATCTCACGAGCTTGCTCATGTGAGAAATAATACCAAAAAATATGTTTATACTAGAAAATTTCTTACTGAAACAACATCATATGCTGAACAATTAGTTTTTACGGACTATTTAAAAAAACTAGGGTATGAAAATGATAGCGATATATTAAATATACAAGAACTTTGGAATTTATGGCGATTTAATTTTAGCGTTTATGAAATTATTAGACTACTTGATTTATATGATTTATTAGGTCATATTTCTTTAGAAAATTGGATATTTTTATATGGAAGCCAGAAAGGCTACTATGAAGCTATTGATAGAGTTTACTCTCTTATTTATGAATATAAAAATAATATTTTTGACCCAATTTATTATTCCATAGCTTTAACTTTTGCTCCATACATGTTGGAAAAGTATAAAGAAAATCCCCAATTTTTTACCAAAATAAAATATTTAACAGATAATTTAAATACTATCGGAATGGGTGAATTTCTAGAAACTATTGGACTATCAAATGAAGAAGAAGAAATAGAAAATATAATGTCATCATATTTAGATAAGTACAAAAAAGAATGTGAAGAAGCTTACGATAAACAAAGAAGACTAGTAAAATAGCCTTCTTCTTATTTTATATTAAACCCTTACTTATTTTCCATTCTATAACTTTAATAGCCAACGCTCTAATATATTTAGAACTAACTTGACCCTTACTAACACCTTCTAAAATATTTTTTATGTCCTCTTTATAATTCTTTGTTACTAGAATATCATTTCCTGAAACTAACGACTTTATTCCCATGTTTTCTATACCTTCCGTCGCACCCATATTAAGCGCATCAGTTATAACCATGCCTCTAAATTCTAAAGTGTTTCTTAAATAATTGTGATTACTAATTGATATCGAAGCCGGATTGTTACTATCCAAAGTCTCAACTATATTATGACTAATCATAATTGCCTCACCACCACTTTGAATTCCTTTACTAAATGGAATTAAATCACTTTCAATTTCTTCCATACTCCTAGTATCTAAAGACCTAGACTTGTGGGTATCACTATTCTTTCCATAACCAGGGTAATGTTTCATTACATAAGAAATTTTACTATCTTTACTCGCATCAATTACTGTTTGGGCAAAAGCTCCTGTTAATTCCGGACTGAGCCCAATTGACCTACTATATATATAATCTTTAGAGTCATTAGAAATATCTAGTACTGGTGCTAAATTAATGTTTAAATGTAGCCCTTCTAGTATTACATTTTTCTTAATAGTATCGTCTCTTATTAAATCAAAGCCACCTTCTTTGTACAATTCTCTTGGTGATTTAAATCTCTCACTAGCTAAATTAGGATTACTACTTATTCTAGTAACTATTCCACCTTCTTCATCAACCGCTAAAAGTAGAGGAATTTTACTATTATCATTTAACTTATCAATCATGTTTAAAACATCTTCCTTAGTTTTATTTCTAAAATCCGACCCAAAAAAGATAAATCCTCCCAAATAATATCTTTTAACATCTTCCAAACTATCTATTGAATGATGTACCATATAAATTTGACCTAGGGCTTCTTCTAAACTCATGTTATCAACAATCTCTTTAGCTTGTTCATAATTATTAAAACCACTATTTAGTTTAAACTCGTTATTAACATTTTCTACATTTTTAATAGTTATATCCTGAACCTCAGCGTTCTTGTTAAGCTCTCCATCATAAGAAATTTTAACATAATTATCAACATCCGTTTCTAATCCTTTTAACCTGTAGATAACTTGATTATTATCCACAACCAAAGCCTCATCATTTTCCTTATATATAACTAAACCTTCTATGTATTTATTATTACAATCTATATTACTACTATTGATTACTTCATTATTTACTTTATTGCACCCGACACATGCTAGTATCATTATAATTAATCCTAAAAAATTTATTATTTTTTTCATATTCAACCTCATTAGTAGTATAACCCAAAATTTCCTAAATAAATAGTCTAAACCAAAGTCAAGCCTAATTCTTAATCATTTTGAAAACTTTTTCTTGCTTTTTTAAATACTTTGTGGTATTGTCATTATGCAGTTATGTGTTTACATAGCTAATTAAGTGGGAGGGAAAGCGGAATGCCCATACCACTTACGCGACAAAATATTTTATAGGAGGTGTTTTTCGTGGCAAAAGAAATCGTAAAGAAAATTAAATTACAAATTCCAGCCGGAAAAGCTACACCTGCTCCTCCAGTAGGAACAGTTTTAGGACCAGCAGGAATTAATCTACAAGATTTTTGTTCAAAATTTAATGATGCATCAAGAGACAAAATGGGCGACATCGTTCCATGCGAAATCTCAATTTATGATGATAGATCATTCGATTTTGTACTTAAAACTCCACCAGCTCCATTCTTAATCAAAAAGGTAGCTAAGATTCAAAAGGGAAGCCAAAAAGGTGCTAACCAAATCGTAGCAACTATTACTAAGGATGAATTAAGAAGTATTGCTGAAACTAAGTTACCAGATTTAAATGCTTATGATGTAGAAGCTGCAATGAATATTATTGAAGGAACTGCAAGAAACATGGGTGTTGCAATCGAAGGACTTAACGATGTTGAACTAGCTGAACAAGGAGCTGAAGCTGCTAAAGAAGAAGCTGAAGCTGCAAAACGTGAAGCTGCCTTAGAAGAAATGGAAGCTGCAGCTCAAGAAAATCATACAGCTGAAGTTGAAGTTATTACTGAAAAAGCTAAAGAAGAAACAGAAGAAAACTAATTTATTTAGTTTGAATATCATTCCGCTAATAAACCACAATTAGAAAGGAAAATTAGTATGAAAAAGAGCAAAAAGTATGTGGAAGCATCTAAAAAAGTAGAAAAAAATACATTATATACTAAAGAAGATGCAATCAAATTAGTTAAAGAAACTGCTACTACTAAATTCGATAGTACTGTAGAAGTTGCTATTAAACTAAACCTAGATACTAAAAAAGCTGATCAACAATTAAGAGGATCTTTAGTATTACCTAACGGAACTGGTAAAACTAAAAAAGTCCTAGTAATTGCTAAAGGAGAAGCTGCTCAAAAAGCAAAAGATGCCGGTGCTGACTATGTTGGCGATATGGATATGATTAACAAAATCCAAAATGAAAACTGGTTTGACTTTGATGTTATTGTAGCAACTCCAGATATGATGGCTAGCTTAGGTAGAATTGGACGTATCTTAGGACCTAAAGGCTTAATGCCAAACCCTAAAACAGGTACAGTTACAATGAATACTGAAAAAGCTGTTGAAGATATCAAAAAAGGTATGATTACTTATAAGACTGATTCATATGGTAATGTTCATAGCATTATTGGTAAAGTATCATTTGATGACGCTAAATTACTAGAAAACTTAGTTTATGTAGTAAATACAATTGTTAAAGCAAAACCACAAACAGTTAAAGGTAATTATATTGAAAATATTTCAATCTCATCAACAATGGGACCTGGTATCAAATTAGATAAAAATTCATTTGAAAACTAGAATTTTTATTAAATAACTATGTTAAAAAAGCGCGTACCAAAGACAGTAAGTACAAAAATAAATCTTACCGAGGGAAACTTAATCTAAACATTTTCTAATGTTTAATTAGGCTTTCCTATACGGGAAAGCTTTTTTAAATAAATATATGGAAAGGACAAAACTATGGCAAGTACAAAAAGTCTTAATGCTAAAGCAAAAATAGTTGAAGAAATAACTAAAAACGTAAAGAATAGTGAATCTGTAATCGTATTTAGTTACCAAGGATTAACTGTTGCTGACATGAGCGAATTAAGAAAATCCCTAAGAACTGTAGACAGCGAAGTTAAAATTTATAAGAATACGCTAGTAAGACGTGCTCTTAAAGATTTATCTATCGACATGGATGACTCTTTCTTAGAAGGACCAAATGCGATTGTTTTTGGTAAAGAATTACTAGAACCAATCAAAATTATTAGCAAGTTTGCTAAAGACCATGAAAATGCCACAATCAGAGTTGGTATCATTAGTGGTAATGTTGCAAGTTTAGAAACAATTAATGAATATGCAAGCATTCCATCTCGTGAAGGCTTACTAACACAACTTGCTGGTGGTATGATTCAATATGTTAGAGATTTATCTATCGCATTGAACCTATACTCAGAAAAATTAGAAAAATAGTTTATTAAGGAAAGGAAAAAGTAAAATGGCAAAATTTACAAAAGAAGAATTTATCGAAGGTTTAAAAGAAATGACTATTCTTGAAGTTAAAGAATTAGTTGACGCAATGAAAGAAGAATTTGGTGTAGATCCATCTGCAGTTGCTGTAGCTGCTGCACCAGCTGCTGGAGCAGAAGATACTGCATCAGCAAACAAAAATGTTGTTCTTAAGAATGCTGGAGCAACTAAGATTGCTGTTATTAAGATTCTTAAAGAAATCACTGGTCTAGGACTAGTTGAAGCTAAAGCTTTAGCTGACAATGGTGGAAACGTTAAAGAAAACGTTGCTGCTGATGAAGCTGACAAAATCAAAGCTCAATTAGAAGAAGCTGGAGCAGAAGTAGAATTAGTTAATTGCTAATAAAACCTATTGATAAATATGTGGATAACTTGAAAGCTATCCACTTTTTTTGTATAATGTATTCATGACACGGAGGCTATCATGAAACTAAATAATAAAGGATGGAGTTTAAACACCTTACTAATATGCATTGCAGTTTTCTGTATTGCGTTACTACTATCAGTTTTTTATGTTTATAGATTAGGAACTCAATTAAAAAAATCATTAAGTCAAACTGACCAGGATAATACTAAACAAAATGAAACAATCCCAAATAGCTATAAGACAGATTTAGAAAATATAAGTAATGCTACTACTGAATACTTAACAACAGAAAATAAAGAGGTTCAAGAAAATGAAACTATTATCATCAATATCAATGATTTGATTGAAAAAGGGTATATTAGTGAAATAAAAGATCATGAGAATAATACCTCATGCAATGCTTACTCTTTAGTAACAAACAAAAATAGTGCTTACAATATAAAACCTTTTATTAACTGCGAAAATTATACTACGGAAGGATATGGAGATTTCTAATGGCAAAACAGAAACAATTAAAAAAAATATCAATAATCTGGGGTCTTATGTTAATTTTAGTTTTTGGAACTTTAACAACATTTTCCTTGATGTGGAAAAAGAAAAATCAAGGATATAAAAATCTTGAAAAAGAACTAGTTACTAAAGTAGAAGGGTATTTTGAACAAGAACATAAATATCCAACTGGTATCGAAGTTGTAACTATTGATTTAAAAGAATTACAAGAACATGATATCATTCAAGAATTAAAATATAATGACGACACTTGCAATGGCTATGTTGATGTCTCAAATGATATAGTAATTAAGTATAAAGCCTACATTAAGTGTAATAAATATCAAACTAAAGGTTATAATTTAAAAAGTGAGTAGCTAAATACTCATTTTTTTCTAAAAAATAATTGACAATCACAAAACAAAATGATATATTACTAATGAATTTTAATTATGGTTCTATCACTGGTAGAACCTTACTTAAAACGAAATTGGATACACCAGGATGTGTGTATATGGAAGGAGGATTACAATGACGACTATAAATCAACTTGTAAGAAAAGGAAGAGGACAAAAAACCAAAAAGAGTAAAAGCCCAGTATTAAACGTTGGATTTAACTCTATGGAAAGAAAAGAAACTGAAACTAACAGCCCTCAAAAAAGAGGTGTTTGTACAAGAGTAGGTACTCGTACTCCAAAGAAGCCAAACTCAGCATTAAGAAAATATGCTCGTGTTAGATTATCTAACGGACGTGAAGTTGATACTTATATTCCAGGTGAAGGACATAACCTACAAGAACACAGCGTAGTATTAATTCGTGGTGGACGTGTAAAAGACCTTATCGGTGTAAGATATCATATCATTCGTGGTACATTAGATACTCAAGGTGTTAACAACAGAAAACAAGGACGTAGTAAATACGGTACTAAAAAACCAAAAACTAAATAATAAAGGAAGGAGAAAATTATATGCGTAAAAGACGTGCTGTAAAAAGAGATGTATTACCAGATCCAATATATAATTCAAAAGTAGTTACAAAACTAGTTAATACAATTATGATTGGTGGTAAAAAAGGTACTGCACAAAAAATTCTTTATGAAGCATTCGATATAATCAAAGAACAAACTGGAAAAGATCCAATGGAAGTTTATACCGAAGCTATGAAGAATATCAAACCTGCTCTTGAAGTTAAATCAAGACGTGTTGGTGGATCGAATGTTCAAGTTCCTATTGAAGTAACTGAAGAAAGATCACAAGCCTTAGCCCTTCGTTGGTTAGTAAATTATGCTAAACTAAGAAATGGTAAAGGTATGGCTATTAACTTAGCAAATGAAATTATGGATGCTGCAAAAGGCGTTGGTGGAGCTGTTAAAAAACGTGAAGATACTCACAAAATGGCTGAAGCTAATAAAGCATTTGCACATTATAGATGGTAGGTATTTATATGGCAAGAGATGTCTCAATTGACAAAGTAAGAAACATTGGTATCATGGCTCACATTGATGCCGGAAAAACAACTACTACTGAACGTGTATTATTCCACACTGGAGTAACACATAAAATCGGTGAAACACATGATGGTGAATCACAAATGGACTGGATGGA